>Ga0194041_10000405_pt1 | contig 17353 bp, 15 predicted proteins | sample JunL449m_MetaG_FD_160082 | JGI IMG/M metagenome (GOLD analysis project Ga0194041, IMG submission 160082) | Anoxic zone freshwater microbial communities from boreal shield lake in IISD Experimental Lakes Area, Ontario, Canada - Jun2016-L442-9m | ecosystem: Environmental > Aquatic > Freshwater >...
AATTGGTGGTGCTCGCAATGCAGGCTTGTTTGCCCTGAGGATTCTGGCCCTGAGCGATGATCGCCTAGCTGAACTCTTAAACCAGGATCAAGAGGCACTTGAGCAGCTTGCGATCTCGCAGGATGCTGAGTTGCAGCAGCGCCCAGTCAGCGAATGATCAAGACTGAATGATCAAGACTGCACTGGTGCTTGGTGGCAGCAGCGAGATTGCCCAAGCGATACTTCTCGAACTCAAACCACAGGGCCTACAGCGTGCGGTTCTTGCTGTGCGGAGCCCCCAAGAAATCGAGCCGCTACTGGACTCGCTGCTACCTGGATTAGACCTAGCCGTCTGCACCTGGGATGCAACCGATGCCAGTGACAGCGCACAGATGGTTGCCGAGGCGGGAAGGACTCTGGGGCGGATTGACCTAGTGGTCTGTGCAGTAGGAATGCTCGGGCATCACGCTGGTCGTGGCATGACCCAGGAAGCAATCGGGCTCATGGTGCAAACAAACTTTGCTGGGCCAGCGAGTGCCCTGTCTGCTGCAGCAGAGTTCCTAGTCGAGCAGAACAAGGCTGATCGCTCCCAAGAATCGACCCTGCTGGTGTTGTCATCGGTAGCCGCAGCGCGACCCAGAAAATCGAATTTTGTCTATGGCTCCACCAAAGCAGGCCTTGACTCGTTTGCCCGTGGTTTGGGGGATGCTCTAGTTGGTACCGGGGTGCGCGTCATGGTGCTACGCCCAGGGTTTGTGAGATCTCGAATGACCACGGGACTTGAGCCAGCACCGTTCGCCTCTGACCCGAGGCAGGTGGCCGTGTATGCGGCACGCGAGCTAGGCAAGAAACACTCGAAAGAGTTGATCTGGATTCCTAGGAAACTGGGCCCGCTTTTTGCAGTGTTCACCAATATTCCCTCGGCGCTCTGGCGAAAGATCGCCGCCGAGCGCTGAGGACTGAGCGCTGAGCCAGACCGGTGAGGAATTAGGGGTAGCTCTGCTTCCATCCACCAGGCAGATCAGAACCTTCATCAGCGTCATCAAGCCACTCGATGATCTCTGGAAGGGCGAGTTCCTCCGCGCTATCGGTAGCAACGGGTTGCTCTGCTTGCTGAGCGGCAATGCGTTTACGAATAGCTCTGCGTGACAGCTTTGGATGGTTGCTGTGTTGGCGCTGCACCCCACCGAGTTCAAGTGCACAAGCAATGCACACCGCACCTCGAGATGCCCCATACGGAAACACAACGCACTCGGGGCAGTACTGGCTGCCGCAAACTCGGCAGATGTGCTCACCGGATGACATCGGGTGCTTTACACATGAGTACGACATGGATCACTGTTATCGACCAGAATCCGCACAAGCTTGAGGAACTCTGCTGTTCGGGTGGCCTGAGTAGTCTTCCTGAGCGAGAATATGGCGGTGACTGACGTTCCCAACATCCTTGCTGCCCGTTATGCCAGCTCTGACATGGCCGAGTTGTTCTCCGCCGAACACAAGGTGATCTTGGAGCGACAACTCTGGGTTGCAGTGATGAAGGCGCAGCGAGATCTCGGGATCGAGATCCCCGAGCAGGCGATTGCAGCCTATGAATCGGTGATCACTCAAGTTGACCTGGATTCCATGAACGAGCGCGAGCGAGTCACTCGCCACGATGTGAAAGCACGCCTCGAGGAGTTCTCCGACCTAGCCGGTTACGAACACGCGCATAAGGGAATGACCTCGCGGGATCTGACCGAAAACGTTGAGCAGCTTCAGGTTCGCCTGGGGTTGCAGATGTTGCTCAAGAGCAGTGTTGCGGCGCTGATGCGTTTGGCAGCGCTTGCGAGCGAATTTGACCAAACAGTCATCGTGGGCCGAAGCCATAATGTTGCTGCTCAGGCCACCACGTTAGGGAAGCGGTTCGCCAACGCAGGTGAGGAACTGCTGATCGCAGTACGGCGACTTGAAGACCTGCTGGCAAACTATCCGCTGCGCGGGTTAAAAGGTCCGGTTGGCACGCAGCAAGATCAGCTAGATCTGCTCGACGGTGACAGCGAGCGCATGCAGGAACTTGAAACTGCGTTTGCGACACATCTTGGATTCGATCGAACACTTTCGAACGTGGGTCAGATCTATCCACGGTCGCTTGATCTCGAGGTTGTTTCTGCTCTGGTGCAACTGGTAGCTGGGCCATCCTCGTTGGCAATGACGCTGAGGTTGATGGCCGGAAACGAACTGGTCACCGAGGGATTCCGTGCCGGCCAAGTCGGTTCCTCGGCTATGCCGCACAAGATGAACGCTCGTAGCTGTGAACGTATCAATGGGTTTCGCATTATTTTGAATGGGCATGTGACGATGGCTGCCGGGTTGGCCGGCGAGCAGTGGAACGAAGGCGATGTCTCCTGTTCGGTTGTGCGACGTGTGTTGATTCCCGATGCGTTCTTTGCCACTGACGGCGCCTTTCAGACCCTGCTCGACGTACTAGGCGGATTTGGTGCCTACCCCGCAGTAATTGAGCGAGAGTTGCAGCGCTATCTGCCGTTCTTGGCAACAACCAAAGTCCTGATGGCATCGGTGCGAGCCGGGGTCGGCCGAGAGGTTGCTCATGAGGCAATCAAAGAACACGCCGTTGCAGTCGCTCTCGAGATGCGCGAGCAGGGAAGCGAGGGCAACGACCTGATCAACCGCCTTGCTGCAGACCCCCGCTTAGGCCTTGACCTAGATGCGCTGAACGCGGCGCTGGGTGCGCCTCTTGAGTTTGTTGGCAATGCAGTCCCGCAGACGGCGGCGTTTGTGCTCGCTGTGGAGCAACTCGCGGCCAAGTACCCCGAGGCGGCGCAGTATCAAGGGGAAGAGATTCTGTGAGCAGCCTGTCGGTAGTTCCTGACTTGGGCTTGCCGCATGTACATAGCGGCAAAGTGCGTGATCTTTTTGATGCCGGCCAGGGCCAGTTGTTGATGGTGGCCTCGGACCGACTCTCGGCATTTGATGTCGTGATGAACGAAGCAGTTCCTAATAAGGGGCGTGTGCTGACCGCCATGTCTGCGTTTTGGTTTGATGAACTCAGCCAGATTATTGGTAATCATCTGATCTCGACCTCGCTAGATTCTCTTCCTCCTTCGGCGCAACTTCCCGAACTCGCGGGTCGAATCATGTTGTGTAGGCGAGCAGAGATGTTGCCCATCGAATGCATCGTGCGGGGGTTTGTCGCTGGTTCTGCGTGGAAGGAATACAGCCAGAACGGAACCATTCATTCCATGGCAGTACCTGCCGGGATGGCCGAGGCCGATCGGCTTGATGAACCAATGTTTACCCCTTCTACCAAAGCTGCAGTTGGTGACCATGACGAGAACATCAGCTTTGACGCTGCAGTAGAACTGATCGGCGGCGATTTGGCGGAACAGGCAAGGAGCCTGAGTTTGCAGATGTACTCGGTTGCTGCAGCCAAGGCCGAGGCTGCTGGATTTTTTCTTGCCGATACGAAGTTTGAGTTGGGCCTGATCGCAGATTCGAACGGCAAGAAGAACCTGGTGGTTGCCGATGAGGTGCTTACCCCCGACTCCTCACGGTTCTGGCTCATGCAGGACTGGCATCCCGGTTCCACTCCTCAAGGTTTCGATAAACAACCCGTTCGTGACTTTCTTGAGACGCTCATTTGGAACAAGACACCGCCACCTCCGGCCCTACCCCCAGCGGTTGTTCAGGCCACAGCGGACCGGTACCAGCAGGCCTATGAGCAGATTTGCGGGCTGGCGTTTGAGGATTGGCCCGGCGTGACCGGAGCGATTCCTTCGGTGTGAGAGAATCAGCAGATGATGTTCGACGTGGTAGTGGAAGTCCGTCTGCGAGCAGGAATTGCTGACCCTCAGGGGGCAACGATTGAGCGTGCTCTGCCGGCGCTTGGATTTGACGGAGTTACCGGGGTGTCTGTTGGCAAGAGCATTCGCTTTAGTCTGCAGGCCGCAGACGAATCTGCAGCTCAGGCGGCAGTCACCGACCTCTGTCACCGCTTTCTGACCAACCCAGTCATTGAGGACTCAGAAATTTCTCTTCATCCTGCAGAAGTAGCTGCGCACTAACAATGGCTACCAATGTCGCAGTCATTAGATTCCCCGGTACCAATTGCGAGTTCGACGTAGTCGAAGTTGTGCAGCAATTGGGAGCTCAAGCCCAGATTGTGTTTCATGATGAGCCAAGCTTGGGTAGCGCGGACGCAGTGGTCATTGCCGGAGGCTTTGCGCATGGCGATTACTTGCGCCCCGGCGCAATAGCAAGATTCTCACCCGTGATGGAAGCTGTCGCCTCGTTTGCAAAGTCAGGCGGGCCAGTGGTTGGAATCTGTAATGGGTTTCAAGTCTTGACTGAGGCAAATCTTTTGCCCGGTGCACTGCAAAAGAATGCAAGTCTGAAGTTCCGTTGTGGATTTACTGACCTGAGGGTTGAGAACTCAAACTCGGTGCTCACTTCTGAGGCTCAAGCGGGCGATATCTTGTCAATTCCCATCAATCATTTCGAAGGGAATTACACCTGCTCTTCTGAAACTCTGGCTGAACTCCAGGGAGAGGATCGGGTCTTGTTTCGTTACGTCACCAACCCGAATGGTTCAGTGGATGACATTGCTGGAATCTGTAACGAGGGCCGAAATGTGGTGGGCTTGATGCCTCACCCTGAACGAGCATGCCATGAGCTGCTTGGATCTCGGGACGGCATTGTCCTAATGAGTTCACTCTTAGGTGCAGCCGGCTTAAACGCTGCCGTGCCTCATTAGGCCGAAGCAACTCGAGAGATTCCAGCAGCCTTGAGTACTGCTGCTGGGACACCAAATTCTCGCCATGCAGCGTAGGAAATGCCTTTTCGCTGGCCGTAGCTCTTTGCTACTGCAATAAACTCTGGCTCAATTTCAGCCACCAAATCAGTGGAATTCTCTTCGATCTTTTTGAGTTCCTGTGCCAACTCAATTCGCTCTTGAAGCAGACTGAGGCGCTTGAGCGGGTCGAGCTTTGTCTCCAAGAGGTGGTTAATCTTTGCGAGTCTGTTATTGACCGAATCCGCAGTTTTAGGCCGACCAGCTGTTGGCTTTGTGCGCCGAATAGCCTCGAGGTATCCCTTAATTATCCTGCTTTCGGTTCTTCCTTCTGCCATTGCGGCCTTATGTTCTGGTGAAAGTGATTTAGGTCCTCGTTTTGCCATAGATATATTTCACATCATCTGCTCAATTATTTCAAGTCACCCTATTTGATCCCCTTCGGGAGTCGCGGAACCGATCGGCGCTGCGATAGCGTCCGCATATGGCCGAGCAAGGACTTGAGGAGTCACCCCATCGCGAGTTGGGGTTGACCGACGAAGAATACGAGCGAATCTGTTCCATCTTGGATCGCAAACCCAATCACTTGGAATTGGCGATGTTCTCGGTGATGTGGTCCGAGCACTGCTCCTACAAGAGTTCGCGAATACACCTGAAGCGATTCCCGACCGAGGCCCCAGGGGTACTGGTGGGCCCGGGTGAGGGTGCCGGCGTGGTTGATGTAGGCGATGGGATCGGCGCTGCGATTCGAATCGAGAGTCATAATCACCCATCGGCGATTGAGCCCTATCAGGGTGCGGCGACAGGGGCCGGTGGAATTCTTCGAGATATTTTTTCGATGGGTGCCCGCCCGATTGCACTCATGGACCCGCTTCGATTTGGCCCACTCGATGACCCCCGCTCGCGCTGGATTGCCGAGGGAGTGGTCTCGGGTATCTCTGGGTATGGCAACTCTGTAGGCGTTCCTACCGTGGGCGGCGAGACGGTGTTTGATGAGTGTTACGCAGGGAACCCGCTAGTGAATGTGTTGTGCTTGGGCGTGCTACCTGTTGAGCGCCTCGTGCTCGGACGAGCCGAAGGGGTCGGCAACCTTGCAGTGCTGTTGGGGTCGACCACCGGGCGCGATGGCATCGGCGGAGTGTCAGTGTTGGCCTCGGCAGGATTCTCTGACGAAGCCTCGGACGCAGATAAGCGACCGAGTGTGCAAGTAGGTGATCCGTTCGAGGAGAAGCGTCTGATTGAGGCCTGTCTCGAGCTCTTGGACTCGAATCTGGCCGCTGGTGTGCAGGACCTAGGCGGTGCGGGGATTACCTGTGCAACGGCCGAGACTGCAGCCAAAGGCGGAGCCGGCATGGACGTGATGGTTGCGCCGATTCCTCAGCGCGAGCCAGGCATGCAGCCCTTCGAGGTGATGACCTCGGAGTCGCAGGAGCGCATGCTTGCCATTGTGGAGCCAGGAAATCTAGAAGCTGTGCTCGCAATTGCTGAGCGCTGGGAGATTCGAGCGAATGTCATTGGAATCGTCACCGACACCGGCCGGCTTCGCGTGCTTGACCAAGCGAACGGTGAAGTCCTTGCAGATGTGCCTGCAAAGGCACTCGAACAGGATGCACCCCTGTACGACCGTCCGCGCAGTGCTCCGGCAGATCTTGACCAACGACAGGCTGACTCTGCGAACTCCCTGGACGCGCCATCTGACCCGGGAGCCGACCTGATTGCGATGTTGGGCGACACCTCGTGGGTGTCTTCGCAGTACGACCATATGCTGTTTCTCAACACGGTTGAAGGCCCCGGTGGCGATGCAGCGGTTCTTCGTCTGAAGCACCCGTCTACGGGCTTGGATACTGGGCGTGGCCTTGCGCTGACCACCGATGGAAACCACCTATGGGGTGCGGTGGACCCGTATCGGGGCGGAGTGATGACCGTCGCTGAGTCGGTTATGAATCTGGCAGTAGTTGGCGCTCGGCCACTAGCACTGGTGAATTGTCTGAACTTCGGAAACCCAGAACACCCCGAGGTCATGTGGCAATTGTCCGAATCTATTGATGGGTTATCCGAGGCACTCTTGGCCTTTGGAATACCTTGCGTGGGCGGCAACGTCAGCCTGTATAACGAGAGCCGCGGCACTGATATTGACCCCACTGCAGTCATCGGTCTGCTCGGTGTGGTTGATGCGCTTGAGTCTCCACCGCCAGGCGTGCGCTTGGTTGAGGGGAGTCGCCTGCTACTGCTTGGTCACACCGAACCAGAGCTTTCGGGCTCGGCATGGGCTGCGCTGCATGGTCATCGCGGCCGTGGGCGCCTGCCCGAGGTCGACCTTGAAGCTGTGGCGAGCGTGGCCGATGCTGTCAGGGACTTGGTTATTGCTGGCTTGGTGCAAGGAGCACACGATGTCTCCTCGGGTGGAACTGCTGTAGCGCTTGCAGAGATGGCTGTTCGTTCCGGAGTCGGATTCACTGCTGCACGCTTGGCTGATCACTCGGATCTTTTTGCTGAATCCTCGGGACGCGCCGTGTTGTGCATCGACCCCGAAAAGCTTCGCGAGGTTCTTGACCTACTTGAGGAGCGCGGAATTGAGCATTCTCGCATCGGGGTTGCTGGCGGCAACCACATGAGCGTGAAGGGGCAGTTCGATCTGGGCCTAGACGAGGTGGCTGCTCGCTGGCGGGACCACTTGCCAGATGCACTCGGATCAGGGACTGTTCAGGGATAAGTCAGATGTCGGCCGGACGCTTTGCGCCGAGCCCGTCGGGAAGCCTGCATCTGGGTAACCTGCGAACGGCCCTTGCTGCTTGGCTCGTGGCGCGAGAAAGCGGTGCAGAGTTTTTGCTCCGGTTCGAGGATCTGACTACGGGTGCTGCCCCGGCAGCTCAAGCTGAACAACTACAGGACCTAGCCCTTCTGGGGATCACCCATGATGGCGAGGCGAGTTGTCAGTCCGAGCGAACCGAGTTGTACGCACAGGCAATCCACCAACTCGAACAGCTTGGTCTGACCTATGACTGCTACTGCTCTCGGCGAGAGGTAAGAGAAGCCGCAGCGGCACCACACGGGGCCGCACCCGAAGGCAGCTATCCGGGAACCTGTTCGCGCCTGACACAGGCAGAGGTGCGCAAGCATGAGCGCGCTGGCCGCCGCCCAGCTTTGAGGCTGACCGGTTCGGCTTGGAGTTCGGCTGCGATCCAGACGGACGATTTTGTGCTCCGACGAGCCGATGGCGTGGCTGCTTACAACCTGGCAGTCGTCGTAGATGATGCTGCTCAGGGTATTGACCAGGTTGTGCGAGGCGATGACCTGGTAGAGACCACACCAAGGCAGGTTCTTCTCCAAGGACTCCTGGGTTATCCCACGCCTACCTATCTGCATGTGCCGCTGGTCCTGGGCCTTGACGGCGAGCGGTTATCGAAACGACACGGCGCAGTTGGGCTACAAGAACTCATAGCCCTTGGGGTCACCCCGCAGCAGGTCTTGGGCTATCTGGCATCTTCGCTTGGCGCAACGCCACAGGACAGCCCTGTCTCGGCCGAGGCTGTTGTGAATGGCTTTTCGGCCCAGAACATCCCTGCTCGGCCTTGGGTTTTCGACCCCAACGAACTGCGTTCGGGGTGAGCCTCGGTGATGTGCGAACATGGGGATGTGCATTTTGATCCCGGCTTGGCTGAGGGTGAAGAACTCGATGAAAAGCCGGGGGAGGCCTGCGGCGTATTTGGGGTGTTCTCGCCCGGTAGCGCTGTTGCCCACCTAACCTTTCTGGGTATCTATGCGCTGCAACACCGTGGCCAGGAATCTGCAGGAATTGCAACCTCTGATGGTGATCATCTGACGGTTGTGAAGGACATGGGCTTGGTTTCCAACGTGTTCGATGACCGAACGCTGGCCGCCCTAGATGGCAGCTTGGCCATCGGCCACACCCGCTACTCCACCACTGGGTCAAGCATGTGGAAGAACTCTCAGCCGATATATCGCGATGTGGGTCATACGCAGTTTGCACTTGGGCACAACGGCAACTTGGTCAATACCTCTGAGCTAGCCGATCAGGCGGGCATGCTGCCTGGCACGGTGGGCAGCGATACTGATGCAATGGCTGAACTCATTGCCTTGGAATGTGAACGCATTGGCAATGAGGGTGAGTCAGACACGCTCGAACAGGCACTTGTAGAAGTACTACCCAAATTCAAGGGTGCATTTTCGCTGGTCCTGCTCGACCGCGAGCATGTCATTGGCGTGCGCGACCCTCACGGGTTTCGCCCGCTCTGCTTAGGCAAACTCGACACGGGATGGGTGCTGGCTTCGGAGACCCCCGCACTTGATGTGGTGGGTGCTCACTTTGTGCGCGAGCTCGACCCGGGTGAGATGGTGATCATCGATTCAGATGGCGTGCGTTCGGTGAGGCCATTTGATGATGAACGCGTGGAGCCCAAACTCTGCTTATTTGAGTTTGTTTATTTCGCTCGCCCCGATTCGCAACTCTACGGAAAGAACGTTCATCAGGCTCGAGTTCGGATGGGTGAGCAGCTCGCAGCACAGGCACCGATTGAAGCCGACATGGTCATGGGCGTTCCCGAGTCTGGAATCCCTGCAGCTGAAGGCTTCGCTCGTTTCTCCGGTACGCCATACGGGCACGGTCTTGTGAAGAACCGTTATATCGGACGCACCTTTATTGCCCCGACCCAAGAGATGCGCGCTCTTGGCGTGCGTATGAAACTCAATCCGCTCAAGGAGAACATTGCGGGGCAACGCCTAGTGGTCGTGGATGATTCCATCGTGCGGGGAACGACTACCCGAGCGATGGTGGCCATGCTGCGTGAAGCCGGTGCAGCCGAGGTGCATATGCGGATTTCATCTCCGCCGTATCGTTGGCCCTGTTTCTATGGCATGGATACTGGTTCTCGTTCCGAGTTGTTAGCGGCCAATATGGACGTTGAAGAAATCCGCACCTATCTCGGGGTGGACACGCTGTCGTATCTCACCTTGGATGCAACGATCGAGGCAGTAGGTGCGCCCGGTGCAGGATTCTGCACGGCATGTCTGACCGGGGAGTACCCCGTGGCGATTTCTGTGGACAGTTCGTCTTCGCAGGCAGCACCCACCCCTGAACCTGAGCCAGTGCGAGAGGCGCAAGCTCCGCTCACTCTGTTAGACGCTGGAGCAGGGTTACTACCAGCAGAAGAAGCAGCCCTTCTCAGCGCCGAGTCAAGTTCTGCGATCCAACAAGGAGACCGAGATACTGATGGGTGAAACCTATGAGGCCGCTGGAGTTTCCATCGGCGCTGGCGAAGCCGCAGTTGATGCCATCAAGGCCGATGTGCGATCCACGTTTCGACCCGAGGTCATTGGGGACATCGGTGGCTTCGGTGGTTTGTTTCGATTTGATCCAAAGAAATACAAAGATCCGATTCTGGTTTCATCTACTGACGGAGTGGGCACCAAAGCCTTAGTGGCACGATCAGTCGGCAAGTTCGATTCCATTGGAGTTGACCTTGTTGCAATGTGCGTTGACGATCTGGTGTGTCAAGGAGCCGAGCCGCTGTTCTTCTTGGATTACATCTCGGTTGGTCACCTTGATCCCACCCATATCAAGCAACTCGTCGCAGGCGTGGCCGATGGATGCCGTCAGGCAGGCTGTGCTCTGATCGGCGGGGAGATGGCTGAACACCCCGGTTCTATGGAGCCAGGGGAGTTTGACCTGGTTGGCTTTGCAGTCGGCGTAGTGGAGCGCGAACGCATGCTCACAGGGCAACTCGTGAAACCCGGAGATGTACTCATTGGTTTGCCCTCGCCGGGGATCCGATCAAATGGCTACTCCCTTGCGCGGCGACTGATGTTTGACATCGCTGGTCGGACTGTCTCGGACCCGGCTTGGGATGATCCACACGCTCCGACAGTTGGCGATGAACTCTTGATCCCCTCGGTAATTTATGCGCCCGCTATTCGGTCACTGCTTGATTCGGTTGAGGTTCACGCTGTGGCGCATATTACGGGTGGGGGCATGCCCGGAAACTTGAACCGGGTACTTGGGTCGCACTGTGATGCAGAGGTTGACCCCGGATCTTGGGAGTGGCCAAGAATCTTTACCGAGATGCAACAGATCGGCTCGGTCTCAACTGATGAGATGCGCAAGGTGTTCAACCTTGGCATCGGCATGGTTGCAGTGGTTCCAGCAAAGGTGGCGCACAAGGCAATCGATGTGCTGCGCACGAGCGGTCATCGCGCCCGCAGCATTGGCACGGTGGTTTCTGGCCACGGTGTTGTTCATTTCACGGCGTAGCTGTTCGTTTCACGGCGTAAAGGATTCCCTATGAGTTCCCCCCCTCTCAACAGCCCGAGCAACGGAGACTTTGTTGCTCCCCGATCGCATGGTTCGCTGTCCTCTTGGGATGACTACCCCGTGCATCAAGTTGCTGAGACCATTCGGCATTCCGCCACGAGTGATCGTAATTTTTATGATCGCTATTACTTCAACTGCCACTCCAACGACGGTAAGGCTTTTTTGATTTTCGGCCTGGGGCAGTACCCAAATCTTGGGGTTCAAGATTCCTTTGCAGTGGTCGTGACGGGTAACGACCATCGGGTAGTACGCGCTTCGCGAGAGCTCGGTGATCGCATGGAAAACCGCGTGGGTCCGCTACGGGTCGAGGTGATACGTCCGCTCGAGGAGTTGCGCATTGTCTGCGAACCGAACGAGTTTGATCTGTCCTTCGACCTGACTTGGGTTGGGGCAATGCCAGCCTATGAAGAGCCTCGGCAATTTCTGCGCACTCACGGCAGAGTGGTGTTCGACACCACGCGGCTGGCTCAGACTGGTCGTTGGTCAGGGACGATCACGAGCGGGGAGCACACCTTTGAGGTAACTCCCGATTCATGGTGGGGAACTCGCGACCGCAGCTGGGGAGTTCGGCCGGTTGGTGAAGAGGAACCTGCAGGGATTCGCACCGAAGGGCAGATGAAGGGTTTTTGGAATTACGTGCCGATGCAGTTCGATGATCATTCGATTTTGTACATGGTGAACGAGCATGCTGATGGGACTCGAGTCCTGGAAGAAGCAACGCGGATCTGGGCTGATCCAGACCGTGCCCCGGAGCACCTCGGTCGCCCGGAACACCAAGCGGTGGTCACTTCGGGCACACGTCATATTGAGTCCTCAACGCTGAGTTTTCCCGATGCGCCCGGTGGGGCATTCCAGATTCAAGTCACCGCGCTGCTCGACTGCTGGCTGATGTTAGGGACGGGCTATGGCCTAGAGCCGGACTGGCGCCACGGCATGTATCAGGGCGAACTGGTGGTGCAGGGGCAACGGGTGGACTACGAACAAGACAAGGACCGTCTATTCGGGCTGGTTGATCAGATCGGCCGCTTTGAACAGATCGGTGGGGTTGCCGCTGGGGCAATTGGTCACGGTCTGCACGAGTTTTTCTTCATCGGCGAGTTTCCAAAATACGACCTGACTGGTTGGGACCCTGCGCCCTAATCGGGTTGGAATTCTGGTCTCTACTACGTGAGTCGGGCCCGCGGGTATTAGGTTAGGGGCCGTTATGGCCGATACTCCCACTCCCGCATTTTCTGTCCGCATCCGAGTCCGCATGGTGAATGAGCCAGGCATGCTGGGGCGTCTAGCCGTAGCTATTGGCGACGTCGGCGGCAATATTTCTGGTTTGCGGGGTTTTGAAGTCAAGACCGCAACCCTTGACGAAGACATCGTGGTGAACTGTCGCAGCGAGGCTCATCAGGATCAGGTTCGCGGTGCAGTCGAGGGGATCGAAGGCATTGAGATCCTTGAGTTTGAAGACCGCACGTTTCATATGCATGAGGGCGGCAAGATCGAGGTACTGGGCTTAGCACCCGTTCGAGATATTGAAGATCTGTCGATGGCCTATACGCCAGGTGTGGCCCGTGTCTGCATGGAGATTGCAAAGAACCCAGAGCTGGCGCATCGCTACACGATCAAGCGCAATACCGTGGCCATTGTTTCTGACGGCACGGCCGTGTTAGGTCTTGGCGATATTGGGCCCGAGGCTGCAATGCCTGTCATGGAAGGCAAGGCGCTGTTGTTTAAGCACTTTGCTGGTGTGGATGCGTTTCCGATCTGTCTGGCAACTACTGACCCAGACGAGATTGTTGAGACTGTTCTGCGCTTGGGTCCAACCTTCGGCGGGATCAATCTGGAAGATATTGCAGCCCCTGGAGCGTTCGAGATCGAGGAGCGACTCGTCGAGTTGATGGATATTCCGGTGTTTCATGACGATCAGCACGGAACAGCAATCGTTGCGCTAGCAGCGTTGGAGAACGCGCTCAAGATTGTTGGTAAAGACATGTCGCAGGTAACCGTGGTTGTTGCCGGAGTGGGCGCCGCTGGCGTTGCTGTGTCAAAGATCTTGCTCAATGCAGGTGTGGGCAACGTCATTGGGTGTGATCGCCAAGGCGCAGTTCATACCGGCCGAGAGGGACTCAACAAGTCCAAGCAGTGGTTTGCAGAGAACACAAACCTTGAGAGTCTCTCTGGAACTCTCTCATCGGTGATGCCAGGCGCGGATGTGTTTATTGGTTTGTCGGGGCCTGACCTGATTACTCGTGAAGATGTGATTTCGATGGCCAAGGATCCGATCGTGTTTGCGATGGCAAACCCCGACCCAGAGATCCGTCCCGAGCTTATTCAGGATGTTGCCGCAGTCATTGCGACTGGACGGTCGGACTTTCCGAATCAGATCAACAACGTGTTGGCATTCCCTGGAATCTTCCGCGGCGCACTCGATGCTGGGGCTCGCAAAATCACCGAGAACATGAAGCTGGCTGCGGCTGGGGCAATCGCAGATGCGGTCAGCGCTGAGGACCTGTCGCCAACCCACATCATCCCATCAGTGTTTGATCCGGCGGTGGCGAGTTCGGTAGCTGTGGCGAGTGCTGCAGCGGCACGCGCAGACGGAGTTTGCCGTTGAGAGTACCGGCGTGACTGTTGGGGTGAAGCGGGTCTCGAATATTCTGGATCGCCGCTTTGAGGGGCACTGGAAGCAGGCCGAGATTGGGCTGTATGTCTTGGCGGCAGTAGCTGCTTGGATCGTGCGGTTTGTGCAAGACGATGCTTTTATTACGTATCGATATGCGCGCAATCTGGCCCGAGGTAATGGCCTGGTCTTCAATCCTGGAGAGCGGGTAGAGGGTTACACAAACTTTTTGTGGACGCTCATGCATGTCATCCCCGAGAAGCTGGGGTGGTCTTCGCCAATCTTTAGCCAAGTCATTGGTATTGCGCTCATGGTGGCCACTGTTGCGGTCACGCTTCGACTGGCTCGACGGTTGTTTAGTAGTCAGTCCTTTGGATTTCTGGTTGCGCTGACTCTGCTCGCGAATATGACGTTCTTGACCTATGCCACCGGCGGTCTTGAGACCATGCAACAAACGCTGTTGGTGGTCTCGGTTGCGGCGCTGTTATTGCCAGTGACTGAGAGTGCTGCGCGCGGGGTTGCTGCGCGCGGGGTTGCTGCGCGCGGGGTTGCTGCGCGCCGCGTGGGGGCCGGGCTTTGCGCAGGACTCGCGGTGCTCACGCGAATGGATTCCGTGGTGCTCATCACAGTCTGGATACTGGCGTATCTGATTGCGCTCTGGCGGCTTGAAGCTGGGAGTCGCGACACAGGCAGCGAAGCAAATCCAGTGAAGGCCGTGGTTGTTGCTGCGCTGCAGATTGGTCTGCCCGCAGCCGTGTTGGTGCTGCCTTGGTTTATCTGGAAGCTCTCGTATTACGGAAACCTGTTGCCCAATACGTTCTACGCGAAGTCTGCGGCGAATCCGCTAGTTCCACCCCTGTACGGCTTGTTCTACATCGCAGCATTCTTTGTCTCGTATGCGGCGTTCTTGTTGATTGGCCGGTTCGGTCGTCAACGCAAAGCGCTCTTTGCTGTTCCGGGAGTTGCGCAGGTACTGGCGGTGATTCCCGTTTGGTTCCTCTATATCTGTGCCGTTGGCGGTGACTTCATGGAGTACCGATTTATGGTGCCCGTGCTGCCAGTGTTGGCAATGGTTGCGGCCTACCTGATCGATGAGTACAAGAGCCCGCGCAAAGAAGTGCTGCTGATTGTTGTGCTGTTGTTCTTCTCGGGAATTCATCGGGTGATGCCAACCATCATTCCTTACCCGGTGTTGACGTTTACAGAGTTGAGTCATTGGCCAAATGTGTCCACCACTTCGTGGAAAGGCAAGGGGGAGCTGCTTGCCAAGGAGTTCCCTGGTGGTGCAGATCTTGCGGGGCAACCTGTGTTGGCAGTGGCTCCGCTTGGAGTGTTGCCGTACTTCGCAGACCTTCCCACGATTGACATGTTGGGTTTGACTGATCCTGTTACGGCGCGGACTGGTTACCCAATCAATCCGTACTATCCGGGTCATGTGCGAATGGCACGTGTGCAGCATTTGATTGACGAGGGGGCAAACCTGGTGCTGGCTCAACCCGGAGCAACAGACCCAAAGGTGGGCCGTGCTTCGTATCGCTTGTCGGAGCTGACCTTCTTGTATCCGAGCGCTGACTTAAATGACCTGCCAGATACTGCGCAGGTCATTGAAATCCCTCAGGTGGACGGCAAAGTCTGGTTAGTCATTTATCTCACGCCGAATGCCAAGGTTGATGCAGCGATTGAGCGCAATGGGTGGAACGTGTACCCGATTGATCACACCTGCGTGATTGAAGACATGGACGTGGTGCCCGGGTCTGGACCATTCGTGGACTTTGCCAACAAGATGTCTCGAATGGTTGGCGAGCGAACCTGCCCGCAGACCTAGCTGAGTTGTTGTTCTGCTACTCCGCAAGCGGGGTTGTGTCTCGCAGTGCTGCAGCGTCACGCTGTGCAGTACCTGAAGCACCCGGGGTAGACATTCGCGTCTTGAGCTTCATGGCTGGTTTTTCAACCCAGCGATGGGCAATCTCGGTGCAGAGCACTAGTAGCGGAACATAGAGAATAAGTGCGAGTAGTTCTGACTTTCTGCCAACTGTTTCGATCAGCAGCACCCCAAGAGGAACGTGGATCAGGTAGAGGCCATAACTGCGAACTCCCACTGCAGTGAAAGCCTTGTACGACAGAATCGGTACTAGCCAGTGGTCTCGGCAGCGGATCATGGTGAGCACCAAAATCGCCATGCATCCAGAGACCATGGTGAACCCAAATTCACCCCAGTACAGGCCGTCATGTAACGAGCCGCCCTTGGGAACTAGGAAGGGGACGTACAGGCCGACCAACTTTGCAAGATAGGTTCCCGAAAGAACCACTGCAAGCATGATGACGAGGGCAGCAGTAGCAACGTGGCCCATGATCCTTGAGACTCGAGGCGACCAACTAGGTGGCATGTGCGCATTGAGGAATGCAATGGCCACGCCAATCAGCAGAGCGTCGGGTCGTTGGTACCAGGCAAACCTGGGGCCCACATGGCCGGTAAAGCGAGCTATGCCGATGAATAGCCACGCGGCCAGAAAGCCAACTACGAGGGCTTTGGTTTTTCTGAACTTGATAATCAACAGAATCAGCAGCACGCCGAACAGGTAGAAGTGTTCCTCTACTGAGAGCGACCAGAGTTGGATCAGCGGCCTGATTGGTGCTTCTCCGCCGCCGACGAGTTCTGAATGAACTGGGTGTACGACGTGGTAGGTGTAGGTGCCACCGGCAAGAACGTCGCTAATGGTGCGATCGAGCAACGCTCGTTCGTCGAACAGCAAGTGGATTACAAGCACCGCAAGGAACGTCAGGATCAGCACCATGTACAGCATGGGCAGGAGCCGCAGGGCACGTCTGGAATAGAACTGGCGGAGGTTGACCCTGCCCGACCGCCGGCCTTCTTCGAGTAGCAGCGTGGTGATGAGGAATCCACTCACTACAAAGAACACGTCCACGCTGGCGGCAAAGCCGGCAAAAGGCTTGAATGCGGCGTGGGTAAGGATGACAAGCACCATGGCGATGCCGCGGATTCCATCGAGCGGCGGGAAGTAGCCAAGCTTGTTGGCATTCGAGATGAACTGCGGAGATTGGTCTACGGGTGGCTGAGCGCCTGATTTACCTGATTCGACTGTCTCGTCTGTCTCGTCTGCCACGCCCTTTATCCCCTCTGGCCTGTGCCCTTTCCCACGTGCCCTGTGTGCGAATTCTTGGGCGCTAGTACTTGGTCACTGAGAGGTTTACCCTACCGGCTGAGTCAGCGTCTCCCCCCTCGCTGAGAGTAGGGAACTGCCCCGTGGTTGCTGGCGGCGGGTGGGTCGGCTGCTGGGTCGGTGGGCTGTTCGGTGGCTGGTTATGCGTTGATGAGGTTGGTGAGCAGGCCGGCGAGGTAGATGTCGGCGGCGTAGTGGGTGAGTTTTTCTCCGCGGGTGGTGGATTTGGGTGTGTCGGGGTTGATGTGTGGTGGTGGTTTGGGTGGGTGGGGGATGTTTTTGGGGTGTTGTTGTTGGAGTTGTGGGATTGCTGTGTTGGCTGTGTTAGCTGTGGTTGCGGTTTGGGTTGCGGTTTGGGTTGCTGTGGTGGTTGTTCCGAGGCAGGTGTTGTTGTTCCAGAAGGTGAAGAGTTGGTTGTTGTTGGTGGTGATTGTCCAGTGTTGGGTGTGGAGCTCGTTGTGGTGGTA
>Ga0194041_10000407_pt1 | contig 17344 bp, 16 predicted proteins | sample JunL449m_MetaG_FD_160082 | JGI IMG/M metagenome (GOLD analysis project Ga0194041, IMG submission 160082) | Anoxic zone freshwater microbial communities from boreal shield lake in IISD Experimental Lakes Area, Ontario, Canada - Jun2016-L442-9m | ecosystem: Environmental > Aquatic > Freshwater >...
GGCATGGGGATGACTGAATCAGCTTCAATGGTATTTTGTAATCCACAAGATGCAGAGCGTCGCTATGGCAGCCCTGGTTTGCCTTGTGGCGTTGAGGCCAAAGTCGTCGATCCCAATGGCATTGAATTGGCTAACAACCAAATTGGTGAAGTTTGCTTACGCGGCGCAAATGTAATGCAAGCGTATTACCATGGCGAAGCTGAAACCCTCAAAGCTTTTGCCAGTGATGGCTGGCTTAAAACAGGCGACTTAGGTTTGCGTGATGACGATGGTTTTTATTTCATTACGGGTCGCTTGAAGGAATTAATTATTAAGGGCGGTGAAAATATTGCGCCACGTGAAATTGATGAAGCCTTATTAAAACATCCCGCCGTCCTTGACGCAGCTGCTGTAGGAATACCTGATGTGAACTATGGCCAAGAAATTTTGGCTTGTATCGTTTTGCGACCGGATGCTAATTGTACTGAGGCGGAGATACGCAATTTTTGCGTGGAGAACTTAGGTAAACTGCGGACCCCCAAGATTATTCTCTTTGTTGATGAATTACCGCGCGGCGCTTCAGGAAAAATTCAGCGCTTAAAGTTATTAGATCTACCGGGCGTAACTACCTCTACTTAATGTGACTTTTTGGCTTTATATAAATGGTGGCAGAGAATAGAAGCAAAAATACCCGCTAGAATTGCCCATTCCAAAGAGATCGTAACGGTGCCAATAAAGGTGATTACCATTGGTAGCCATTCTTTTATCCCATGATGAAATTCATTGCGAATCTCTTTAGGGTCGATGAGATTCCAAGCAACGACTAACAGTAAGGCGCCAATAACGGGGTAAGGCAGATATTTAGCGAGCGGGCCAACAAAAGTCAAAATAATCACTAAAAACAATGCTGCACTAATAGCGGATAAAGGTGTTTTAGCGCCAGCAGATAAATTTACACCACTACGATTAAATGAACCACTTGATGGATAGGCTGAAAAAAATGAACCTGCGATATTGGCTAAACCTTGACCAATAAATTCTTGATTGGCATTAAATGTATCTTTTGTTTTGATGGCCATCGCTCGGGCAATGGCCATGGCTTCGGTAGAAGCTAATAGGGCCATGATTAAAGTTGCACCAAATAATTGGTTCAGCGTATTCATATCGAGATGCGGCAAGGAGAAGGCGGGAATAGGCCCCGGAATACTACTGACACGCTTAAAGGGCGTGAGTTCGGGGTAAAGGCTTTCGATATAGAGGGCAATAAGACTGCCGATAATCACAGCCACAAGCATTCCTGGGAACCAGCGATTTAGGGGGCGCCAGATCACAATAATTAAAATTGTCGCAATTACTAAACCCATTACTTCTGGATGCCATGAATTTTGCCTGAGGGCCATATATAGTTCATACACGGTTTCATGTGGGCTAATGCCCCGTGGGATGGCAAAACCAGTAACTGTACCAATTTGGCTATTCATAATTAAAATAGCAGCGCCTACCGTAAAGCCAACAATTACTGAGTGCGGTACTTTTTGGACCCACTTACCTACACCGCTAAAGCCTAAAGTAATTTGAATCAGACCAATTAAAAAGCTTAGCGTGAGCACTAAGCCAACATATTCCGCTGATTCTGGGGTTGCGAGAGGTGCAATTAATGCCATCGTTGTCAAAGATATGGCGTTTGCTGGACCGGTAACCATCAGGCGGCTTGAGCCAAATAGGGCGGCAATTAAGCAAGGTACCATCGCTGCATAAAGTCCGTATTGCGGTGGCATACCAGCCAGCATGGCAAAAGCAATGCCTTGTGGCAAAACGACTACTGCACCAGTGAGACCAGCTAATAAATCAGCGCGTATAGTGCCAGGGGTTTTGTATTCTGGTAACCAGTGAGAAAAAGGCAGCCGGGGCATGTATGATTTTAAATTAGCGATTGATAATTAATTATATCAGCCGCTTTTTCAGCAATCATGACTACGGGCCAGTTGGTATTACCCGATACCAGCCTGGGCATGACAGAACAATCGATGACCCGTAAACCTGTAACGCCGCGAACACGCAGATCGGCATCGACTACCGCCATCGAATCATCAGCTGTCCCCATTTTGCAGGTTCCAGAGGGATGGAAAATAGTCGCGCCAGTTTCACGACAAAATGCCAAAATAGCTTCATTACTTTGTGGATTGTTCGGCTTCACTTCACGCGCAATTAAGTTACTGAGCGGCTGCGTTTGCGTAAGACTACGGGCAAATTTAATTGCCGCAATACTGATATCGCGATCATATTGGGTGTCTAAATAGTTAGCAACAATACGCGGCGGAACAAGTGGGTCGGCCGATTGAATTCGGACATAGCCACGAGATTCGGGGCGTAATTGACACACTGACATCGTAAATCCGGAAAAGGGGTGAACTTGGCCTCCAGCCATATCTGCAGAGAGGGTGCCTAAGTGAAATTGAATATCAGGCCTAGTTGAAGTGGGCATGACTTTAGTAAATAGGCCGCCTTGGTTAATACCAATCGACAGCGGGCCGCCACGAAATAGCAACCAATCTAAGCCCATTTTCACTTTACCAAAGATAGAGCGCAGCTGATCATTGGTCGAGATGGGTTGATTCAACTCATAAATTAAACGGTACTGCAAATGATCTTGCAGATTTTCACCTACGCCCGGTAAATCTTGAATCAGCGGGATATTCAATTCTTGTAAAAGCTTAGCTGGACCAATTCCCGAAAGCTGTAAGAGTTGCGGGCTTTGAATTGCGCCTGCGCATAAGAGTACTTCTTTATTTGCTTGTAGCGTGATTTTTTTGCCTTGGTGAAAAAGTTCTACGCCACTGGCTTTGCGACCTGTAAATAAAATCTGTGTGGCTTGGCTATTGGTGAGTACTGTAAGATTCTGGCGCTTACGAGCAGGGCGCAAATAAGCGACTGCCGTACTACAGCGCAAACCCTTATGGGTTGATAGCTGGTAGTAGCCAACCCCTTCTTGGGTGAGATTGTTAAAGTCATCGGTAGTAGGAACTCCGAGGGCATTAGCAGCCAACTTAAACGCTTCTACGAGGGGATGTTTTTTGGGAATTGACGATGCCTTCAGAGGCCCTTGTTGTGAGTGCAGTGGTTCGCCTAAGCGATCATTTCCCTCCGCTTTTTTAAAGTAAGGCAGCACATCATCCCAACCCCAACCAACATTACCTAAGTCACGCCATTGGTCGTAATCTTCCTTTTGCCCACGAATAAAAATTAAGCCATTAATTGAACTCGAACCACCAAGGCATTTCCCTCTTGGCCAATAAATCTCCCGGTTATTCATGCCCGGCTCAGGCGCAGTATTTAATTTCCAATTAACCCTAGCGTCCCACATGGTCTTGCCATAACCAATCGGCAAATGAATCCAAGGTAAGCTATCTTCTGGTCCGGCCTCAAGTAAGCAGACGCGATTCTGCGGATTAGCAGAGAGGCGATTCGCTAGAACACAACCCGCAGATCCAGCACCAATGATGATGTAATCAAACGGTTGGTTTGCTAAGGAAGTAGCCTCGCTCATACTGCGATTGGCCTTAAGCCTAATATTTCACGCGCTTGTTTGCCGCTTGCTACAGGACGACCACGATCGCGCGCCATTTTTGCCACTCGCGCAACAAGTTCCGCATTATCTTTAGCAACCCGTGTTTCATCGTAGCGTAGATTGTCTTCTAAGCCTGTGCGTACATGACCTCCTAGCTCTAGCGCCCATTCATTCACGGTCATTTGGAACTCCCATGACAAATTGCACATGGGGTGGTGAGTGAAGTAGACCTTTTTTTACTAAATTAGCGGCGTTATAGAGCATCGCTAAATCAAATATTTCAATTTCAGGTTTTATTTCGTATTTCAACATCTCACTCGCCAGCCCTTCAACAAAATCAGTGGGGTTTTCATAAATACCTACTGGAAAGTTCGTTGAGCCGGTTGCTAAGGAAGCCATATCGGGTCGATGGAAGAGCATCGCACCCCGCGCAGCTTGATCGCGACCGCGCCCGCCGGTAGAAAATTGTACGATCATCTCGGGACAATATTTTTTTACACCCTCTTGTACTGCGGCATACAGGTCTGGGTTAGAGCTCGGGCTTTCATCGGGATTGCGTACATGAATATGCACTAAAGATGCTCCAGCCTCATAGGCTTTCTGCGTTTCTTCGATTTGCTCAGTTGGTGTAACAGGTAAACCTGCGCAATCTTTTTTGCGGGGTACTGCACCAGTAATGGCAACGGTAATAATGACGGGTTGATTCATGTAAGCTCCAAAAAATTGGCTTGAGATAGTTTATTGGGTAAGGCTATTTTCTAATTCTGCGGCTGCGGCCTGCAAAATTGGCACTGATTGCTCGGCGAGTTTTAAGGTAAAGCGGGGTGTTGGTCCATGGGCAACAAGTGCCGCATATACTTTATTATTTTGGTCACGAACAGGTACAGCAACACAAATGGAACCTTCTAAATATTCGCAGTTATCTATTGAATACCCTTGTCCACTTATTTTTTTTATTGCAGGTATTAAGTTGCCATAGCTAGTCATGGTCTTAGGGGTGTAATAATCAAATGGCTCCAAGCCAACAATTCGCTTTATTTGTGTTTCATTCATATATGAAAGAAATAATTTACCACTTGCAGTGCAGTGAAGTGGAACTCGCATGCCAGAGTCAATATGTAAACGTATAGGTGCAGCAGTTTCAATCCGATCTAAGTAAAGAACTTCGTTACCATCCAAAATATTAAAGTTACAAGTTTCGCCAATAGTATCAACTAGACGTTTCATGACGGCAACCCGTTGGGAGCGAATTGAGTCACCAGAGAGTAGATTAATACCCATTAAACGAAATTTGGCGCTCGGCTGGAAGCGACGCCCATTTGGGTCCCGCTCAACAAAACCTTGCGCTACAAGCGTATTTAATAGTCGGAAGGCAGTCGGTTTAGCTAAGCCAATACTGGACGAGATATTTTCTAGTGTGAGGGGAAATTCCGAGTTAGCAATGACCTCCAAGATGAGCAATACTTTCTCAGCCATACTGGATTTGCTTCCCTCAAGGATGGTGAGAGCAGTAAGATCCGCTGAATTTTTAGAAGTTACAGCAATTAATTTCTTCATTTTTAACTATTAATGGTTTTATGGGGCATATTTAGGTATTTACCCTTAAAGCATTTCATCTGATGATACTTTATATTCCATTTAATAAAGACTTAATTAAGGGATTGTAACTTTGACTCGTAAAAAGATACCCGCTACAAAGGACGGACACCGAGCGCTAACTAGGGTTAAGCCAAGCTCAAAGATAATTCCTAAGCCCGTTTCTTCGTCTATTGCTCAAACTGAGCCTAATGTGCAGGTTGGCACAATTTCAATGCAACAAGTGAAAGAAGTGATTGGCCTCATTAAAGATGCCGGTCATTTCAATACCTTTTCTTATAAAACACCAGAATTTGAAATAGAAATCGAAGTTGGAAATAAGCGCACTCCTGAAGTGAGTTCCAGCGCAAATCTAGGAGGGGTAAATCAAACGACAGCCCCTAAAGCTGTAGAAGCTATTAAGGCTGTAGAAACTATTAAGCCAAGGAGTCAAGCGGGTCTTTTCGAAGTCTTAAGCCCAATGGTGGGAACCTTTTACCGCCGACCTAACCCTACTTCACCGCCTTTTGTCGAGATTGGCTCAAAGGTAAGTCCTGACACCCCGGTATGCATCGTGGAAGTGATGAAGCTACTCAATACGATTTCAGCTGAACACGCTGGAAAAATTATCGATATCTTTGTAGCTGATGGCGAAACGATTGAAGCCGGCCAAGTATTAATGGTAATCGAGTTGTGATGGCAAAAAAATCACTTAGTCAACTTGCGCCATTCCAAATGATTGATGTCACACTGCGCGATGCGCATCAATGCCTATGGTCAACGCGCATGACTACAGCCCAAATGTACCCGGCTTTAGATAATATCGACCGAGCAGGTTACGGCTATATCAATATTTTGGGTGGCGCCGTGTTTGATGTGATGGTGCGTTTCTTGCGTGAAGACCCCTGGAAACGTATGGCATTTCTTAGTCGCGAACTAGAAACACCTACCGATGCCTTGACACGAGGACAAAGTATTTACACTTTTGAATTATTTCCTGATGATGTAGTCGATCTGAATATTGCTTTATTAGCAGAATCAGGCGTGAATGTCCTAACCGTTTATGATGCGCTCAACGATAACCGCAACATTACTTCTTCGATTGCCTCAGGTAAAAAACATGGCATGCTGATTAATGCGATGCTCACGTATGCATTAAGCCCGGTTCATGACGATACTTATTTTGTAGCGCGTGCCAAAGAGCTAGTTGACTTAAAAGTCGATTTTATTTCTGTTAAAGATCCAACGGGATTATTGACGCCAGAGCGTGGCGCTACTTTATTTCCGGCACTAGTTACTGTAGCCAAGGGCATTCCCTTGAAGTTGCATTCCCATTGTCAATCAGGTTTAGCCCCATTAGTGTATGAAGAAGCAATTAAAGCCGGCTTTAGTTATGGTTACGTTGCCACGAATTGCTTAGCTAACGGCGCCTCATTACCCTCGGTAACTGAAGTTTTGGCTAGTGCAGGGCGCCTCGGTCGGGCACCCAAGATGAATCTATCTGCCTTGCAAGAGGTTGATGACTATTTCGATTGGATTTGTACTCGCGATAGTTTGCCCCGGGGTGAAAAGCTCGCGTATGACCCAGCACTGTATGAGCACCAAATTCCGGGCGGCATGATTTCTAATTTGCGAGCGCAGTTAGCCACTCTTGGCATCGCCCATCGTGAACAAGAAATTTTAGAAGAAACTGCGCAAGTGAGAAAAGACCTGGGCTATCCCATTTTGGTAAGCCCTTTTGCCCAGTATATTGTCACTCAGGCCGTTCTCAATGTGATGCAGGGTGAACGCTATAAAACAATTCCTGATGAAGTGAAGCTCTACTTGCGTGGACATTACGGAAAATTAGCAGGTCAGGCAAGCGCAGAAGTAATGGAACGCGCTGGGGTTGAGTATGACCCGAGTCAGCGACCGGGTGATTTCATTAAACCCGCTTTAAGTGACTTAAGAAAGCAGTGGGGTAAGTCAGTTTCGCGTGAGCAACTGTGCCTGCATGCCTTTTACCCCCCTAATTTAGCTTTAGGTCTGCACGATGGCACCTTAATTGCCCTCAAGCAGGGTAAGCAGTTGCAGCCCTTTTCTGAGCTGATGAAGTATCTAATACAGGGCAAGAATTTTTCAAGGGTTAAAACGCGATTTGGAAATGTAGATTTAAGTTTTTCAGTTTAAATTTCTTTTAATAACTAAAAAGAGGGTCAAAATGAAACCAAACTTAACCGATCTAAAAAAGGTCATCATCACTGTTGCAACAACGGGCGGTCTTCATGGAAGAGAGTCTAATCCTGCTTTACCAGAGCAACCTCAGGATATCGTGCAAGCCATGCACGACTCATTTAATGCAGGTGCCTCAATAGCGCATTTACATGTGCGAGATAAAGATGGACTCACTTCTGCAGATCCTGCAATTTATGGAGAGGTACTTAGTGGAATTAATTCTCGCTGTAAGGGGATGATTACACAAGTGGGAAATGGAATTGGTGTCCGCTATATTAATGGCCTACATAGACCAGCCGAAGGATTTACACAAGATCAGAGAATGGCATTATTAGATCTTGTTCCACGTCCAGATATGTTGACTGTGAATGCAGGAACGTTTCATTTTCAACATAAAAATACGGAGTTTTTATTCGACAATTCTAAATGGTGGAACACTATCTTTATTAAAGGATGTAATGAGAGAAAAATTCATAACGAGTTAGAAGTTTATGATATTAGTCACATTACAAATATGCTCAAGTTAAGAGATTTAGGAGTAATAAGAGGGCCAATGCATTTCAGTTTAGTAATGGGAATTGATGGCGGTATTCCAGCTTCGCCGCAAAATTTGATGGCTATGATTGAAAACCTCCCAGATGGCGCTACATGGCAAGTGGTGTGCATTGGAAAATATCAAGTGCCACTATCAACAATGGTTTTAGCAATGGGTGGAAATATTCGAGTTGGATTTGAAGATAACGTTTATTACTCTCCTGGAATATTAGCCGTTAGTAATGCCCAAATGGTTGAGAGAGCAGTTCGAATAGCGCGTGAGCTGGGAAGAGAAATTGCTACACCTCAAGAAGCGCGCGAGATGATGGAAATGTATTGAATTAGAGTAACCAAACGACATAACTAAATTAAAATATTGGAGACATAATGAAAAGACGCAACTTTATTGCAGCAGTTGGAGTTGGTGGTTTAGGGTTAACTATTAATCCAATGCTTGCTGTAGCACAGCAGCAAAAAAAGTTTACCGAATGGGGAATGCCTCAGCCTTATGAAATGGTCTCTGCAAGTTCGATTGCTTTTTTAAAAGAGAAGGGCTGGTGGCCTATTAAAATTGGTAGTCAACCGGGGTTTACATCTCTCCCTGTTGCAGGTCCTAAAGGGTTTTTTAAGTCCCGTGGCTTAGAAGTTGAGGTCATTTCTTTTTTAAGTGGACCTGCCATTAATGAAGCAGCAGCAGCTGGCCGAATCCAGGGGGGTATAGAGGGGAATCTACCCTTTACAAGTTTAATAGCTAACAATGCTCAGGTAAGGTGTTTGGCTATTGCGGCACCTGTGCTTAAGCATTCAACTATGGTGCCCCTAAATTCTCCCTTAAAGTCCCTAGCTGATATCAAACAGGCGCCAAACAAACCCCTTGCATTTGGAATCGTAGCTGGATCATCTGCCGAATTTTATTTTCAAGAGGCCTTAAAGACTAATGGCCTTGAGGTTGGCAAGGACGTTATTCTAAAAAGCTTAACCCCACCAGACTTGCTTTTAATGCCTGAAGGGTTGGCCGGAGTGGTTCAATGGGCTCCATATACTTGGACGCAAACTAAAGTTAGAAAAAATGCCCGTGAAATTGACACTATTTTTCCTTACAATTTTTACCAGGGTAACGTTTGGATGATTAAGGAAATTATTGATAAGGCCCCAGATGTAGCTCAAGCTTTTGTAGATGCTTATGTAGAAGGAATTCTGTATTCTCGTTATGATGAAAAAGATACAAATGCCATAACCGAAAAAGACCCAATGTATAAAAGTTTTACGCCTGAATTAATTGCTTTACTTACACGTGTTGTTAATAACAGTTACAAACCTACCTGGTTTTATCCTTATACCGATTTTTGGGCTGCCGAGAATTCAAGGGTTTCAGCGTGGCTAGCTAAATCAGGTCGGTTAAAAACATTGGTAACCGCTGATATGTATAAGGAATATTTTGATACACGTTTTGCCGATCGGACCATGCAAAAACTGGGTTGGAAAGTGCCGCAAAGACCACCATGGATCCCTGCAAATTGGATTGGTAAGGTAGGACAATTGCCATATCCAAGCTATCCCAATGAAGATAATATGACAGAGCCTCAATTATTTCCAGATAAAGGAGATTTAACAAGTCCGTGGTACTTTAATGGCCGAAATTTTAAGCCATCCTAAAAACAAAATATGAGAGTTAAGTCAAATAAGTATTTTCAATTAAGCTAGCAAAATAATAGTGGAGGCGTACGGTATGGAGCTAGAGGATAAATCTGAGCAGGGATTTAATTGGAATGATTTAGAGAGGCGCTATGCAGGATTTATTATTATTTTAATCTTAATTGGCATATGGGAGCTAATTGCGCAATTCTTAGTTCCTCAATTAAATCCTCAGCTGTCGATTTTAGTTTCTCCTCCATCCAAGGTTCTCTTGGCAGCAGCTACTACAGCACAATCCGGAGAGTTGTTAGAACACGTTTTGGCTAGCTCAAAACGTGTTCTGATGGCATGGGGTTTTGTGATGATAACCGCAGTGCCTTTGGGAGTTGCAATTGGTTGGTGGCCCCGTTTTAATCGCTATGTTGAAAAAATTATTGAATTACTTAGACCAATACCACCAATAGCATGGATACCAATTAGTATTCTTTGGTTTGGTATTGGACTTACACAAAATTTATTTATCATTATTATTGGCACATTTTTCCCAGTTTTACTTAGCACTATCCATGGGGTAAAGGGTATTGATCCAATCTTAATTCGTGCTGCCCGTAACCTTGGTGCACCGCCGGCTAAATTACTTTTTAAAGTTGTCCTGCGTTCAGCAATGCCAGCTATTTTTAATGGCTTAAGAGTAGGTTTGGGGGTGGCTTGGATGGTTTTAGTTGCAGCTGAATTGGTTGCCGCAACATCTGGACTGGGTTTCATGATTCAAGATGCGCGTAATTTTCTTCGAACTGACATCATATTTATGGGCATGATCATGATTGGAATTATGGGGATCGCGATGGATTTTGTTTTGAGAATGGCTGCCCGCCCCTTTTTAACCTGGTATCACGGCTCAAGCGAGTAAAGGATTCATTAAATGAATGCGCTAGTTGTTGATAATATTAGTAAGACTTTTATTACGAAAAATAAAAAAAAAGTTCACGCAATTTCTAATACCTCATTTACTATTAATGAGAACGAATTCGTTTGTATTTTGGGACCTAGCGGCGGAGGAAAATCAACTTTATTAAATATCATTGCCGGTTTTGAAGAGCCTACAAGCGGTCAAGTTATTGCTCATGGTCAAAAAATTAATGGACCAAGTCCGAGTAGGATCATGGTTTTTCAAGAATTTGCACTTTTCCCATGGTTATCTGTATTGGATAATATTTCATTTGGACTTGAGATGAAAGGCATGGGGCGAGCAAAACGCTATGAACATGCAAAATATTATGTAGCACTTGTCGGGCTTGAGAAATTTGTTGATAGCTATCCTTCTGAACTATCTGGAGGAATGAAACAGCGAGTAGCGATTGCTCGCGCACTTGCAATGCAACCAGATATTTTATTGATGGATGAACCCTTTGGTGCATTGGATGCATACACTAGAGAAAATTTGCAGCAAGAATTATTAAATATTTGGGAAAAAGAACGGAAAACTGTACTTTTTGTAACCCATAGTGTTGATGAGGCTGTAACTATGGCCGATAAAATTATTATTATGGCAGGTTCACCCGGCACCATACATAATGAAATTTCCAATACGCTAGATAGAAAACGCGTAAATACGGAACCGGGATTTGTTGAATTAAAAGCACAAATTCAAAAATATGTACAAAGCGCTGGTAACTTAAACGCTTCATTAAAAAATTAGTTATAAGCTAGCTCAAAAAGTGACTATTCAAATTTATGATTTAGCTGCAGCCAATTATGAAGTGCGGTTTAGTCCGTTTTGCTGGCGAGTAAAGCTTGCTTTAGCATTTAAGGGTCTAAAATTTGAATCAATTCCGATTCGGTTTGTAGAAAAAAATAGAATTGCATTTTCAGGGCAAAAGTTATTACCAGTTTTAGTTGACAATGAACAAATAATTGTTGATAGCTGGGATATTGCACGCTATCTAGATAAATTTTATCCAACCGAAAGTAATTTACTTTTAGAAAATAAATCTAAATTTCTCAATTACTATATACAGCTCTCAGTACAACCCTTGATCCTAAAAATGGTAATTTTAGATATTTTTAATTGTATTGATGTGGGTGATAGGGATTATTTTAGAACGTCACGGGAGGCTCGATTTGGTAATTCACTTGAATTAATTAAAATTCCAGCTGAGCGTGGCATCTTATTGTTGCAAGAGCTTCTGCAGCCTATTCGACTTATTTTGCAAGAACAGCCATTTTTAGGTGGGAATGCTCCGGACTATCAAGATTTTATTGCTGTGTCTCCCTTATTAATGGCAAGATTTGTCTCTTCACTCCAATTTTTTGAACCCACTGATCCAATTTATATTTGGTTAGAAAAAATCCTTGATTTATATGGCGGATTGGCAAGAAATTCACCAACTATTTATTCGAAGGAGATTTGATATGGGTTTAATTTGTGAGTCACGACAATTTTTTAGTGAGGGAGTTCGCTTAGCTGCCGACTTATATTTACCTACCGATGCTCCACCACCGGAAGGGAGACCAGGGGTTGTTATGTGCCATGGATACAATGGCATGAAGCATTTATATCTCCCAGATGCAGCAAAATGTCTTGTTAATGCAGGTTATGCAGTTTTATGTTTCGATTACAAAGGTTGGGGCGAAAGTGATGGGCCAGTGCGCCGGTTAGATCCCCATGGTCGTGTAGCAGATGTTCAGGCAGCCTTAACCATTCTCTGTGCAGAGCCAAATATTAACCAGTCTCATATTGGCCTTTTTGGCTGGAGTTTTGGTTGCTCAACAGCCATTTGGACTGCATCAATTGATCAACGAGTAAAAGTAGTAGTTGGTGTTGTTGGGGTTGGAGATGGGGAGCGTTGGTTGGAAAGTGTTTGGCCAGCTGATAAATGGCAGCAACTAATGCAAGATTCTAGAGAGGATCGTTTGCAGCGCGCAAGAACTGGAAAATCGAATTTTGTCGATCGTGGCCGGATACTTTTTCTTGACGCCGCATCTCAAGCTAAGTCTCAAGCGGCACGTAAAGCTGGGGGAGTAAATCGCGATGAAATTCCTTTAGAGTTTGTAGATGAAACCATTATTTTTAAAGCTGAGTGGATCGTAGCTAAGGTTTCTCCTAGGCCATTACTTTTAATCTCTTGCTCTAATGACCAGGTAGCCCCGCCCTACGAAATGCAGGCTTTATATGATGCTGCACTTGAGCCTAAGAAGCTGATTATTTTAGAGGGCAAGGATCACTATGATGTTTATTCAGGACCAGCATTTGATTCCGTAATGGCAGAAACTTTACTATGGCTTAGTTCAACTTTTAAACTAACTTAGCATTATTTAAAAAATTTATAAAAAAAATGAAAAATCTACAAATTCTCTTAAAGAATAGGCCAGTAGGAATTCCAAAGCCTAGTGATTTCGAATTATTTGCAGCGAAAGTCACCAACCCTAACGCGGGGGAAGTATTAGTCCGCAATCTTTGGCTCTCTTTAGATCCCTATATGCGAGGTAGAATATCAAATGCAAAATCTTATGTAAATCCTGTAGAAATTGGTGAAGTAATGGTTGGAGCAACGGTAGGAGAAGTGGTTGAATCATTGCACCCTGATTTTAAAGTCGGTGATAAAGTTGTAGGTACGCTCGGGTGGCAACTTTATGCAACCTCGAAGGGCGATGCATTACGTAAAATTCCTGACTCTCAAATATCTCTTTCAGCTTATTTAGGAGTTTTGGGAATGCCTGGGGTTACTGCTTGGATTGGGGTCAATAAAATATGTTTTCCTAAGCCTGGAGAAACTTTAATCGTATCTGCAGCAGCCGGGGCGGTTGGAAGTACTGTTGGTCAAATTGCAAAACTGATTGGTTGTCGAGTTGTTGGTATTGCAGGAGGCAAAAAAAAATGTCTGCACGTAGTTGAGGAGCTGGGTTTTGATGCATGTGTTGACTACAAGGCCAATAATCTACATGAAGATCTCGAAATAGCCTGTCCAAATGGCATAGATGTTTGTTTTGAAAATGTTGGAGCGCAAATATTTGATGAGGTATTAAGCTTGGTTAACCCATTTGCGCGCATTGCACTGTGTGGATTAGTAGCTCAGTCTAGTGCTATTGAGGCATATAGATACTTAAATATCAGAAATATTTTAGTTAATCGAGTAAGGCTACAGGGCTTTATTGTTTTTGATCATATGGCAGACTGGGATAATGCAGTTAGTGAATTATCTCAATTACTCTTTGCAGATAAATTAAAATATTATGAAACTGTCGCAAATGGCTTAGATAGCGCTCCCGAGGCTTTTATTGGCATGCTTCAAGGTGCAAATTTGGGTAAGCAACTAGTTAGGCTTACGTGAGTATTCTGCTGTAGTTCTCACTCGCGGTAATTTTCCCTTGCTGAGGATCGCTAGTTTTGATTGAAGGTTAAAAATACTGGATCAGGTTGCGCCTAAAATATTTTTAAAAAATATTCAATAAATTATTAGTTCAACTTAAAAAGTTAGCAATTTTATGAAAATTGGATTTATCGGACTTGGTAATATGGGTGCACCTATGGCGCGTAATTTAGTAAAAGCCGGACATGATTTGGTGGTGTATGACGTGGTTGAGGCTAATATGAATAAATTAGCTCAGGCCAATAAGGATAAGGTTACGATTGCCACTTCATTATTTTCTTTGATCTCTTCAAAGGTTGAAATTATTATCACTATGCTTCCTACTTCCAAAGAAGTTAAGTCGGTATATCTTGATGAAAGTGGAGTTTTGTCACAGGATGTAAATGGATTGATATTGATTGATTCTTCCACGATTGACCCTATGAGTTCGCGTGAAGTTTCTAAAAGAGCAACAGATAAAGGTGCGCTAATGTTAGACGCACCAGTTTCTGGAGGAACAGGGGGTGCAGAAGCTGGCTCCCTTACATTTATGGTGGGCGGGGAACTGAGTCTTTTTAATCAGATGTCATACCTCTTTCAAGCTATGGGGAAAAATATCGTTTACTGTGGCGATTCTGGCAACGGTCAGGTTGCTAAAGTTGCCAACAATATGTTACTTGCAATTTCTATGATTGGCACAGCTGAAGCAATGAACTTAGGGGTTTCTTTGGGCATGGATCCTCAAGTTTTAGCTGGGATTATTAATTCTTCAAGTGGAAGATGTTGGAGTTCTGATACCTATAACCCATATCCTGGTGTGTTGGAAAATACCCCCGCTTCAAGAGGTTATAGTGGCGGCTTTGGCGCAGATCTAATGCTTAAGGATTTGAGTTTGGCTACTGAGGCTGCAAAGTTAGTAAAACTACCTGTTCCTATGGGAGGTTTAGCGCAGCAACTTTACCAGGCATTTAACACTCAGGGCAACGGCAGTTTTGATTTTTCCGCAATTATTAATCTTTTTAAAAAAAATGATTAAAGATTTAATTGTTGAGAAAATAAATCACTTTGGCTTAATTACACTTAATCGCCCAGCTGCCTTAAATAGCTTAAATTTAGATATGGTTAGGTGCATGCACAAAACCTTAGAACTATGGGAGCATGACGATACTATTTTCGCTGTAGTTATAAAGGGGGCCGGTGAAAAAGCGTTCTGTGCAGGAGGCGATATTCTATGTTTACATGAAAGTATCAGTAATGGTTTTAATCAGCATATGAAATTTTTTAAAGAAGAATTTCTTCTTGATGAGTATATTTACCAATTCCCAAAGCCTTATATTGCAATAATGGATGGCTATGTCATTGGAGGAGGAATGGGGATTGTTCAGGGCGCAGATTTTAGGATTGTGACTGAGCGATCAAATCTTGCGATGCCTGAAACATCGATTGGTTACTTTCCAGATGTTGGCGCAAGCTATTTCTTATCACGTTGCCCTGGTTTTATTGGCAGCTATCTTGGTGTAACAGGGATCACTATTAAGGCAGAAGATGCTTTATATGCTAAGTTAGCCGATTGGTATCTTCCATCAAACCAACTCAATATTTTTCTTCAAGGACTGGGTTTGCTTACCTCTGACACATTTGATGAAAAGACAATTAGCCAATTACTTACCCAGTTTGGCGGAAGAAAAAAGGCCATTTCACCATCACTCTCAAAACAGAGATATTTGATTGACTCAATTTTTTCATTGCCAACTGTTCAGGACATCACTCATTCGCTCAAAATGACGAAGAATGCTGACCATAAAAAATGGGCTGAAGATACGCTTAATATAATGAGTATACGTTCACCATTATCCTTAGTGGGCGCTTTACGGACCATTCACTTAGGAAGAGGCCTATCGCTTCAAGAGTGTTTTGCGATGGAAATCGCCCTTGTAGAGCGATGGATTGATGTGGGCGACCTTCTTGAGGGTATCAGAGCATTAATTATTCATAAGGATAACTCTCCACAATGGAAGTATCGAATTGATGAGTTAACAAGTACACGCCTTCAAGCCCTTCTACCGTCAATTTTTTAAGGATATTTTTTGGGATTTTTAGAGTTTTCTCCTGAGCAAATTATGGTGCGAGATATGGCACGTAATTTTGCTCGTAATGAATTAATGCCTCATAGTGCTCGCTGGGATCATGAGGGATGGGTTGATGAATCAGTATTAATACAAATGGGAAAACTTGGATTGATGGGTGTTTTGGTCCCAGAGGAGTGGGGTGGGGCAAACTTAGATTTTATTTCTTACGCCCTAGCAATTGAAGAAATTTCATTTGGGGATGGTTCAGTTGGCGGGATAATGAGTATTCATAATTCAGTTGGTTGTGGGCCGTTAATGCAGTTTGGTACTTTTTCTCAAAAACAAGAATGGTTAACTGAGCTTTCAACTGGAAGAGTAATTGCTTGTTTTTGTTTAACGGAACCTCAGGCAGGATCAGAAGCACATAATTTAAAAACCACAGCAGTTTTAAAAAATGGTCATTGGGTACTTAATGGCCATAAGCAGTTTGTAAGCAACGGTAAGCGTGCAAAGTTAGCAATCATATTTGCTGTTACTGACCAAGAGCTTGGAAAAAAAGGACTTTCAGCTTTTCTTGTTCCTACTGTATCACCTGGATTCATTGTTAATAGAATTGAAAATAAACTGGGAATTAGAGGATCGGATACTTGTTCAATTACTTTAGATGACTGCATAATTCCAGAGGGTAATTTACTAGGGCCGCGCGGTAAAGGTCTTGCTATTGCTTTATCAAATCTAGAGGGTGGTCGAATTGGAATTGCTGCACAGGCGCTGGGTATAGCGCGTGCGGCATTTGAATCTGCCCTGAAATATTCTAAAGAGCGCATTCAATTTGGCGCTCCAATTATTGAGCTCCAAACTATTGGTAATTATTTGGCTGATATGCAAACACAAATTAATGCCGCTCGACTATTAATATTAAAAGCCGCTAGTATGAAAGAAGCTGGCAAAGTTTGCTTATCTGAGGCTTCTCAGGCTAAATTATTTGCTTCAGAAATGGCGGAATCTGTTTGCTCTAAAGCAATACAAATTTATGGAGGATATGGATATCTCCAGGATTACCCTGTAGAGCGATTTTATAGGGATGCTCGCATTACCCAGATTTATGAAGGAACTAGTGAAATTCAGCGATTAGTCATTGCTAGAGCCCTAAAAAATGAGAATTTTTAGCTAAAAATACAGGACGAACTATGCAGTCTGTTAAATTGGGATCGAGTTTGAGGGAGGGGAGTCTTAATGGAATATGGCCTCTAAAGTTGATAGAATAAGGGTAGACTTTATTATTAAAAGCAGTTTTTTATAAAAATGACGACAGGAGATAGCTATGACAGCTTTAACGATTTCTCGCAGAGTATTTAGTGCTTTAGCCATTGCCATGGTAGCCGGTTTAGCTTTGCCAGCTGCCGCGCAAACCACTCAAT
>Ga0194041_10000412_pt1 | contig 17204 bp, 22 predicted proteins | sample JunL449m_MetaG_FD_160082 | JGI IMG/M metagenome (GOLD analysis project Ga0194041, IMG submission 160082) | Anoxic zone freshwater microbial communities from boreal shield lake in IISD Experimental Lakes Area, Ontario, Canada - Jun2016-L442-9m | ecosystem: Environmental > Aquatic > Freshwater >...
TTTTTGGATTTTTGCAACAAAAAAATTATGTTTCCCCCCCTGCTGAATTTCAGCGATTTTGTGGACCCCCTCGTGGACCCCTCCCGAAATTCCTCCTGTTGTGTCTCGGCCCAACTTTTGAAGTGCTGAAAATCGCTGAAATTCAGCGAAGCGATTTGCTGAATTTCAGCGATTTTTTCCAAGACGGAAAGGTCCGCATTTTCCCCTTCGGGGGGTCCACGGAGTGATTTCCTAAGCTGAAAACTTTGCTGAATTCCTCGGAAATCCATAAAATATAAAATGCATTGTCACAATTCATTTTATATTTCATTTATATGCTAATTAGCTGTGCTAATTAGCTATCGATCAAATGTCGGTCTTGACTACAAACGCAGTATTTCCTATTGTTACCAAAATGAAAATAAAGATGAACACATACACAAGTTTCTTTTTGGGTAGTCCGTCTTCCGATTTCCACATGAACAGTGACATGAATAGAGCAGTCAGAGCAGCAATGTAATTAAATACGGTACCAGCTCTTTCATACTTGTCAAGCGTGTCCCACTCTACCATATCTAAGTTTTTAATTTTATTAAATAGTTTATAATATTTATTTAAGCGCGCATTTTTTTGTTTATTATGAATAAAACATGATAATTGTTGTTTCATATGCATCTGGTGGAACTGATTCAATTCATATACAGAATCAGAAAGATTTAGATATAACAATAAAAAGAAGAACAAATTATAGACATGTCATGTACAATGATTCAATGATACAGGAATTCATTAAGAAAAACAAAAACATATTCAAATTCAAAAAAGGTGCTGGGTATTGGTCTTGGAAACCGTATATAATTAAGTTAGAAATGGATAAAATGGGGGATAATGATATACTATTGTATATTGATTCTGGTTCTTATTTACTAAATCCTATTGAACAAATTATCAAAGAGTTTCAGCATAACATAATCACATTTAATTCATGTTGCTATACAAAAAATCTTACTAAAAGAGATTGCCTAATTTTAATGGACGCAGACACAGATGAAATAAGAAATACAAAACAAATTGAAGCAAATTTTATCATTTTACGAAAAAAAGCAATCGACCTAGTCAACGAATGGCTACTTCACGCAACAAATGAACAACTCATCACAGATTCTAAATCAATCTTAAAAAATGAACACCCAGAATTTTCTCAACACAGGCACGACCAGTCTATACTAGACATATTAGCTAAAAAATACCCTCGCAATAAAACACTCAGCTTCTCGTATAAAAATAAATACGTCATGCATCATCGCAGAAGGGCCATCTACACCCCCCCCTTCATTCGATGGGGTTGTTTTGGACCGCACGGTTTTCCAAGGTCATAAAACCGAACTCCGTTCGGCCGCGAGTTGCGCTTGTGGCTCCGCCACGTTGGCGGTTCTCCGAACCGCACAACAGGCATGGCAACTCGTTCGTGGGAAAAATCGTCTCTTCTCAAAGTACATTTGCTCATTAGATGAGAACATAAACGCATAGCCACACTTTACACAGTATAGATGCTTCGGCGTAAAAGCAGCCAGCTTTTCCGCACTAATTGCGTTCATTGTAGCGTGCGTGCGTGCGAACTCCGTGCGAACTCCGTTCTTAATTACACATGAAGTTATATCCCTAAATTTGTTTTTTGCGTAATTACTGCGTAATTACTGCGTAATTACTGCGTAATTACTGCGTAATTACTGCGTAATTACTGCGTAATTAAAGAAAGTGGCGCATTTGAACCCGAAGGTTCTTTTTTTTTGTTGGCTTTCAATTACGCAAACAAGTCCGTAGTTTTGAGAAACGCAAACACCTCCTCCATCCAGTCATCCGTTTCCAGCAGCACCGACCCACGGTCGGCCGCGAACGGGCTTGCACATCGCACCGAACCACGGTCGGACGCGAACGGGCTTGCACATCGCACCGAACCACGGTCGGACGCAAACGGGCGAACCTTAACGGGCGTAATAGCCAGCGGCTGGGATTTTTGTTTAGTCGGCATTTTATCAAGCACACTTAAGCGACGCAATGTACCCCGAAGGGTATGTTGGTGGTCAACGCGACGTGGTTACGCGTCGTCGTTATACTCCTCCGCGTACTTCTTATTCTTCATATCAATAATATCCGAATTCTTCTTAATTTTATCTTGCATTTTCTTAACCCGCGAAGTACTTTTCTTAGCTTTGGCGCGACGCAAAGTTTCCACCTTCTCGACCGCCTTCTCAACAGCCTCAACGGGCAGATTATTATTGGTTACCCATTTCTCCATTTCATCATTGTTCAGCTCTTTTGCAGTCTTAGCCTTAATCTCATCATACACCTTTGTCGATGTCTTGTATTCAAGGATATCCATATCATTAGCAATCATCTCAACCTTTTGGTCAAACGTCAACGCGTCGTCAGAATCCGTCCCATTAAACAACTCGTAATCAGAATCTTGCTCGGGAGCATCATCGACTTGTGCGCAAACTTGCGACGCTTCGGTGCCCTCATACAACTTCCATGACTCTTTGTGACGAGAACAATAGTTATACTTTGCGCCATCAACCTTTTCACCCTTCTTATCACAAATCCGCCCATCTGCCGTCATACCATTACACTTTGTAGGCAATGAAGTTTCCTTTGGACTCTTTGGGCAGTGATTTTTACAATATTCAGTACGGTGCGTAGCACCGCGTGGCTTCGCCACGGAGATCGTACCATCTATAGAGTAGAACCTACACGGCTCCCCCTTCTTATTCTTACCAATACATTTTTGCCGCCCCGCGGCCGGAGGAGCAACGGCCAAGTGATGCCTCCCAATATTGCCAAGTACCTTGTTCATAATGTCACTCAGCTCATTTACACATTCTTCGCCCAATTTATGAGCAGTGCAAAAATTACGAGCCATCTCACGAGACATCGTAGCTTCGCTGTATATCTTCGATACTTCCTATTCGCTTATGTCTTTATAGAGTTTTCACGTGCATCAATCAATTAGAAATAAGTAACCCCTAAGGGCCTTATATTTTTTTGGTCATCATCGTTTAAGTCACCACCATCTTCTGCTGCTTCTTCATCCAGGAAATAGGACGCTTGATCGTCTTCTTATTCTTCATCACCTCAGCGCCTAGCGGAGCTCCGACGCTCGCAACGGTCGAAGATTCTTCAGTAACCCCCCTCAAATGAGCGGGGACCGGGGGAGGAGGAAGAGGCTCCTTGGCCACAGGCTTGGCCACAGGCTTAGCCACAGGCTCCTTCGCCACAGGCTTCGCGACAGGCTTCGCCACAGGCGCAACAGGCTCCTTGACCGCAGGCGCCTTCAAGGGCGCGGAGATTAGGCAGCGCCCGATGCGAACGATAGTGTCGTCCACAAGCTTGGTGAGTTCCCCAAGCGCATCTCCACCAAGCTTGTGGCGAACGCAAAACTCGCTCAGCATAGAATATGTCGTCATTGTGGATGGATACGTATACGGCCTTACGTCTTTTTTTGTACCCCGAAGGGTGTTTTTTATTTAATCACGACGGCGCAAGATGGGGCGTGACACCTCTACCGGAATGCGCCCTTTACCATAGCAGACGCTGCATATATCATAGGTGTGCGTGCGAAACCACGACCGCGAAACACGCCAGGCATTACCGCAGCCGCGGCAATGCGGGCACTCCATATCGACGCTCTGCGTCGAAGGATACTTTGCCGTATCGTTGTCGCGGCGCTGCTCATTGGCGATGCAAACAGCGAGGCGGTTGATCTCTTCATCGATAACACGAACACACGCCATGCGGCGCTCGTACTCATCGATAGCACGAACACACGCCATGCGGCGCTCGTATTCAATACGACGGCGGTACTCCTCCTCCACATCGACAATTTCACGAATAAGGATGACTGCGCGGTACATTTTGTCGCGTGGCTTCGCCACGGAGATCGTACGTCTTTTTTTGTACCCCGAAGGGTGTTTTGGGGGGGGGGCCTTATACGATAATAGCCGATGACCGCCAATTGAGGAACAGAGTAAGGGCACGTAAGATTGTAGGCATATTGAGAGATTGCGGAGGTTTCACCACTCCGTATTGCGCAGTCTTTGACGGCTTCGCGGTCATCATGCTATATACGTCTATATACGTCTACGATTACGTCTTTTTTTGTACCCCGAAGGGTGTTTGTTTTTTTACTCGTCGTCAGTCTCGGGGTACTCATCCGGTTGCGAAGCTTGCGGAGCCTCAGTAAGCTTGAGGTCCTGGATCACTTCCTGGGTAATGTCCTGAAGCAGCTTGCAGTTGGTCACCTCAATGCCCTTATCGGCCACAAACTTGCGCACAAAGGAGAACTTGAGCTCAGAGAGCTTCTTCCCCTTGTTCTCCTCAAAGAACTCGAGGACCACCTTCTTGATTCCCCCCACGAACTCCTCCTCGGCCTTTTTGGACACCAATTTCTTGCGCTTGGGCTTCTCCTCACCATGGTGGGACTTGCAGTGCTTCTTGCCCTCGAGGGCGTAGAAGCGGCAGGGCTCGCCCTTCTTGTTCTTGCCCTCGCACTTGCAACGATCAGCCGCCGGCTTCTTGGCCGCTGGCTTCTTCTTGGCCGCGAGGCCGCACGCGAGGCCGCACGTGGGGGGGCAAGCGGGGCCGCACACGGGCTTCTTGGCCACCACAGCGACAGAGAGGAATTGGCGACCAGCGTGGATGAGGCTGGCATCGATGATCTTCTTGATCTCCTCCATCGCCTCCTCGCCAAGCTTGTGGCGCACGCAGAACTCACGCATCATGTCAATAGGGAGAGACATGATGTCAATAGGGAGAGACATGACACCGTACTTACGTCTTTTTTTGTACCCCGAAGGGCTTTTTTGGGTTTTTTGACTTTTTAGTTACTTTTTGTACGGTGCATCGCACCGACGCGACGCTTTGCGTCGTACGGTGCCGTACGGCTTTCGCCGTATTCTTCAACCCACTCCGCTTAGAAACCATCGTCAGTGGTGTCAGCGCCCTCAGTCTTCACCTTTGCCGTCGCAACCTTCTTGAGCTTCTCAATGTGGCTCTTCTTGGGCGCCGCCGCCTTCTTCGGAGCCGCCTTCTTGGCACCGTCCGACTCGCCGCCGTCAGATGCCGCAGAGTCCGACTTGTCAGACGACTTGTCAGACGACTTGGCACCGTCCGACTTCTCGCCGCAGTGGGACTTGCAGTGCTTCTTGCCCTCGAGCGCGTAGAAGCGGCAGGGCTCGCCCTTCTTGTTCTTGCCCTCGCACTTGCACCGATCAGCCGCCGCCGTCTTCTTGGCCGCAGGCTTCTTGGCCGCAGGCTTCTCGGCCACCTCGGCCACAGGCTTGGGAGCATCCGTCTCCGAGAGGTGACGCCCGATGTGAATGAGCGTAGAGTCCATGATCTTCTGGATTTCCTCAATCGCAGTCTCAATGTCATCCTCCTTGCAGAAACGGGTGCAGAACTCACGCATCATGTCAATGGGGAGCATGGCCATTTTTGATGTGTTGTTCGCTTGCTCTGCTTACTTTCTTTGCGTGTTCGCTAGCGTTGCTCTGCTTTTGAACTTTAAACTTCCTTATGCGCCTTATTATACCCCGAAGGGTAGTTAGGCGTCTTTTTTTAGTCTACTTCTTCGACGCTCTGCGTAGTCGCAGGACGAGCACGCATATCACGAAGGATCTTAAACACATCCTCAAAGTCATCATCAAGGTCGCAACGGTCCGCAACCGACGAGCGAATAATATCGATCATTTAAACTTCCTTATGCGCCTCAGTATACCCCGAAGGGTAGTTAGGCGTCTTTTTTTAGTTCTTCGGATATAATAACTAAGGCGGCTTTGCGCGCTAGTTATTATAGCCGTATCCCATCCGGCTCGTCATGCCAGTAAAAGGGTTCCTGGAAAACACACCAATGCCAGGAACCACCACTGCCATCGTGTACGCACAAGTCATCGTAGCGATGTCCACGTACTTGACATACCCAATAGCATCGCTCTCCTTCTCCTCCACAATGTCGGCCCAGTACTTCCCACCACCACTGGGCACAAACCCAGCCATCGCAATCATCACAGCATCAATCATTCTTCTTTATTACTAACGTATGCTTGTTTGCTAGCGTTGCTCTTCTTTTGAGTTCTTTGGGTCGGTCGGTACGCTTTTTTATGTACCCCGAAGGGCTTTTTTTTTTTTAAAAGAATTTACTCGCAGTTCCATTTGTTGATGATGTCCTCACAGTCGCCAAGGTATCCAAGGTCTTCAACCAGGCCAGGGACGCTAATCATGTCATCGTCCACCGTATCGTTGAGGTCATCGTCCACCGTATCGTTGAGGTCAAGGTCAATCAAAAGGTTGGCCATGACCTCATCGATATCGAGCGGCTCGACGCTCGCAAACTTCGTTTGCGCCCGAACAACGTTCGGAGTCGACGCGATCGAAGATCGCACAGTCGGCTCAACAATGGCAAGGTTGCGAAAGTTGGTCATCATATCCTCCATCTTCTTTAAGCTTTATTACTAACGTATGCTTGTTTGCTAGCGTTGCTCTTCTTTTGAGTTCTTTGGGTCGGTCGGTACGCCTTTTTATGTACCCCGAAGGGCTTTTTTTTAAAAAAAATTTACTCGCAGTTCGATGATGCACTACCGATTGTTCCGGGGCGGCAGGTTCAACCTCGCGCGCCACTGATTTTCGTGTTCGTCGAGAATTGCTTCGAGGCGAACGATCTCCCGGGCATAATGTGCCTTCAGCTTGTCGTCACGCTGAATCCTTGCCTCCAGCGCGGCCAGCGTCCCCGCATTGCGCTCCATTGCTTCTTTAAGCTTTATTACTAACGTATGCTTGAACTCTAGCGTTGCTCTCCTTTTGAGTTCTTTGGGTCGGTCGGTACGCCTTTTTATGTACCCCGAAGGGCTTTTTTTGTTTGTGTGCTGCCGCAGCAGATGCGCTCAGGCGGCTGTTGCTGCCAGGGCCGATGCTTCTGCATGCGCCGCCGCTGCTGCTGCTGCTGCTGCTCCAGCTGCTGCTGCTGCCGCTGCTCCAGCTGCTGCTGCTCCAGCTGACCGGGCCGTGGCCGTAGCAGTGACCGTGGCCGTAGCAGTGACCGTGGCGACAGTGGCTGTAGCAGTGGCTGTAGCAGTGGCAGTTGAAGGTGCCTTCGGCACGCTCTGCGTGCCACCAGAGGTGGCGTCGACGCTCGGATACGGCTTTGCAGTATCGACGCTCTGCGTCGAAGGTGCCTTCGGCAGCTTTGCCGTATACGACTTGCGCTTAGATGCTATGCTGCCCATGCTACGGTTATTTTCGCCACGGAGACCGTACGCACCCTATTGTGCCCCGAAGGGCTTTTTTCGTTTTACGCCGCCGCCTTGAACTCAATCGCAGCCATCTTTGCCCCCTTCCCCCCCGGCTTGTAGTAGTCGTGAATGTAACGCTTGTGCACGATGATCATATTTACAGCTGCGCGGAAGACCCTCCGCAAATGCGTCATGCGGAGATTTTTCATGTACGTCCGGTGACGGTGGCAAAACATCTGCTTCTCGCCACGCAGCCAACGAGGACCATCGGACGCGTAGTTCCTGCACCGAACACCCTTCTTCGTCAGAGCGTGGCAATGGTTGAAGTTGTTGATGAACTGTACGGCGCGAAGCGCCGCCGCGTCGGTCTCCGTACGGACTGTGCCCATATTCATACCGTCCATCCGACGCATAAGCTCATCCATCTCGCGCTCAACACTCAGCAGCATTCTGCGCTGCACGCAAAGCTTTCACAACCTTCTCTCTGCTTCAACACTAGCGTTTGCCCACTTTTGACTTTTCTTTAAACGAACGAATGTCCGTTAGTAATTGTACTCGTATGGTATACTCTTGTACGCTTATTACTGGGTGGTCGAGTTTGTGTGGGCCATAGGTTTCAAGTACTCCGCACACCCAGCAATACAACTGCGTTTGACGCTTTAGAGGCATTGTTTATTACGCTTCGCGTGGCTTCGCCAATTCTATTGATGCTTGAATACTAGGGTTTTGGCACTTTTGAATTTTTTTTTAACAAAAGTATTAAGAATACCAATATTGCAAAACCTGCCAGACTACCAATTACGATACCCGCTATTTCTGACGGTGCTAATTGTTTAACATCGCTATTAAATGAAGAAACATTGTATACTATACTTGATCTAACATCTTTACAATCACAATTAACTATATTTCGACCATCTATTCTCCAACACACATTATTACCAATGGTTGTACGCAGACAAACTCCGGTTGGAGGTTTACTTACACCCGGAAGAGGTGCCTGTGTTGGCATGGACACGGGACCATGAACTGGTCTATTTGTAATAGGAGGCGGCAGGGTTCCCGGTTTTATACTTACGAGAGGTGCCTGTGTTGGCATGGACACGGGACCACGAACTGGTCTATTTGTAATAGGAGGCGGTAGGGTTCCCGGTTTTATACTCACGAGAGGTGCCTGTGTTGGCATGGACACGGGACCATGAACTGGTCTATTTGTAATAGGAGGCGGTAGGGTTCCCGGTTTTATACTTACGAGAGGTGCCTGTGTTGGCATGGACACGGGACCATGAACTGGTCTATTTGTAATAGGAGGCGGTAAGGTTCCAGGCGGAATGAAAGGCGGAATAGTGTCCATTGGGCGAACGCATGTTCCAGTAGTGAAGTCTCTAAAACATGGTGACGCACAATTACACGTACCTGCACTACATGTTGAAGTTGGACACCTATATACAATTTTGCCTGGAGAACTCTTATAAAGATCTAAGTTTTTACAAAATTCGTTATCGTTACACTCCATTTATTAGTATATTTATTTTAATTTAAGCAAAGCTTAAATTAAATCTTCGATTTAAATTGAAATTTAAATATTGTCATCCATTAAAAATGTACGAAAATCTTATCAAATTTCTTGTTATTGCCGCTTTCCTTTACATTCTGGCAGTTGCCTTACAAACGTCGATGGTATTTACTCCTAACGAACCCGACACTGTCTTAACTTTAAGCAAGACTTCAAGTGTTCTGCTGTTTTTCAGCGCAGTTGCCCTGCTCGTGGGAGTATTCTACGCGTTCAGACACGGCAGATATTAGTCAACGCACTTCGTTCAGCGGCGAAGCCGTATACGGCGAAGCCGTATATATATATATTCATTTTTTTAAAAAAAATAAATATATATATACATGGTAAACACAAATGCCGGGTCGAAAACGCCGGTCCGAACGCAAACGCCGGTCCAAACGCATGTCCGAACGCAAACGCCGGTCGATACGCAAACGCAGCGAACGGAGCGAACGGAGCGAACGGAGTTCGCGCACGACGCACCAGCGTCGTTCGCGCACGACGCACCAGCGTCGTTCGCGTTTTGGAATGCCTGCATTTAGATGCGACCAATGTGTTTACAATACGTTACGGAGTCCGCCTACGGCCTGCCAAGCCAATACGCCCATTACTTGGTACAATACGTATATTAATTCTTTATAATTAATATGTTTACGATTATTAGAAATGCTTCGACGAAAACGCCAGACTTCTATAGCAGCTCGGCAGCGGGCGAAGTCGCCTACCGTCGCAGACCGTACTGCTTCTCCAAGCGGCTCCGCCGCATGTATGAAATATTACTATAAAAATAAGAATGATTTTGACAGTTTAAATTTGGAATGCAAGGATAGACCATGGGAGGGTGATTTCAATGATGCAAAGGACTACTCCTCCGAGAAAATGGAACAATATATCGACAAATATTTCACATTTGATAGGTCACCCTTCCAGTTTGACAAGGACTATCGCGACAAAACCATGGACAACCTATGCAATACCAAGTCATTTGAGCTTAACCCCTCTCAGAAATTCTTAGGTATGTTTATTAATAATAATACCGATTTTACAGGTATACTTGTTAATCACGGGCTCGGCTCGGGGAAAACAACGACCAGCATTATAATAGGGGAGGCCGTAAAGAGTCATGGATTTATTGACGGACAAATGGTTAAATTAAAGGGACGTAGCCCTTTTAAAGTATTCATTGTAGCACCAAAAAACGTACAAGAACAGTTCATACAGGAAATTGTCGGAAGTGTCCGGAAAGGCACCATACAATCCGCTCCCGCAGCGTGTGTGATTAGCACTGGAGATGATACGGATAGTTGGACGAGACAGTTTTATGTTGGTTCTCAGAGTGCTGACGGAAAGTACAATTATGGTCCACTAAGGGAACTTGAAGAATTAGAAAAAAAGAACCCCAGGAATCCAAGAATTGCCATACTTAGGGATGAAATACGTTCCAATGTATCCACTATTTATGAAATTATGACACATGACCGTTTTCTAAATCAAATAATGAAAACAGTTGAAAAAAATGGAGTATATGCAGCAGAACCCATATTCACCAATAAACTCAACATTGACAACGATTACTTTCACAGCCCAAATTCACTCATCATTATTGACGAAATACACACCCTCGTAAGAGAATACTCTGATAAAGCGGGAAGCAACTACAGAAAATTATATCACACCCTCATGTTTTACGCAAGACAGCGCGAAAATGGATTACCCGCAATGAAAATTGTACTTTTAACAGGTACACCTATATATGACAACCCACATGAGGCCGCACTTATCATAAACCTACTTAGGCCAAGAATGCCCTTCCCAACATCCAGGGATAAATTCGAAGAACTGTTTATTACCAAGGATGGCAACATGAAAAATAGGGAACTCTTCAAATATATGTGCTCCGGGTATGTGTCCTATTTTAAAGGAGGTAACCCCAATGGGTTTCCCTTTAGAAGAAACCATATGCTTTACCATCGAATGAAAAATGAACAGGAAGCATCCTATATTTCTAGTTTTACACACGAGTTTGAGAAAGAACTTAAACTTTTGAAGACAACCACACGGGAAAACGAAGAAAAACCATCCACTTATTACCAACTATCAACTCAAAAATGCAATATAGCCTATCCAACAAAACAACTCAAACACGAAACAAAGCGTCGCCCCCCAAAAAAAGAACCCACGGCGATTGTCAAAGGAAGAAGGACAATAAAGTTATTAGATGCACCTCAGGACACTCGACGCATCCAGGCGTCGACCGAAACGGTGGCTTCGCCACCGTTTCGACGCCTAAAGTTTGGCGAAGACGACGAAGACGACGCCGAAGACGACGAAGACGCCGAAGTAAAAAATAAACCAAGACACATTACCATGTTTAGTAGGTATTTAAATAGTATCGGGCAAAGCGTCGAAGCGGTGGCAAATCCACCGCTTCGGTCGACGCAAAGCGTCGAAGTTCTCAGGGAAGCAGAGAAATGGTCTTTGAAATTCGCAGAAATCGTCCGATTAGTACACAAAACACCCGGTCCCGTATTCATTTACACTAGATACGTAGGTCACGGAATTCTAGGAATTGTATCTATCCTAAACGCATTGGGATGGAATTTTATAAACTCACGCCGCGACGACCTAACTAAGCCAGTATATGCAGTATGGAGCCCCGGTGCATTAAGTTCACTTGGTCTTATTGACGGACTGATAAACATTGAACCCAATCAGCAAGATTCGTATATTAATAGGATGAAAAGCATTTTCAACAGCCAAGATAACAAAGATGGGTCATTGTGCAAAGTACTAATTAGCAACGTAGTAGAGGGTATATCATTGCGCAGAGTTACACAGGTTCACGTATGCGAACCATGGTGGAATATGTCAGAAATGGAACAAATAGTAGCAAGAGCAATTCGTTTTTGCTCGCATTCGGACGTACCAGATAAATACGTTGATGTATATTACCATGCAAGTGCTCTTAAATCATACCCCAAAAAAGATCCCCACATTTCTAAATTTGCAAGAAATAGCAGTTTGTCCTGGCTAACAATCAATCAGCAAATGTACCTAACTGCAATTAGAAAACAAACATTAAATAATCAGTTTGAACAAGCAATGAAGGAATCAGCAATTGATTGCAATCTTAATAAATTTGGAAACATCGTTCGTCTTGAAAAAGTAACAATACAGGGACCTCTTTCCGTTGAAAATATTTACTACGATAGAACAACAAATTCTTATTATTCTGTAGAACAGCAACGCGGCGTACGGATTAGGGGGATAGATTTAAACTATAATGAAAAACTGTGGCCCGCCAGTTCGTTCGTTTATAATAAGAAGGACATCGAGGCCGCCAGCCTAACGTCTACCGAGGTGCGACGTCGATCACTTGGCGACAAACCTCTGTCGGCGCATGACCTGACGATCATTATACCAGAGAATATAAAATGTAGCCGCGAAGCTCCTTTTGATGAACTTTTCCATAGATCAATTTTGCTAGGTGAGGAACCGTCCGCTTGGAAATATTGCTATGATTCGTATAGGAAAAATGCACTTTTACCCAAATTAATCCTCAAGTATAATCTATTTGAATGGGGAATTGGCGGTAAATTTACGGACTGTTTGTACAACAAATTACTCAATCCCAAAAAATACAATCTCACTCAGACAGAGGAGAAAAAAATAGAAAACTTTCTAATTCGAAAGGACGCTCGTTTAAATAATACACAGCGTTACAAAGATATCCTTGCTAAGAAATTTGATCAAACAGTGATCAACAGCCTCAACTACCCCCAGCTTGAAACACTTGCTGGCGGTCGTAAATAAATATCTTGGTAACATTTAAAATGGACTCCGACGATGATATGCGCCGATTAAAAAGAAAGAGTCCGAACCGGCTTTCACCTCGCGGAGAACTTAATATTAATGAATTTGAGCTACCGTCCGTTGAGTCACTCAATAGATTATCAAAGGTTCAGGTCGTAGATTTCGCTTTGCAACACACTACACCTGAATTATTACTCAGCTGCTTAGAAAAAAATGTAAAAGACGACCCAAGCGCCAAAAAAGCATTTGAAGACATCAATGAAAGCTTATTACGGGCGCCGCCGTATACGGCAAAGCTGCCGAAGGCACCTTCGACGCCGCAGAGCCTCGATCTGGACATGGAGGGTCTTACCTTGGACGAAATTGCGCCCAGGCCTGCGGCCAAGCCTGCGGCCAAGCCTGCGGCCAAGCCTGCGCCCAAGCCTGCGCCCAAGCCTGCGGCCAAGCCTGCGGCCAAAATTAAGTGCGGGGGTGTGAAGAAAGATGGTAAGCCCTGTTCCAATAACGCACTTCCCGGTAGTAAACGCTGCAAAATTCACGCTAGCCAGCCGGTCGAAGAGGCAAAGCCGCTTCGGTCGACACCAGATGGCGCTATTGGCGCTGTTGCGGGAGGTGGTCAGATATTTACGCAACCTACGGTGCAAGCCTTGCCTAAGGATTCGCCCCCGTTGCGCTTAGAAGCTCTTTATAAAGAAAAAGTAGGTGAAAAGAAAAGACTTACAACTGCCCTGATGAGTGAAAAAGACGAAGACATAAAAACTATTTACAAAGAAGAACTTGCCTCATTGAAAATCGCCATTGCCGACATTGCGGAAGAACTCAAAAAACGTGGAACAAATCCTAATTTACTAGCATTCGGCAAAAATAAATTCGCAAGTACTACTAATAATATTAAAATGCCCCCTGGCCCTGCCATATCGAGTAGAATGTACGGAATTCAAATGGCCCCCCCGCAGCACGTAGACTCGAACCAAATGGTATGGCCCGTAAATATGCCCCTTGGCAGTTACTACGAACCAAATCTTAGAAACGTCATGAGAGACTACCCCGGACCTACTGGCGGACGCTCGCCAACCCTACCGCCACAGTCCGCGGCGAAAATGGAAAGCCAGTTTAGGGCCGCACAATCACGCATTTCATTTGGCCGCAAACGGCGATGCGTGCCTTTCGCCAACAGCAAAGCCGTATACGGCGGTGCCTCCGGCACCGAAGGCACCTTCGGCGCGAAGCGTCGACGCCCGAAGGCGTCGACCGAAGCCGAGAAGCGGCTTCGATCCAAGCGCCGCTCGGCGAAACGTAAACGTCCGGCGAAAGGTCGCACGCGGCGTCAATTCCATAGCATTACCGTTTTCAACGGCCGCCTAGTCGGCCGCAGTCGGCGGCTATCTAAAAAGCGGTAAATCTTCGATTTAAGCAGAGCTTAAATTAAATCTTCGATTATTCTTATATAAGAATAATTAAAATGAATGAGCGTGACACAATATTGGGTTCCGTATTCATCGGTGTTGGGGCTCTGGGGATTCTTTCCGTAGGGATATCACTGGGCATTAAGAAACACAAACAACTACCCGTCAAATACACAAAAACCCTTGGGGTTGCTGTATGTATATGCCTCTTACTCATCATAGTAGGTTCCCTCTTCTTTGCAGATCTACTATCAATAAATTAATTTAAGGTTATGAACATTATGTAATTAAGGAACGTCGATGGCGTCGGTCGGAGACCGTACGACGCTTCGCGTCGACGCGATCGAAGATCGTACGACGCTTCGCGTCGACGCGATCGAAGATCGTATTGAGGGCACAGGGAATGTTTACTGCGATCTACAGTATGACTCTACCTATATACCAACAAAGATGGAGCGAAATCTATTGTTCTTGGCATACAGATTGAGTCTGGAATCAAACAATAAGAATGGGAGACATGCCGCAGTCATAATAGACGAACAAGACAATATATTGGCTGTGGGTGTCAATAGTGTTTCTACGCATGCAGAAATAAGTGCTCTCCTTCAATTAAAAAAATGTTTACCGCCTCTGCGCATCGACGCGAAGCGTGCCTTCGGCAGCATACGGCGAAGCCGTATGTTGGTGGTTCGTGGTAATTTCTTTGGCGATTTTACACACAGTAAGCCGTGTTTGAATTGTTATAGATCCTTATTGAACAGCGATATTGGCCAAATTATATATTCTGTATCTAATAATGAATATAGGAGAATTTATATTTCAAATTGTTACCAAAATAAAAAACTAAATAACTAATAAAAATGTCAAATCTTACCCCATGGGTAGTTTTGATAACCACTGTTATTCTGTCATTAGGGCTATTTGCTTCCACGCTACCGACCACGGAACACTTTGATTACGCAGGATTAACCCTTACGCGCCCTCCTCCTTGGTGGTTCCCTCAAAAATATGATGCAAATAAATGGTTTACTGTTTACCATCCAGATCAACTCCAGCAACCAAATTGCGTATCGAAGAGTCGGGGCGACCCTAGGGTATTAAATTACGATAGCAGTTCGTATAGGTTTTGGCGGTTTTGAACGCCACGGCACTTCGTTTGCGTACCTAGATTATAAAATTGGCACTATGTATATGATTGAAAAATGAAAAGAATTCATTCAAATGATCTTAAAAACATTGAGACATTTGATGAAACAAATTGGACATCAAAGAGCTTCGTATTGAACATAAGCACATTTATGCTTTCGGCCAGCGACGCGCCCGAAAAATTTGATTCCGGAAATGTAGTTTTTTGCGATAAAATCCCTAAACCATCTCAATATCTTATATCTCCGGACAAGTATAAGAACCTCATATCCGTAAAAAACCAAATCGACGATGTTAAGAAGGAAAAAAGAAGCGCTTGGAATAGATGGGTTCATCTACTAAATCCATACGAGAAAATTGGGTCATTTTCTAGTATTGATTCCGGAACAATAACTAGCAGGGCATTTTATAAATTATATGAATTACTTGTATTTTATGAACTAAACTTTGTTTCCGAACGTAGTTCGGCGACAGTCTCACTACACTTGTGCGAAGCACCTGGTGGGTTTATTTCAGCAATGAAATATATATATAAGAACGTTGATTGGTATGCTCACACATTATATTCAGGCGCGGATTCTCTTAAAATTGACCCGTCCCTCCGCGACTCGCGGAGATGGATCGCTAGTGATACAGACGGGGATCTCTATAAACTTGAGAATATCATAGCACTGCGAAATGAATTACCAAGTAAGGCAGATATTATCACGGGGGACGGGGGGTTTGATGTCTCATACGATGCAAATAGCCAAGAACAACTAAGTTTCAAATTAATATACGCACAGTTTCTTACCGCAATGCATACCCAAAAAGAAAATGGTGTTTTTATTCTTAAAATATTTGACACATTTACACGTCCAACATACCAACTCTTATACTTGTTTTGTAAATACTACAAAACTGTTGAAATTATTAAACCAAGAACAAGCAGAAGCTCAAACTCTGAGAAATACATAGTTGCCATAGGATTTAGGGGAATACAGCAAGAAGAACTCTCCGAATTAGAAAAAGTATTGACTATGTGGGGAAACGACAAGCATAGGTATTGCAAAAACTTAGGCTTCCCAATCGACGCCTTTCGGCCAAAGCGAACCGGTGTGGCTGAGCCACGCGATTCTTTGCTGGCGGTAGCTCTAAGAAACTATAATGATTTCCTAGCTGTAAACCAGTCTTGGTACATTCACAAAAGTTTGTGCTGTCTCAAATACCTCAATAAACAACAAGCATCAGCTGCACACCCAAATAATCTAGAAGCTTTGCAAAATAAAAGAGCACTTGAATTTTGTATAGCTTTTGGATTACGTGCGGGTTCGGAAACATGCTCACACGTGAGAGTTACTAAAATTGAACACGAACATATCAAAAATGTCACGAGATGCAATAGATGTATGAGATTGCTGCTTTGCGACTAGGCGTTACTTTTTACCTTTCGACTTGTTCCAATTATCTACCGCCTTGGAAAACGCTTCCCTGTGAGTTAGCTTAGGGTCCTTCACCTTAAGTCCCCTGATTTGATCACCAACGTATAGGTTAAACTCACTAGGCTTACGAGTTCTTTTTACGGCAGAAACGGGTTTTGACGATTGCGCGGAGCGCAAATCATCTACCTGTTTGCACAGTTTGTCGAATTCTACCCTAGTAACACCTGTTGTCATCGTTTAGCTATTGGTTATTTACAAGTAATTTATTATACCGAATTGTACGCAGCGACCGTAAATTAAATCTTCGATTATTCTTAAGAATATCAAATGAACCCAAACACAATCATTGGGAAATGTTCAGGATGTAGCATAGAAGGTGTTAATTACGGGTATTACGGTAATTTTATGTCCGTGTCAAATTGTAAACCGTCAACACAGGGTTCCGTTTGCGATATATACATAAACGTCCTCGATAAAAGACACGAATGTTTAGGAAGCACGTCCATCTTAGCTTGCTTATACGACAATCCTACCAAAATTTTCAATAAGGGCGTTGATGTTACCAATGACATAGTACGGGACCCCCCCGACTCCTCAACAC
>Ga0194041_10000417_pt1 | contig 17145 bp, 15 predicted proteins | sample JunL449m_MetaG_FD_160082 | JGI IMG/M metagenome (GOLD analysis project Ga0194041, IMG submission 160082) | Anoxic zone freshwater microbial communities from boreal shield lake in IISD Experimental Lakes Area, Ontario, Canada - Jun2016-L442-9m | ecosystem: Environmental > Aquatic > Freshwater >...
AAAGTGCATCAGTCTCGATTTGTCAACGCTCGAAGGCGCCGACATTTTTCGCCGTCTCGCTGCTGAAAGCGATGTTGTTCTTGAGAACTATCGCGCTGGTGTCATGGATCGACTCGGGCTTGGCTACGAAACTCTGGCAAAGATCAATCCGCGACTCGTTTACGCGTCAATCAGCGGTTACGGGGCCGATGGTCCGTGGGTTCATCGCCGTGCATACGCAACAGTGATTGGTGCCGAAAGTGGAATGACCCGAATGCAGGGTGACGCTCGCGGTGGCGATTACTCAAACGACCCGTGGTCACACGCTGATACCTACACCGCTCTTGAAATGACCACGGCGATTCTTGCCGCACTGTTTAATCGCGAACGATCAGGACAGGGCGAACGCATCGATGTCTCGATGGCCGAGACCATGTTGTATGTCAACGAACACGTACACGACGAGTTATATGACGGAGTCGTTGATCCCAACTGGATTCGATCATTCCAACCCGGCGACTATCCCATCATGCAAGTTGCTGATGGCAGCACGGTTGTTATTAGTGGCCACCCCGCAGAACGCGGAACTTTTGAAATCATCGTGAACACGATGGATCAACCACAATTATTGTCCGACCCACGATTTGCCGATGTGCAAATGCGTTTACGAAACCTCGGCGCACTGCAAGATGAAATGCGCGCTTGGGCGCTCACCCTGCCCACTGCTCAGGCTTTTGAAGATCGTTGCGCGCAATTTGGGCTTGCTGTTGGCGTCATGCGTAGTGTTCGTGAAATTGCCGAAAGCGATTGGTCAACCGCTCGAGGCGCAATCACGAGCGTTCCCGATCGAATCGGTGGTGAAGTACGTATTCCGAATGCCCCATGGCACTTCACGAATAGTCACGTCGGAACTTCGGGAGAACCGCGCTATCGCGGTGAAGATAATCGCAATGTGCTTCGCGACATTCTCCACATGACTGACGAAGAAATCAACACGCTTGAAACTAACAACGTGTTGTCAAGTCGCCTTCCTAAAACAAGTTAGGCATCAAGCGCTGTGGGTTGCTGAATTACGTCAGTCCCCATGAATTGAACCATTGGTGGCAAAGTTCGCGCCAATATGGGTCCGGTCAAAATCACAAAGAGAATCGTGCCTACACCGATTTGTCCGCCGAGCAATATGCCAGCGGTAACGACTACCGCTTCAATACCCCAACGGCCAACTTGCATACTTAATCCTTTGTCATTCAGCCCAAGCATCAACAGTTCCATCGGTCCGGTACCAAGTGTTGTGGCAACTCCAATTGAAATCGCGAAGTAGAGCAAAGCCATTCCGGCAAACATCATGACAGCGCGCCACAACATCAATGATGGTTCAGGCATCAGGGGCAAAACAATGTTGACAACTTGACCAACTAAAACTGTGCCGATCAATGTGCCCCATGTGGGTGGACGCTTCACTGCAATCTCCAGCAATGTAAAGAGTGCCCCGCTAATCCAACCCATCGTGCCAACACCAATATTGAGTTGCTTTGCTCCACCAGTTGAGAAAACATCGGCCGGCGCAACACCAAGATGTGCCGACACCATCATCGAGATACCGGTACCAACCATCACGATGGCGAGCAAGAGTGCCGCAGCACGAAAACGAAACGACTTCTTTTCAATTATCGTTTCGCGCTCAGTCACCCGCCCACACTAGGTGCTTGACTGCAACATCCATTGTGATTCTGGTGTTGATTCAGTTGGTATATCCAAATAAAACGACACCAGAATCACAAATGAGTTAGATCTTTCTGGGAGGACGAGGGAAGAACGGACTCGTTCGCGCAATATAAGCGTCATAACCTTCACGGCGCTTCTTCAATGACTTCTCTAACAAAGTCACGCCACTCACCCGACGCAAGAAGAATGTCATGACCGCTGCACCAATAAAGCCCCATGCTCCGCTACCCGTTTCAGCGGCAACGATCGCGATTCCCCACCACACACATGAATCACCAAAATAGTTCGGGTGTCGAGTGAACTTCCACAAACCTTGATCCATCACTTTGCCTGCATTAGATGCATCACCTTTGAATCGAGCGAGTTGTACGTCGCCGACAACTTCAAAGAACAAACCAATCAGATACACGGCAATTCCTACGAAGGCAATCAACCCAACTTTTGGTGTTGAGTCTGATTCACCAATCTGAACTGGCAACGAAACAATCCACATCAAGGTGCCTTGTAATCCAAAAACAGTCACCAAACTAATGATCGGAAATCGAGGTCCCCAGTGCTTGCGCATTGAGCGATAGCGGAAGTCTTCACCATGGCCAGCGTTGCGCCACAACAAATATAGACCGAGTCGCAAACCCCAAACTGTTGTCATCAAGGTCAAGATCCATTGGCGAGCATTGTCACCATCAGCAACCGCCCATGAAATCCAAGCCACCAATACAAAACCAAGCCCCCACACAATGTCGACGATGGACGCGTTTTTCTTGATCAAACTAATAATCCAAGTTGTGACCATCAAAGCAACAATTCCAATTGCCGAACTTAACATCACTTCACCCATGATGATTTCTCCTCATCTCGTTTCTTGCTTGTAACGCTTCGCCAACTTCGCGATCCATGCGCATCCACTCACCATCTAACCACTTCGTCAACTCGGCCGTCTCATCCCGTGAGTTAGCAGGAATCACTGAGCGTTCGACTCGGCGCAAATGAAATCGAATCGGTCGCATGCGAGAAGAAATCGCCCGCAAGATTCCGCCAAAAGTATCAAGGCCTTCAAAGCCAACATGCCAGGCAAAGACGACGTCGGCACTTGGACAACCTCGCAACATGGCTGCTGCACCTGCTGGTCGCGGTGGTAATAAATGTTTCATCGCGTGCAAGCGATCGGCGCGTACCGGATCAATTGCCGCAATCTTTTCTAAAGCTCTCGCGCGCTTCTTGTGATTGGCTCGAGTTCCCTCAGGAAAAATAATTCCAACCGTTGACGCATCAATATTTGTTACCAACGTTTCAAGTGCTTCTAACTCGGGAGTCGAGTCAGTTGCACGGCGATCAAGAAAATGATTCGGCAAACGTTGACCTACGACATCAAGACAGGGATCGGCCAAAAGTTCACGTTTCAAGACATACCGCGGATTCATCTGCGCAAGCGTTGTGACGACATAGGCCGAAACTAATGAATCAGCCAAACTGGCATGACGGGCAAACATCAAAACCGGTCCAGGTTTCAATGTCTCAATGTTTTCAACCTCAACGGAGAAGCCACACGTTGCATTCAATGCTCGTAAAAGTCGATCAGCCCACCAACGTTGTAATGCGTAATGCTTTGGCAAGTTCTTGCTTTGTCCGGTTAGCCAATACAACGCCGAACCCACGACACCGGCAGTTTCGAGCCATGCCCAACACACTGCAAACAACAACAGTCGTGCCAATGGGAAACGCCACTTCAATCGACAAGCATCAATGACCAGAACTAGTGGCAACCACACTGGTGTTGCCACTGTCAAAATCACCGCACCAATTATCAGCCCACTGATACTCACGAGGCGGCGCTTCATACACCAATCGTAGATCTCGTTGAGCCCCAAAGAGAGACGCAGAACCCGCCAATAAAGGGCTCTTTCGGTCAAGATGAGTGCATGAATTCTGCTGGCACATCGTCATGGACGCGATCGCGATCCTTTGCATTGATTATCGCTTTGTACATCATCGCCGTCACCGGAGCGCTCGTCATTGCCTCGGCGATTGGAACAAATCATCCCGTTACTGGACTGATTTGGGGATACGGCGCATCGGTCGCCTTTCTGTATGTCGCCAGTCAAATCGTCGGTAACGGGTCAACCTTTGATGCCTGGTGGAGCGTGATGCCCCCAAGTTTTGCCATCTGGTTCTGCATCATGTTTGACGACCCTGGCCAATTCTCAGGGGCCGACCTTCGACGGCTGGCCGTTGCGATTTGTGCCTCTTTGTGGGGACTTCGGCTCACCGCTAACTGGGCGATCGGCTGGACCGGACTTGACCACGAAGACTGGCGTTATCGCATGCTGTACGAAACCGCCCCCATGCCAAGGTGGGCGGTCAGTTTTACCTCAGTGCACCTTTTCCCTCTAATTGTTGTGACATTGGGTTCAATTCCGATGGCGGTCATTGCCTCACATTCTGATCAAGGCTTTGGGGGGCTGGACGTTGTGGCTGTGGTTCTAGCCCTGACCGGCGTGGCCCTGCAGCAGTTCGCCGATCTTGATCTACGCCGCTTCAATCGCACCAAAAAACCCGGCGATGTGCTCAACACAGGCCTCTGGTCCCGTTCTCGGCACCCCAACTATCTTGGAGAAATGTGCTGGTGGTGGTCACTTTTCATCTTTGTCCTTGCCGCCAACCCGAAGTCGTGGTGGGCCGGTGTCGGAGCCGTAGCAATGACCATCATGTTCTTTGCCGCCAGCATTCCGATCGCCGAAAAGCGCAGCGCCGAGCGTCGCCCGGGCTGGGAAACTTACAAAGCCAACACTCCCATGGTCTTCCCCCGCCTGCGTAAATAGTGTCAAGTCGGTCAATCAACTGACCGATACACAAGGGTGATTATTGCGACGACTCTTATCCCGGCTCTCTTGGTGGCCGTCGCGTTGCTCACGGTCATCAGCATTGCCACCTTATTAAGCCAGCGCTCTCGTACTCAACAGCTCGTCATCAGCCTGCAGACCGAACAAGAACAACTCGCTCAAGCCAACGACCGCTTGGCACATGTTGCCTCACACGACTCGTTGACCGAGCTACTGAATCGTCAGGGAATCATTGACCACCTTGAACAGGAAATTGTTCGCAGTCGCGACTCACACAAAATCGCGGTGCTATTCATGGATGTTGATCGCTTTAAAAGCATCAACGATTCGCTCGGTCATGGAGCTGGAGATCAACTGCTCCAAGTTATAGGTCGACGTATTAATACAGTCATGCTATCTGGTTGTATCGCTGGACGCCTTGGCGGTGATGAGTTCATCATTGTGATTGACGAAGCATCGGATATTTCTCGAGTTTCCGATGTTGCACATCGCCTCACACAAGTGATGAGCGAACCACTTGAACTCAGCGGCCGCCTTGTTCGAATTTCAGTCAGCATTGGTGTTGCTGTTGGGCCCGATGCCAACGACACAGCCAGTGAGTTAATTGGATTTGCAAATGTTGCGCTGCATCGCGCAAAAGATGCTGGCCGCGATCGTGTCGAAATCTTCACCTCAGATATTCGTGTTGAAATGCAACGTCGAGCAGCTGAAGAGCGCTCATTACGTCTCGCCATTGATGCCGGCGATGTTGTGCCGTTTTTCCAACCAGAATTTGACGCCACCACCGGGCAAATCATTGGTGCTGAAATTTTGGCACGATGGGTCCGACGAGACGGATCAATTACAAGCGCCGGCGCGATGCTCACAATGGCCGAAGATGCGAGCACGCTTGAGCGACTCACTTCGGTCATCATGCAACAATCACGGCCTGTGATTCGTCGACTAGTTGCACTTGGACTTCCCACGGGGTTTCGATTCCGTGTCAACTTGCCCCATCGCTGTACGCCGCGCGCTTGGCGTGATGGTCAGGTGGCGTCGTACTTCACCGGAATCAATCCGAATATGTTGACTCTTGACGTGTACGAGACCGCGATGTTCAGCGATCTTGTTGGCGCCGCAGGTGTCTTAACCGAGATGCGTCAACTTGGTGCCCGAGTTTGTCTTGAAGACGCTGGTCGTGGTGGCGGGTCTCTATCAATGTTGCGTTCGCTACCCCTTGATGAAGTTCGTGTTGATCGACTTCATGTCGACTCGCTCACATCACAAGCCAACGATCGTGCTGTTGTACGCGCCATGGTTAACTTGGCCAAAGATCTGGGTCTCAGCATTTCTGCTGACGGAGTTGAAAGCGGAGCCCAGGCTGACGCACTGCTAGCGCTTGGTTGCACGACCCATCAAGGCCATCTGTATTCACCCGCTATTACAGCGACTGCCCTTGAGGACATGATCTTAAAAATGGCGGCAGAGCGCGCTACCGATGGTCTGATGGCGTAGCGTTTCTCTTTCGTGTCGTCGAAAAAACTTGGTGTCATATGGATGCTCATCAGCGCCAGTGCTTATTCGATGTTCACTATTTTCGGCAAAACCGTTCTTAAAGAACTCGATGCCGTTGATGTTTTGCTGTGGCGCTTTTTCATTGCAGTTCCTGCCGCATGGATTTTCATTGTCATCCGCCATCGCCGTGGTGGTCCCAGTCCGTTTTCTGTGGCATGGAAACCTCGTTTTGCTGCGGGCCTAGTTTTCGGTTCAGTGTCGTGGTTAGGTTTTGCTGCACTTGACCGTATGCCGGGAGCGTTATACATCGTCATCATTTACACCTACCCCGCAATGGTCGCCGTCGGTGCATCTTTCTTGGGACGACCCACATCAAAACATGTGTGGATGGCAGTTGCGATCACTCTTGTCGGTATTGCACTGACCGTTCCCGAAGTTCTTGATGGAGCCGGTGGAGCAACAGTCCTCGGACTTATTTTGACTCTCGGTAATGCAGTGATGTACGCCACCTACATGATCTTCAGCGAACGTTTAGTCAGAGGCGATCAAGCTGGTGATGGTCTGGTTGCATCCGCATGGAGTTTGACTGGTTCATTGGCGTTTGCTGTCGTCATTGCCATCATCAAATGGCCACCCGATTTTCCACATACGTTCAACGGTGTCGGTTCGATGTTTGGTCTAGCCCTCATCAGCACTGTGATCGCCAGCATGGGATTCTTCTTGGGCGTACGTCACCTTGGTCCGGCTTCAGCAGCGCTTGTGGCAACAACCGAACCAGTTCTCACTTTGATTTGGGTTGTTGTCATTCTTGGAGATTCACTGAAAGCGATCCAGCTGCTCGGTGCTGCACTTGTCATCGTTGGCGTGGTGTGGTCACAACGCACGCCGGCTGAATTCACCGACGGGGATCCTTGCGAAATTCATTCAACAAGCGCCTGAAGTTCGTCGACTCTCAACGCCAGAAACGAACTCGTTGTATACGACGGCAATGAGCCGCTGCCGCCGGTGTTTGACGTCCACGCGATTTCCCAGTCGACTGACACAACACCAACAAAGACTCCCCCGTTTCGACTGACAGATGAATGTTGATAGGTGTACAAGCACGGAGACACCGCTTCATCACCAATAGCAACGCTCCATTCAAGACCTGGCCCATCACACTCCATTGCTCCGACTAACCCACCATTTGGTGTTCCGTCATCTTGAGAAATGAAACGAAGTCGCACTGGAGTCGCACTTGTGCGCGCCCACGCTGAACCAAACACAGTCGGCACCCACGCCATCGCTGTGACCGAGTGCCACCAGTCAGCGCTTACCCACATCCACATCCCAACATTCACCACGACTTGATCAGTCGGCGGAGCTGTCATCACTGATGGTTGGGGTAATCGTCCTCTCACCAAGATCGCCGCATTCTGAGCTAACTGCGCGGTTGAGGGTCGCGGAATCCATACCAACGTCATTGCACCATTCGGCGCATGTCGTTCATACAGGTCGTAACGAATTGAACCGACCAACTTGGTGATTCCAGTTGTTGATCCAATGCCACTGTCGTAGATGGTGGCAGGCACCCATCGATATCCCGATGAATCAACACCCGATCCGTTCGGTGGTGACGAGGTTTGAACACCTGCCCAAATCGAACCACCATCGGCGCCACCACTTCCAACTGGTGCATCAACAGCAAGAACTTGACGATGCACATCAGCACACAGCATCACGAGCAACGAAATGACAAGGCTCGCAAGACTCAAGCGTCGAAATCGCATAAGTCCTCCTCGGTGGTCCAGCGAGTGGAGGTTCCCTTATTCCATAGCCATTGATCATCAACCTTGACCAATGTGAAAGTCACCAATGAACTCATCATTGAGTCATCAAAAATGATGTCTCCATCCACGAGCACAACATCGTCAGTGATGCAGGTATGTACAAGAGCACTCGAATCCGAGAGAGCTTCGGTCTTGTCAACTCGATAACGAATTGATCCGCCACCAGTCGCGGTGATGTGAGCACTACGCCGCGTCGCAATCAGCTGCTGAAGGTCTTTGTAGATCGGACTATTGACTTCAGTAAAAGTCGCTACGTCGCATGAATAGGGATTGCGGCCACACTCAATACGCGCTTGCATCAATTGCGCAAACGAACTCTCAAGATCTGCAGCGACTGTCGTAGCAGTCGGTTCGATCTTTGCTACGGGCACTGTCGTTGTTAAACCAACGTCTGGAGTTGCGTCCAGCGGCAGGGACTCAGCGCTTGATAATTCGCCGACAACTGCTCCCGATGTTCCGCCGCATGCACCCACAATAAAAAGTGCTGTTATCCACCAATTTCGTTTCATCAATCTTCCCTTCGTGCTGACACTGTGGGTATTCAGAGCCCCACAACGGCGCCGTTCTCAGACAAGATGACTCGTAAAAAACAGACGATCTATAGGTCAAATGAACTAGTCATGAAATCAAAGGAATCACGTTCATGAATGTCGTCAGACCTTGACGAAATCTGTAAAACTCGCGACATGGCTTCACCAATTTCACGCCGCATGTTCTTTGCCCTCAGCGCGTCAGTCGCAGTCGTGGCTTGTTCAAAAAAGGACTCTGACACCCAAACAACTGAACCAGTCCTTAGCAGTAATCCAACAACAGTGGCCCCCACCACCAGTCCGGTGCCAGCATCGAACCTTGTCGGCGATCCCTTTACGTTGGGTGTTGCTTCTGGAGACCCAACGAGCGAATCGGTCATCTTGTGGACTCGATTAGCAATTGATGCCCTCAACGGTGGTGGCATGCCCGACGAAGATATTGATGTCCTTTGGGAAGTCTCAAGCACTGATCAATTCACCGACATCATTGCGTCTGGAATCTCAACTGCAGAAGTTCGCTTTGGTCACTCGTTACATGTCGACGTTCCTCTCTCGTCGAAAGAAGACTTCGTCAATTACCGATTCAAAGTTGGCGAATACACGAGTCCGATTGGTCAAACTCGGCTCGCATCAGCCGCGGGATCTACGACAACCCTGAAGATCGCAGCTGTTTCATGTCAGAACTACACCGATGGCTTCTATAACGCATACGGCGACCTCGTCGAACAGCAACCAGATGTCGTCACCTTCTTGGGCGACTACATCTACGAAAGTGGCGTCGGATCTCTTGACGCGACAACAGTTCGACTTCACAACAGTGATGAGCCCAAAGATCTTGTTGCGTACCGAAATCGTTATGGGCTGTACAAAGGCGACCCTCTCCTACAGGCCGCTCATGCCAGTTGTCCCTGGATCGTCATATGGGACGATCACGAAGTTGAGAACAACTACGCCAACTTGTCACCTCAAGATGCGGCCGACACCGAGGGTTACGCCGCACGACGCGCTGCGGCATATCAGGCCTGGTGGGAACATATGCCAGTCCGTCTTGAGCCTCCGGTGAGTGAGTCATTCAAGATCTATCGCCAGTTTTCGTGGGGAGACCTGATCAATCTCTTGGTTGTTGATGGTCGGCAATATCGCAACGATCAGGCATGTGGCGATGCTGTTCTCAGCACACAACCTGCATGTGATGAAGCACTTGATCCGACACGAACAATGCTTGGAACAGAGCAAGAAAAATGGTTTTCGGAAAACATCAACGACACCACCAAAGTATGGAATGTCATGGCTAATCAAACAGTTATGACTGACATTCGTCTTGGTGCAGCCATTTTGAATTACGACCAATGGGATGGTTACGCCCCCGATCGAAATCGAATTCTGTCCGACATCGTTGATCAGGGAGTTGAAAACTTTGTCGTTCTCACTGGCGATATTCACCTTGCCGGTGTGGGCCAATTAACAACTGACGGCAACCCAACTACCGCCATGGGTGCCGAGTTTGTCTCAACTTCAATTTCATCTTCAGGCAATGTTTCAACCGACACCGAAGGACTTTTAATCGCCCTTCCCAACATCATTGATGCGGAGACTTCGCACCGCGGTTACACACTTCATACGGTGACCACCAATGACTGGACTGCTGAGTTCAGAATTGTTGACAACAATCTGGTTGAGGATTCATCGACATCGGTGTGGAAGACCTTCAAGGTGATGGCTGGATCACCAGCCATCACTGAAATCTGAAGTTTTTCTTCGAGGTAACGATTCGTCGTACTTGGAAAAGAAATCACCCGCTGCCGGCGAGACTGGACTCGTCAGCAGCGGGTGATGTAGTTACTACTAGTTGTGTTTCGGAATAGATCGAAACGAGCAACTATCAGGGCGTTGTTTCTACGGTTGTCTCTTCGGTCATGTCTTCTGATGCTGCTTCATCCATCGCGAGGCACTCTTCACCGATTTGATCCGTCACTGTTTGGGCTTTCTCAGATGCGCCAAGTTCAGTCACGTCTACGACGTCCGACTCAATGTTGTCGCTCAAAATTGTGAGGTCTTCAGCGCTCAACGTCACCAATTTCTTAATCGCGCAGTCGACGTCGACGGTCACGCCCATACCGGCGGCCTTTTCTTCAAGCTGTGCAGCCAAAATTCCGGCAGCTGTGCCAACCTCGTTGGCGGAGTCGTCCCCACCACAAGCAGTAAATCCGACGAGAGCTGCTGACACAGCCAAAATTCCTAATACCTTTTTCATGTCGCCTCCCAGCGCGTTCGTCAAGTCTGTAATATGCGATTGCATATTACATTAGAAAGATAACACAAATGGTCAAGAAAGGCTAGTTTTCAGCTTTTAAGCCTGGTCAGCTGCCGATGACGCAGTCAAAAGTTGTCTTAAGGGTCGCAATTCCCTCTTCAGAAATGTCCAAAGTTGTCATATCAACCGAGCCGTCGACCAAACCATCAAGATTGTCTACTACGAGCGCCAAGTCGGCCTCGCTGAGTTTGTTCACGACGTCCGACATGCAGGCCTCATCAATGGTCACGCCCGTCTCCGCCGCCGAACTCACCATGGCATCTGCAACCTTCTTGGCGTCGCCCGAACTGGTACCTGCTCCAATACCTCCATCATCGCCACCACATGATGACAAACCAATGACGGCAACTGCTGAAACCACTAATCCGGCAAACTTCTTCATTGTTGCCTCCAGGCAATTGAGTGATGATTTGCTTCGACCTTAATCAACTAGGTCGACACCAACACGGCATTTTCCTGTTTGGCCAGTTCTTTCTGTTGGCGTTTGGCAGCAACCTGCATGCGAATACCACCGGCGATGCCTTCAGGGTTCAAGATCGCCGTCACAATTAACAACACTCCGCCGATGAGGGCCTCCCAGCGACCAAACGAACCAAATACTTGATTCATAGCGAAGAAAGAAACCCCCGATGCTGCCGAAACACCTGCTGCAATTGCGCCGCTAACGCTCGTAATGCCACCTAGATAAGCGAACGACAACGCAGTCAGCGAGGCGATAGTTCCGTAGGAAAGATCAGAGACGGCTCCGAACCGATAAGCCAGCAATGCGCCACCCATTCCGGCGATAAACGATGAGAGAGCGAACATCATCATCTTTACCCGGGTGTTGTTAATACCAATGGCCGCCGATGCCCGTTCGTTACTGCGGACAGCCAACATCACGCGTCCCGAACCACTGCGACGAATGTTGGCCACCATCAAACACAAAATCGTCAGGATCGCCAGCAAGAAGAAGGCAAAAATAGGTCGAGACGTTTTATTGCCATAAATGAGACCCAAGTTCCAGCCACCTAGAGATGGATTGGGGACCTTGGCACCACCGTTGTTCACCCCACCGATCACCCATGGTTGTTTGAAAACGAATTCAGCAATGGTGACACCACCGGCGAGGGTCACAATCGCCAGGTTGGTCCCGCGCACTCTGAGTGCGGGAAGCCCAACCAAAAGCCCAAAAATCGCCGCGCCAACAGCCGCAAGAATCGGCGCGATTGGGAAAGGGATCGAGTAATTGCCCGCCAACTTTGACAGCGCAAATCCGCCAATGCCAGCAAAGGCCATTTGTGCCAGCGAAGTCTGACCACCAAAACCGATCAGAACAACTAAAGATAAAGCCAAGACCGATGCAATTAACGAACTCATAATGGCGGCACGCCACAGCGGTCCAAGGAAGATAATTCCAGCCGATGCAATCACAAGTGGGGCGCCAACCGAAAGCCGTGTCACATGAGCCAGCGGAACGAATGGCAATTTCCAACCCCCGACTGACCCTCTCTCCGGAAGGCGTTCGCCAGACACAATCATCGTGACAATGATGACGAGAAACGGCAGACCTTCACGCATTCCGTATTGAGGCCACCAACTAAAATCGAGTTGCATCTTGGTGAAGGTGCTTTGCACCATTCCGATCGCCACACCTGTCAATACCGTGGGCCAGAAATGTCGGAACTTTCCAATGAGAGCTGCACCTAAGGCTGGGATTAAAAAGCCAAAGGTAAAAATAGAACCATTCAACTGCACCAACGGCGCGGCCAAAATTGCAATCACAGCGCCGACCACCGATGAAATAACCCAGCCCGAGGCGGCCAAGAAATCTGGCGAATGTCCGAGAAGAACGGCTCCTTTTTCGTTTTCAGCCGCCGCACGCGTGGCTAACCCAAAACGTAAATACTTGCTCGCAGCCCACACAACGACCGTGATCACAAGCACGATTGCGAGCAACCACAAACCGTCACGAGGTACACGCAACTTGTCCGTAATCGTCACTACCTCGCGAGGTAAAATCGGATCGACGCGCATCGCCAACTGATCGGGGAAACGCCGATCCTTGAGTCCGATCATGACAATGATCAAACCAACACTGGCCACAACACGAGCCAACGCCGGAGCATCTCGCAACGGGCGAAAGATCAGCGCATAAATCAATAAGCCCATCAGAGCCGCAGTCAGTAAAGCCAGGCTAAAAGCCCATATGAAACCGACATCATGATCGAAGCGGTAACGGTCTGGCAGTCCCGGAATGGGGAAAAGATATGCCCCATTCCGGAGTTCTGCGTAGACATAGGCACTCCACATTGCAATTGCGCCATAAGCAAAATTGACAATGCCAGAACCTTGATAACTAATCACGAGGCCCATCGCAAACCCAGCGATGATGGCCCCGGCCCCACAACCGAGCAACAAATAAAACAGATAATCAGTCATCGTAAAATTCTCCGTCTCGTTTGTTGCTCAGCAGTGGTTAACAGGTCAGGGAAGAAGTGGGGTGCTGTCCCACAACTTGCCATCATCAACGGAAACGACCGCACCATCTTTGTATTCGGTCGCCTCAAAGACGTACGAACAAATTGATGGGTAACTCGGTGTGGCAAGACCACACTTGACAGGCGTGATGCCTCCGTACAAGAACAGGCCATCGGCTGACTTCAAGAAGTCATACAGATTCTGACCAGTCATTTCGGTTCCGCCAGCAACCATTTCTGCGGCGTAGTTGCGAAGCGACAACACCAAAACGGTACCCAAACCACCAAGACCAAGAGCACCGGTCTTGACATCAGCGGGCTTGATACCCATTTCGCCAGTTGCTTTGTTCTTGATGAAAGGAGCCACAATCGATTGCAGTAACGCCTTTTCAGGCGTGTCGCGCTCGGGAGTTGCACCGACGAATACCCAACCAGTTGCGTCATCGCCCACTTGAGAAATGACGTCGCTGTCTGAGCAAATGCTGGTTGTCAACACGGGCTTGGTGATACCAGCAGTGGCATAGCCACGAATGGTTCCGATGCAGCCAGCGTCTGCGTAGAGCGAGATCAAAAGATCAGGATCATCAGCATTGGCAGCCTGCATCAAACCGAGATAGCCAGCATCGGTTTCGTTGTCTCCACCCTTGACGGCCTTCCAAATAATTCCAGCCTTATCAAGAGCAGCTTCAACGCCTGCGGCAGTCGAGTTGGCTCCAGCATTGTCAGCGTGAATGATGCCGACAGTCTTCGCGTGATAGCGGTCCTGAGCGATAACTGCCATCACAGCAGTCGTCGTCGCATTTCCACCGGTCAAGAACAATGCGTTAGCAGTGAAGTCAGGCGGCAAGATCGGCAATACGCCGATAACCGGCACACCAGCTGCTTCGTAGGTTGCGTAGTCTGGGAACAAGTCCAACCCAAGAAGGATTAACTCGACACCCTTACCGACCAACTCTTGTGCACAGGCTTGTGACGTCTCTGGAGTTCCGCCAGCAACACAAGTCTCAAGCTTGACTGGTCGACCACCAAAGCCGCCATGCGCATTCATGTATTCAAAACTTGCCTCGGCAAAACGACGAATGTCCGGGAAGTCGAGACCGTTGGGATTGCCTTCAGTGTTGACCATACCGACCAGCATTTCTGGACCCGTCGGCGGGCCATCTTCGGCTGCCGGTGCGTCAGTGCCTGAGACATCCGAAGTCATCGGTGCGTCAGTCGCTGGAGCGTCGCTTCCTGCCGGTGCTTCCGTCGCCGCTGGTGTACTACCACCATCGTCACCGCCGCAAGCAACAAAAAACAGACCACCAGCAACAATCGCGGCGAGTGCGCGTGAGCGCCGCCGTGATCCTGAAGTCCCCAAACTCTTGGATCGTGTCATATTTCCCCCTCAGTTGTGTGCCGCGGTTTGCGGCGCTTACTTAGTTGGCCACTGTGGCCGGTACCCAACTGCCGTGGAACCCAAAGGGGATTCGTGGCAATTGAACAGTTGCAATGGGTTCGCTACTCATGGACTTGGCGTCCATAATGACGAACTCACTTGCGTCCTTGTGTTGGTCATAGATGTATGTCATCAAATAACCATCGTCTTCAGATTTCGCACCCTCAGCTGCAGCGAACACGATTTCCCCACATGTTCGACCTTTACCCAGTTTGATTTCGGCACACGTTCCGGCCTGACGGTCGTACTTCAAAATTGCGCCTTCGTCTACTTCACCAAAGCCGGCGTTACCCATCGACATTTCGTAGCCGTAGCGGTGCTTCTTGCCAATAACTGCATCGTTGACTCGTGGGAATTCGGCTCCACGATCGTCGATCTGCTCTTCAGTAACTTTGCCAGTTGTGGTGTTGATCGTCCAACGCCACAAGTTGGGCGGCGGGAAGTCCATGGCATCTTTTTTCCAGATGTGTTCAAAGCGAGCAACATCAAGAATGATCTTGTCGCCCTCTTCATAACTGTTCATTGGGTGGAAGACATAACACGGATTGATGTCATACCACTTCACTTGTGAATCGTTTCCGTTACGTGGCATCACACCAAGACGTGCTGGGTAGGTGTCGCTCCACGTGATGGGCATCTTGCCTTCAATGGCCAAGTTGAGATCAAACACCGCGGGCAGGTCCATGAACACGACATAGTTTTCGGTGATGTTGAAGTCGTGCATCATGGTTGAACCAGTGACGGTGATTTCTTCGCGCTGCACCATTTTGCCGTCGGCTGACACACGGAAGTAGGTGAGGTAAGGAGGCAGTGGTGCGTAACCAAATGCCAACATCTCGCCAGTCGTCGGGCAGATCTTCGGGTGTGCGGTAAATGCACCCTTCAATACGCCGTTGTAATCGGTTGAACCGATGGTGTTGAGGTTTCCATCAAGCACGTACGGGAAATGTCCTTCTTCAAGCGCAAGAATTTGGCCAGCGTGTCCCACGATGTGAGTGTTGGCTTTCGAACATGTCATGTCCATCGTGACCGATGGATCAAGAATGTTGATCGATGGATCCTTGATGAATGGTGTTTGCACATAGCGGTTGCGATACCACTTAGCTGCACCATCTTGTAGACGAAGGCCGTGAATCATTCCGTCGCCAAAGAACGGATGATCGCTCATACCAGTTAATGGATTCGCACCGTTACGAAGGTAGCGACCATCAAGCTCGGTAGGAATGCTTCCCACGACTTTGAGATCGGTGAGCGTGAGTTCTTCTTGTGTTGGGCGACCGTTACCTTGAAGGTGAGCCGGGATTTCTTCAAGCATTGACATATTGGTTCTCCTGATTGTGAGGGTTGATTCTGAATAAAGAGTTATTTACTTCTTGACTGCTTCTGGTGATCGAGCCCACATCAATGTGGCATCGAAACTAAGTGAGTAATCGGGAATAAATTCCATGATCACGCGATGTGGTGAATCAAGGAACTTGCGGAACTCGTCGGCGGCCTGCTGATTGTCGGGACGCAAACGATTAGCGAACTCGGGATAGAACCAATCTTTGGTGGCGCGATCGTCGCGAATCAAGCAGTCACCCTTATAGGTAACGGTCTTGCCACCACCAAGGCTCGAGCCGGTGCTGTTAATGCAAATCGATGAACGCGGATTGCGCCGTAACGCCGGAATGCGCTTGCGCGTTTCGGCTGCGGTTAACCACAACTTGCCGTCCTTAGGAAGGTACGACATCACCACACCGAAAGGCTCGCCTTTGCCGTTGACCCACATGAAGACACACTCACCAAGTGCATTCACCAACTTGTGTTCAAGCTCGGGTGTGAGCGCACATTCGGTGAGATCTTCGTAACTGTCGTGATTGGACATTGCGTTCCCCTGAACTAACTCGTTGATCAATATGTGACGACAGTAACACGCCTGTCAAGCCATATCTACCCCTCGTAAGTTATTTCCGTGGACCCTGCAATCCGTTCCACATCAAGTCGCTGATCTGGCTGGCCACTTCATCAACGGACCGCTCGGGCTGGGTGATCCACCACACCGAAATCATTTGCAACATTCCCACAATGCCAAAAGACCAAGCCTCGGCCACTTTGGGATCGTGACCTTGGCTTTTTCGCCAATAGGCGAGGGTTTTGGCCAAAGGGGTCGTCGAGCGTTCGGCCAGTGACAGACGTCCGATGGCGGTTTGCTCGGTATTTCCACCCGTGACATACAAGAAAAGTTCGCGATGTTCAGCCACAGAAAGCAGATTTGCTCGCACGAGACGGCACAAACTGGCCTGATTCAACGTTTCTCCGGCAATAGCGCCCTCGGTCGCTTCAAGCATTCGGTCTGACAATCGTTCGGCCAAGGCGTCGGCTAATTCGGCTCGCCCACCAACCCGGTCATACACAATGGGCTTCGTCACGCCGGCTTCGATCGCAACGGTTTCGAGCGATGCCCCGGGTCCGTCTCGCTTAATGACCCGTTCGGCCGCGTCAAGCACATGATCACGATCGATCACCAATTGCCCACCAATCGGGCGACCAGGGCG
>Ga0194041_10000418_pt1 | contig 17113 bp, 16 predicted proteins | sample JunL449m_MetaG_FD_160082 | JGI IMG/M metagenome (GOLD analysis project Ga0194041, IMG submission 160082) | Anoxic zone freshwater microbial communities from boreal shield lake in IISD Experimental Lakes Area, Ontario, Canada - Jun2016-L442-9m | ecosystem: Environmental > Aquatic > Freshwater >...
ATATTTTAAAAGACAAAAAATAGTGATACTTTTGTAATTTTATCAACAAAAGATCACTTTTCTTTTCTTTTTTACCCCCGAGAATGAAAATGCCCTGCCATAATAGGGGTCTGGAACTTCCTTGAGAGTGTGTGTAGAGCAAAAATCACACATTAACCTCACCTTAGAATGATATTGCCCAGAAGGGTCAACAGCTAGGATATTATCATAATTATCGCGGTCCATGGCCAAAATCAAATCAAACTGCTGAAAATCCGAGACTTGAAATTGACGAGCTTTTCCACTGAGTTTAAATCCTAACTTATTTTCCGCAGCCGCGCTCATGCGTCTATCCGGTGGAGCACCAGTATGATAACCACCAGTACCAGCAGAATCGCAAAGAATTGTATTCCTTAACCCCTCTTGGTCAATCAGATAATTCATAATATTTTCAGCCGACGGCGACCGGCAAATATTACCAAGGCATACAAACAGTAACTTATAAGTCATATATTTTGATTTTTGTGTCAGTTGTCAGTTATTTTATAGCACTGACCACTGACCACCAACTAATGACTACATTCCAGGTAATTCCAGTCCGCTGGTGAGATCTTCCATCCGTTCCCGCATGGTTTCGGTAGACTTTTTATAGGCATCTTTCATGGCCGCCGCCACCAAATCAGAAAGCACTTCTGCACCTTCGGCTAAAGCAGATGGATCAATTTCTACTCGTTTGGGTTCTTGGTTGCCAGTAACCACAACTTTAATTAGACCACCACCAGACTCTCCCAGAATCTCCATTTGCTCTAATTCTTCCTGAAGACGCTTTGCACCTTCTTGAACTTGTTGCGCTTTTTTAAAAGCTTCGGCTAGTTCTTTCATTTTACCTAAGCCAAAGCCAAATCCCTGTCCTTTTTCTGCCATAACTGGTTATCCGCCGTACGATTACTTACAAATCAAATTCAATTATAGATGCGATGAGTCATTAATCATTAGTCATTGGTTATGAGTTATTGGATAACTAATAAACCCTGGACTATTGCCTATTATCCCTTCTATTTAGCAAAATACTGGAAACTCTCCCAACATTTTCACCTCTGGTTCTAACCAAATTGACCAGTGTTCTTGTACCTCATTTTGAATATGACGAATCAGAGAGAAAATATCACTGGCCTTGGCTCCTCCTCGATTGACAATAAAATTAGCATGGAGTTGGGCAACTTGCGCTCCTCCCAATTGATAACCCTTGAGTCCAGTTTGTTCAATTAACCAACCAGCAGTATAAGGTTGAGGATTTCTAAACACACTACCACAACTAGGATAGCTATAAGGTTGAGTGCTAAGTCGGTGTTTTTTATGTTCCTTAGTTCTATCTATCACCTGCATAGGATCTGCTCCTGGTTGCAGTTGGAAGGTGGCTTGAGTGACAATCCGCTTACCACCTTGTAGCAGTGAACTCCGGTATGTGTAGCCTAATTCCTCTGGGGTGAGAGTTGTTAAAGTTCCATCAGGGGAAAGAACTTGGGCGCTAACTAACATATCTGCGATACAGCTATTATGCGCCCCAGCATTCATTACCACCGCACCTCCAACAGTTCCAGGAATACCCACAGCCCATTCTAATCCTTCCCATCCCAAAGCGGCTGCATCCCATGCTAAAGTAGGAATAGCTTCTCCAGCAGATACGGTTAATTGACCTGTAGCTGGCTCAAAATGTTTATAACGGAGATGACGAGTAGCAATAACTAAACCACGTATACCACGATCGCTCACCAACAAATTAGAACCTGCACCTAAAATTGTGATTGCTAAATCATTTTCTTTTGCGTACTCAATACTTGCTTGTAAAGCTCCTAAATTCTGGGGAGAAACATAATAATCAACCTCTCCACCAACGCGATAAGAAGTAAACGCTGACAAAGAAATATGGGTTTTGAGAGGACAATTTGTGCCTGGTAAATAAATTAATTGATTATCCACATCATTTTTAATTTGCAGTTGTGGAGTCAAATCAGAAAATTCGCAGATTTTGCCAAATCCCTGGGAAGTTATCATCTTTACTTCAATTAGTGAATTTTTGACATTTGTTATTTATAGCAACGGACAAGGTAGTAAGGACATCAATTAATCATAAAACTCAGCCCATAAAAGGGTTTTACTTCTGACTCAGTGACTCGGCACTACATTGCCGTATAAGTTTGATATAGCAGTGAACTTAGGAAAAACACTGCTAGAGGGAAATTCTGAACCTAAGATGTAGCAATTACTGGTTCACTCATCATAGTAATGAGTTCGGGAATAGCTTGATTCAAGTTACCCGCACCTAAAAACAATGCCAAATCCCCCGGACATAAGGTTTGCAGTAAAAACTCACTAACCAAAGATAAAGTTGGTTGATAAACTACTTCAGGATTATGTTTACTAATTGCAGTAGCTAAATCCTGTCCACTCACTTGTCCTAAATCAGGTTCACCCGCACTGTAAATATCCGTTAGCACGACTAAATCAGCATGGGTAAAGGACTCAGCAAACTCCTCTAAAAAAGTTAATGTCCGGGTATAACGATGGGGTTGGAAAATGGCAACCACCCTTTGTCCCGGTCTAGCTTGAAGACGGGCTGCGGCTAGAGTAGCACGAATTTCACTAGGATGATGGGCATAGTCATCAATAAAAGTTACCCCAGCAGCCTCACCCCGGAACTCAAACCGTCGTCTTGCACCTTCAAAGGTAGCAATACCTTGGGCAATTTCCCCAAGTTCTAAACCTAAAGCTCTACCCACAGCTACTGCGGCCAGAGAATTGCTGAGGTTGTGATGACTCAGTAACTGTAAATTTAATAACCCCAAAGCTTTGCCTTTTTCCCACACCAAAGCCGTCGTACCATCAGCACGATAATCTATATTGGTAACGGTGTAATCAGCACCTTTTTCCGGGTAAAGACTATAACTAATGGTTGGTTTAAAGCGATCGCGCACTGTGTGACAATCAATACTTCCTACCAAGGTTTTGCAACCTTGAGCAAAGGTCTGGAAGGTATCAATTACCTCTTCCAATGACTCGTAGTGGTCGGGATGATCTAATTCAATATTAGTAATAATACCAATCTCTGGGGCGTGTTTCACCAGAGAACCATCGGACTCATCCGCCTCTGCTACTAAATAACGGCTTGCTCCCATTCTAGCATTACCTTCCCAAGCCTTAACTTCACCACCGACCAAAATTGTCGGATCAAGTCCAGCCTGTAAAAGCATATAACCAATCATACTACTAGTAGTAGTTTTGCCATGAGTTCCGGCCACAGCAATACTGTAATAATCAGCAATTAAGGCTGCAAGAACATCAGAACGATGCCAAATTGGGCAACCTAACTCCAGTGCGGCTTTATATTCCAAATTATTCGCATTAATGGCGGTGGAACAAACAACTTGTGGTAAAATAGTGTTTACAGCGGACAACTTTTCTGGAGAAGTTAAAAGTACATGATCAGCGGATATTTTAGGCAGAAAAAATTCCAAATTATTTGCTTCTTGTCTACTAAAAATATGAGCGCCCAAAGATTCTAACTTGTGCGTAATATGGTTAGCGCGTAAATCTGAACCTGATACCGGTAATTGACGTTTGGTTAGAACATAAGCCAAAGCAGACATTCCAATCCCACCAATACCAATGAAATGAAATGGTCTACCACTAAAATCTATAGAATTACTCATTTTATTCACCTTTTACACCACACCACACCGGAATCACATGAGACACGCTGTATCATACCAGGATTTTGATTTTTACAAATACAAACTATCTCATTCAAAATATTCATCCCTGATTATTTTGATTTTGGTTTTGTCTTCTGAGCCAGACTACCCCCCTATTGAAAATTTCTGCTGTTTCTAATCTGCTCATAAGATTATTCTGAAAATATCCGCTACATCGGGAAAGAAATTTTTGTAAATTTAAATACATTTTGTTATGGCTTTTTGCGAACTAAGTGATATAGGTTTGGGCATAGCAATTTACATTACTTACCAAAAGCCTTTGTTGGAATTGATTACAATAGTACACTGGTAGTGAAATTATTGTTTAATTTATAGAAATCATATTTATTTAACTAATGGGTAATTGGCCTCTTGACTCTTGGTGATTATAAATAAAATTCTGTATTTTTTTGTTGCTTTAGAACTTTCTCGTTATAAATAGCTTCCCCATTTGCGATATGATCAGGGTCATCGACATCAACTTATAGGCATAAATACAGAGGGCAAGACACTGTGATTAGAGTTGCAATTAACGGTTTTGGGCGCATTGGACGTAACTTTGCTCGTTGCTTGGTGGGCAGAAAAAATAGCCAGATCCAACTGGTCGGTATTAATGACACATCTGACCCTAGAACTAATGCTCACCTGCTTAGATATGACTCCATGTTGGGCAAGTTAGAAGGTGTAGATATTAGTGCTGATGATAATTCTATCACCATTAATGGTAATAAGGTTAAATGTGTATCTGACCGCAATCCAGATAATTTACCCTGGAAAGACTGGGGAATTGACCTGATTATTGAATCAACAGGTGTTTTCACTAGTAAAGAAGGGGCAATGAGGCACGTAAAGGCCGGAGCTAAAAAGGTTCTGATTACCGCTCCTGGCAAAAATGAAGATGGTACTTTTGTAGTTGGTGTCAATCATCAAGATTATGACCACAATGTCCATAACATCATTAGTAACGCTAGTTGTACAACTAATTGTTTAGCTCCCATTGCCAAGGTATTGGATGAAAAATTTGGTATCATCAAAGGTATCATGACCACTACCCACAGCTACACAGGTGATCAACGTTTACTAGACGCTTCCCACCGTGATTTACGTCGGGCTAGAGCAGCAGCTATCAATATTGTTCCTACTTCTACTGGTGCGGCAAAAGCTGTAGCTTTGGTACTTCCTCAATTAAAGGGCAAGCTCAATGGTGTGGCTTTGCGTGTACCAACTCCTAACGTTTCTATGGTGGATTTTGTGGTGCAAACTGAGAAGCGCACTATCGCTGAGGAAGTTAACCAGGCTCTTAAAGAGGCTGCTGAAGGTTCTCTCAAAGGCATTTTAGGTTACACTGAGTTAGAATTAGTGTCTTCTGACTATCAAGGTACAGATGAATCTTCTATTGTTGATGCCAGTTTAACGATTGTTATGGGCAATGACATGGTAAAAGTTATGGCATGGTATGACAATGAGTGGGGTTATAGCCAACGAGTTCTTGATTTGGCGGAATTAGTGGCTGAAAAGTGGGTTTAATTGTTCTTTGTTAGTTGTTCTTTGTCAGTTGTTCTTTGTCAGTTGTTCTTTGTTAATTGTTCTTTGTCAATTGTTCTTTGTTTCAATACCACTAACCACTGACCACTGACCACTGACCACTAACCACTAACCAAAATGTTGAAATCCCCGACTAAAGCTTAAAATCTGATCGGGGATTTCTGCTTGTTTATCGTGTAAAATTACTGTTGAAGTTGGTGTAATTGTACCAATTATGGCTGCACCTTGTCCTAGTTTTTGTACTAATGTTAATGCTGGTTCTGGTGGTAAACACAGGACTAATTCAAAATCTTCACCACCATATAGGGCATATTCTAATGATTTTTCCGATGTTAACCACTCAGCAAAAGCCCATGAAAAGGGTATTTGGCTAGATTCTATAATAGCACCGACTTGACTGGCTCGACAAATTTGTAATATTGCGTCTGCTAAACCGTCGCTACTATCCATACCAGCAACAGTAATTTGAGAGTTTAGATTTTGGGTTTTGCTTTGGTTCTCTAGAATTTCCCACAAAATAGGTAAGACATCTAACCGGGGGTTAGGACGCTGGTGAGCGGTGATTAAAGCTGTCTTGGCTTCGGTTTTGAGGTTTTGAGCTATTTCGGGATGTAAGAGCAATTCTAAGCCCGCACGGGACGCTCCATGTATACCTGTAATAACAATAGCATTTCCTACTTGAGCAGTGCCACGACGGATGATTAGATTGGGGTCAACTTGACCAAATACTGTAATTGCTAAAGTAGTAATGGGCGATCGCACAATATCACCACCAACTATGTTAGTATGATACTTTGATAAGCATTCTGTCATGCCTTGATACAATTGTTCAACCCAACTTACGGTTACATCACCAGGTAAACCTAGTCCCACTGTTATTCCTAAAGGAGTTGCTCCCATTGCGGCTAAGTCGGATAAATTCGCCGCCGCAGCCCGCCAACCCGCATCCTGAGGAGAGGTGGTAACATCACTAAAATGCACACCTTCAACGAGCATATCAGTGGTAACTATTAAACATTTATTCGACTCTGTTGCTAATACTGCACCATCATCACCAATGATACCCGGTGGACAAAAATGTTGTAATTTTTCTAAAAGTCCTTGTTCACCAATATCTCGAACTCGTAGGGAAGATAAATTATGATCCATAATTAAATTTACTCATTATTTTACAGATTAAAATCAAAGAGTTATCTAGAAAAATAATTTTATCTCCTCATTTTCCTGATTTGATGATAATTGTATTTTGATACTGTTGATGATTTTCCCCCAAGGACGACAGAGAAAGAGCAGGGACGTAAATATAAATAATTTACCTCCCGCAGAGAGAGGAATAAAGAGTAATTTATTCTGCTTCTATAAATCCTTTGATAGTTTCCGCAGAAATGGTAAAAGCAGGATGATTAAATATTGTTTTTAATGCTTCTAAACCACCCGCTTTAAGTGCAGCTATTAATCTGTCTTTTAACGTGGGGTTGCTTTTAATTTCCTGTTCAATGGTGTTGGTAATTTCTTGGGGTGTTGCGGTGGGATTGGTTTTAGATAATTGATTAAGTAGTTGTTGAATTTCTGCTGCTGCGTCTGCTAAATTCTTCTGTTGTTGTTCTGGTGTGTAATTAGTTTGATTAAATGTTGCATTACCACCAGATTGGATTGTGTCTACAAATTGGGTAGGTCCTGTTTGGTGATATTTAGATTGATAAGATTCTGACATGGAATTATTCTCTGATTCTAGTTTGTTATTAATCACAATATTTACACTATTATATGATCGTTCTTTATCCCTGTCAAGTTCATTTTGTAAAGGTGAAACTGGGATTTGCAGTTCTCTATTTGATTCTTGAACTGATAAGTTTACATCATCAATTAACCTCCGAACATTAACCATTTCATAACTCTGATCACACTCAACTTGATAACGACCAGCACCCAAACGCTTACGCAATGATTCTAATTGATAAGTATGGGGTGTCTGACTTCCTATACATTTTTTGCAGTTACAAGGAACAAGAATCTGATACCGCAACCGTTCAAAAGAACTATGGATTTTTTCCAGTTCATGGGTAATGATAGTTAGTAAGTCTTTTTTGCGATTTCCTGCTAAACGGATTTTAATTTCCTTTTGATTGTAGTTTTGAATTATTTCAGCGCGAGTTTGATCTTTATTGATAATAACACCATTTCTCCAAACTTGTTTTTGTTCTTCAATCCAAGGGTGTATTTCCACAATAAAACTGGTAATAATCCCTTTAGGCAAAAAGTCGTATTCATAGCGTAAAATTAAATTATTATTTGGATTCCATGTGTATTCAGGTTGGTTGATATCGAGTAATTGAGGTGCAATATATTGTCGGGGAATTGGATAACATAGTTTAAACCGTATCATCAATTGTAGCAGTTCATCTCTCATATCTTTATATTTTTCATCTTCCCAAATTTCCGCCAGATTTTCTTGGGTAAAACATCCTAAATTTTTAACCACATTTTTATTATCTAGCACTTTATAAACTGCTGTAGTTCCCCATTCTGGTTTGAGAATAACATAGTGTTTTAGTATAGGATCTTTTTGGAAATGTAAGCAAACACCAAGATCATGTAAATACTGACTTAGGCGCTTCATGTCTTCACTATCTGTTAAATTATTGAGTTTACAAAAATCACGATATTCTGTAAAACTAATATAGTTACGAGGATTATTTTCTAAAGCAAAACGGACTCTTACCCAGATTTTGGGTAGAGGTTCACCAACATGAGGAAGTTGCTTAATATATTGCTGAATGTTGTTTTTAATTTCTGTTAAACCCCTATTGTCAGCTAAATTAGTTGGTAAAAATTCTTTGAGATTCAGAAATTCCCCCCGTAATTCGCGTTCATTAACTTCGCATTGACGTTTATCTTTTTCATTTTTAATAATAAGAACTGGGCTATTATCACTCAATAATTCAACAATTTTTAGCCAATAATAAAAATCCGTATTTTCTTTACGATCATCTGCAACTAAAGCATAAAGAGAACGGGAAGTTAGAAAAAATTGGTGGGTTTGATGATAGATTTCTTGTCCACCAAAATCCCAAATATTAACGCGAAATTCTTGACCATGATCTAGGTTGAATTTCCATTGAATGACATCAATACCTTCTGTTGATTTTTCATCTGATTGAAGTTGGTATTTTTCATCTTCAATTTTTTTGGCTAGAGAGGTTTTACCCGCACCTCCTTCACCAATAATCAATAATTTTGCTTCATATAAAGGTTCTGTTTCTTGTGGATCTTGTACCCGAAAATAGAAGTCGAGGATTTCTTGAATATTACCTGGATTTTTATACCATTCCTTTGGTCCTAAAATTTCTGGGGGAATAGGAACTGGATTATTACGTAAATCGAGAGATTGGAGATTAGTAAGTTGGACTATTTCCGGTGGTAAACTGCTGATTTGATTACGAGAAATGTCGAGAGTTTGGAGATTAGTAAGTTGGACTATTTCCGGTGGTAAACTGCTGATTTGATTACCACCAATGTTGAGAGATTGGAGATTAGTAAGTTGGAATATTTCCGGTGGTAAACTGCTGATTTGATTACCACCAATGTTGAGAGATTGGAGATTAGTAAGTTGGACTATTTCCGGTGGTAAACTGCTGATTTGATTACCAGAAATCTTGAGAAATTGGAGATTAGTAAGTTGGACTATTTCCGGTGGTAAACTGCTGATTTGATTACCAGAAATCTTGAGAGTTTGGAGATTAGTAAGTTGGACTATTTCCCGTGGTAAACTGCTGATTTGATTACGAGAAATGTAGAGAAATTGGAGATTAGTAAGTTGGACTATTTCCCGTGGTAAACTGCTGATTTGATTACGAGAAATGTAGAGAAATTGGAGATTAGTAAGTTGGACTATTTCCGGTGGTAAACTGCTGATTTGATTACCACCAATGTTGAGAGATTGGAGATTAGTAAGTTGGAATATTTCCGGTGGTAAACTGCTGATTTGATTATTACTAAGATCAAGTTCTGTTACTTCATCTTTTGCTGCTTGTTTAATTATTTGTATTAGTTCTGCTTCAGTCATTATCTGCTAATTCCATTTTTACATTGAGATAACATTAACGGCGTTGCTGAATTTAGAGAAAATAAATTTCCTCTTGAATATACAAAAGTCGGTTAAAACCGACTTATGAAAAAACGCAACTTTCTCACCCACAATCATGAGCGAAAAATTACGTCCAACTAGCTAAACGGGGAACTTTTATTAATTCTTGACTGAGACTATCATGAAGACAACCATTAGTAGCTAAAATTCTCCCCGACTCAATTTTAATCGGACTCCCATCATAAGCGGTCACCTTTCCTCCTGCTTCCTCAACCAATATTATCCCAGCTACAACGTCCCAAGGCGCAATTCCCCTCTCCCAATAACCATCAACTCGGCCACAGGCCACATAGGCTAAATCCAAAGCCGCAGCCCCGTCACGTCTCACCCCTTGGGTAAGATGAGTAAGATGACAAAATTCTGCATAATTATTATCAAGCGTTTCCCGTCTATCATAAGCAAATCCACTAACCAACAGACTTTTACCTAACTCCGCTGTTTGGGAAACATGAATAGGACGACGATTACGGGTTGCACCTAAACCAGCAGCAGCCCGAAATAATTCATCATGAAAAGGATCATAAATTACCCCCACCTTGGGTACACCCTGAATCAATAAACCAATAGAAACAGCAAAACAGGGATATTGATGAGCGTAATTAGTTGTACCATCAAGAGGGTCAATAGCCCAGAGAAATTCATGATCTTGATTTCCCAGTTTTCCCGACTCTTCAGCTAAAATCGAATGTCCCGGAAAATGACGACGCAAGACTTCTAAAATTACCTCTTCAGAAGCTTTATCAGCAGCAGTAACTAAATCACCCGGACGGCCTTTTTCGGTAATTTCATTTTCTAATTTACCTAAATAATCTTGTAAAACTACACCTGCGGCCAGGGCTGCTTCCGTAGCAATATCTAGAAAAATTTGCATATTTGTCAGTGGTTAGTGGTTAGTTGTCAGTGGTTAGTGGTTAGTGGTTAGTGGATTTAATGGGAGAGCCGGCGAAATTCCCCAGGAGTCGTCCGCATAGGTTTATCAGAGTTCCAGATACCTTTCCCCATGATTCTCGCCCATTGTTGCGCTCTTTCCAAACGTCGGTTATATTTATTATTAGGCGATCGCTCTACAAATAAAGCATACCCCTGTTTAACTACTTCCTCATTTAACAACAGTTTATCTTTCCATACATAGGCTAAAGTTCGGTTAAATTTATCCTTAGTCTCTACGTCAAATTCCAGACTAACAGCTTGATTTGCACCCCCTATTAAACCTTCTAACAACTGTTTAGCATCCTCACCCCAAGGAATTTGACGAAGATCTGGCGCGTCTAAGCCAATTAACCGCACAGAAGAAATTAAATTGGGTTGTGCTTCCATTCCCAATACCTGTAAACTTTGTCCACTCACAACCTGTGCCACCCTTATACTAGCGGGAGTTAAAGAAGAATAGTTTTGTCCTTGACAACCCACTAACAGTACAAAACTAACTAGTATAATTATTAGGCTCTTTGGCACAAAAACGCGAAGACAGACCACCATAGCAGCCATCCTCGCTATCAGATTCATTAACTTGAACACAAGAAAATCTTAGTCCTCATCTAAGGGTAAACCCGCTTTAACTTTTCCCTTCCCAAAAAACCGGCCAAATTGAAGTTCATAAACTTCATCTTCATCTTGTGTTTCCACTTCCAAATCAGAACGAGCATAACTTACACATAATAAAGCGTAACCTTGACGACGTAAATCAGGAGAAAGTCCAATAGCTTCCGGTTGGTGAATTTCTCCCGACAAAACTCTCACAGCGCAAGTTGTACAAGCCCCATTCCGACAAGAAAAGGGGAGTTCTGTCCCATTGTGTTCAGCCGTGTGTAAAATATAACGGTCTTCAGGAACTTCGAGAGTATGTAATGTACCAGTTTGGCGATTGTAAACTTTAATTGTGTGAGTTAGAACCATCTTGATTTTTAGATTTGCGGATTTGGGGTTTCAAACTTTATTATAGGAAAATAGACTGAAAACCCCCCACTTTCAGTCCAGGGAGTAGTCAAAAAAATTTCTTTTCTAAAATGCTTGCTTTTTTTTAAATTCCATTGTACTATAGCAAAGCGAGACCCTGGAGAGATGGCCGAGTGGTTGAAGGCGCAGACCTGGAAAGTCTGTTATGCAGAAATGTATACGAGGGTTCGAATCCCTCTCTCTCCGTTAACAATTTCGGCTTTTAACTAATTAAGCCTCCTGATACATAATTTCTTGGAAGTGAATCATATCTTTTTGAGGGTCAGCTAAACTAACTTTTACTAATAGATTTTCTCCCAAACTAACAGAACGTCGGAAAGACATAGGTAATTGTAAACCCAAATCTTCTAATAAAATTAGTGCTAAATTGCTATCTTCTCGTAACCACATTAACACTGTCACCTGCCAAATTTCCTCAGGATGACGACGTAAATATTCTAAAGCATAATATCTATTAGTTTGTCGTTCCACCATCGTTGCTTCCTGGGTAGCGCTGCTAACCGTCATCATCACTTCTTTAAGTCGTTCCGCAGAGAAAGGTAAACCTTCACCGCGTAAATGTGCTTTTAATTGGAAGTGAGTGAGTAAGTCACTATAACGACGAATAGGAGAAGTAGCTTGTGTATAAGTATCTAAACCCAATCCAGCATGACGCACAGGGGTAATACTCATTTCACTCTTAGGCATACAGCGACGCATTGCACAGGAACGAACAAAACCCGCTGGGAGTAGAAGTAGTTCTTCCTCTGGAGGTAATTCCGGTTGAGGTTGACCGCGAAAGGGAAGAGGGATATTATGGGTTTGACCATAACGGGCTGCGACCTCTCCTGCAAGGATCATCATTTCTGCGACTAATTGTCGGGACAAGGAATCATCTAAAACATCAATATTGATATCATCGTCTTTGACTTTGATCATCGCTTCTGGCATATTAATACTAATAGCCCCTTGACCATAGCGCCAGGTTCTACGTATTTTAGCCCAATTAGCGATCGCTTCAATTTCTGGTTCTGCTTGTACTCCCAACTCTAACATCTCATCAACATCTTGATAGGTGAGACGATAGGTAGGCTTAATTAAACCAGTATGTATACAATAATCTTCTACAGACCCAACTTCATCTAAAACCACCCCAAAGCTCAGAGCACAACAGACTTTCCCCTGTACCAAACTCATGGGACCTGTAGCTAACACCTCTGGAAACATGGGAATCATCCCCGTAGGTAAATACACCGTACTTCCCCGTTTTCTGGCTTCCAAATCTAATTCATCATCTGGGATTAATAATCTGGTAGGATCGGCTATATGTACCCATAACCGTTCTTTTCCATCTGGTAATATTTCCCAACTTAAACCATCATCTATTTCTGTCGTGCTTTCATCATCAATGGTATATACCTTGAGATGTGTGAGATCGAGACGGTTTGTGTCCAAATCTGTGGGAGGGAAATCCAAGCGTTCTTGCGCCACTTCTAATACCTGATGAGGAAATTGAACGGAAATTGACGAACGACGTAGGAACAGGTTTTCATGGGGACTCCACCAACCCAAATCTATCAACAATTGAAAAGCACCCTGGGGCGTAGCAGAACGTCCCAGCATATTCATTGTTTCTAATACTGGGGCTGAAGGTGGACAAGCACGAGCTAAAGAATCGTAATTCACCTTGAGCATGATCACATCTGCTAACAAAGTCGCATACTTTTCTAATACTTCTAAACGCTGGCGATCCATTCTTTGCCATTCTACGACTTGTCCCTGAAGTGCCTGTTCTACACGAGCTAAAAATTCCTGCTGTCCCTTTGCTTTTTGGGATTCTACTGAAATCTGGTGTTTGCGTTCTGCTACTTGTACCGCGCTGCGTGGTTCATAGGCCTCCCCTTTTTGCTTGAAATAGAGTTTATCTTCTGATAACAAACAATGGGCTGCATAACACTGGGGAGGTGTGGATTCTGAAAATAGGATACTTGCTAATTGACTGGGGGTGACAGTTTCCCCATCTTCAATGAGTAGTTCCCAAGCTATTTCCAGACTTGATGGGTCTAGATAAGGCTGGACTTGATTTAAAAACTCAGCAATTTCGCCCGGTTTATAGGTTTGTCCATTAACTGTGTAGGTAAATTGGCGAGGTGCGAGACTATGGGATTGACCCCTTTCGTCTACTATGAACCAACGAGCTTTACCGTCTGGACGATCTACCACTCCTAGACGGCGATCGCTTTGAACCCTAAATTCAACTAACGTCCCCTTATCCACAACTATCGCACTTTAATTTTAATATTTTGAGATTTTTAGACTGGAAATTTCGGATTAAATAACTGGTATTTAATCCTTTATTTAATAATTTGCTATGAGAAATGCTTTTACAGTTTTTAATTTCACGACCAAACTTAGTGATTGTACCATTTTTGATAATTAATTAAATGTTTTTGGCAATTTCCTAACATTAAACCTTAAATTTTAGATTTTGGACTCAAAGTAACTGGGCATATCCACTGCTACTTTTTTGGACAATCATCCAAAATCCAAAATCCAAAATATTTTTAACCTTCGGCGTTAATGAAGGGTAATAAAGCCACAATTCGGGCGCGTTTAATGGCTAGAGTCAGAGCGCGTTGTTGCTGACAGGTTAAACCAGTAATTCTCCTTGGTAGAATTTTACCACGTTCTGTGAGAAATTTACGCAACAAATCTACATCTTTATAATCAATGTGGTCTCCCGGCTTAATTGGAGAAAGGCGACGACGATAGTAACTCATTCTTACTTAATTTCCTTGTGAACTGTGTGTTTGTTGCAGTGGGTACAGAACTTTTTCAGTTCTAAGCGGTTGGTTGTGTTCCGACGGTTTTTAGTGCTGGTATAACGAGATACACCAGGGGAACGTTTATCAGGATTTGTCCGACACTCGGTGCATTCTAGTGTCACTATTATGCGTGCACCTTTGCTTTTAGCCATAATCTTACAAAATGTAAAGCCTGGAGATAATTAACACAAATGGTCATTATCTCATATTTCGGGGAAATTTTTCAAGTAGCCGTTTAATTTTTATATCTAATGAATAACCACGCTGGGAGGAAATGATTATGGTCTGAAAAAAGCGGTCATGGAAGGTCTGACCCCTTTGAGTATCGGATAAAGCTGCTCCTCCGTCAATGATTAGGGGCAGTAGTAGGACGACAGCAGCGGGATTGAGGATGATATTCCCCAAGAAAATGGATAATAATAAGCTAGAAAAGCAAATAACTCCTTCTCGCAGCAATAATGTCTGAAATTGGGGGATTCTGTTAACTATTTCCCCGTTTGCGACTTCTAGGATTTTTAAATCAAATGCCCAGCGCCCTAAACTTTGTCCATGATTATTGTAAACTATGACTACGCGGAAAATTAGCCAAGCAAAAATAAAAACAAAGATTTGGGTAAATTGAATCCCGATTTGATTGCTTCTGACGATAGAACTGAGAAACCATACAGTTAAGAAGTCAACAGCTAAGGCCATACCCCGACGGGTAATATCTCCTTTTGGGTAGTGTCTTTGTCTTTGATTTGCTTTAACAAGAGTCATAGCCTTTACCTCGCTGGTGGTACAGGTAACGTATCATTGAATAGATCATACAAAATAAATAGTTGATATTTAACCATTAACGATTTCCGTTAGGGCTTCATGAATAACATCATCACTCACACCATGTCGTTTTAAACTAGCAATTAAAGCATTAACTGTATTATTTTCTAACTTTTCTAAATCTGCTCTCATTCCCTGTCCAATATATGCTCGAATCAAGGGTTGATAACCAGAAAAACCAAGTATTGGTGCAAGTTGTTTCAATTCTTCTACTACATCTTCTGGTATTCTTAGCGTAACCGTAATCATGGGGCGATTTTTGTCTAAGCGTTGTTTTAATGTTTCAATCTTCATAATATTCTCGCTCCTTGCGTGTGGCTTTACGGGCTGAAATAATTCTGATTACATCATCTTCAAATTCGATATGGACTACAAATAAAAGATTCCAACGGGTATCTAAACCAATGATGGCATCTCTGGCTTCATCATTGCGACTAGCATCTACTATTTTGATGAATGGATCAAAAAATGCCTCTGCTGCTTGTTTAAAGGTTATGCCATTATGTTTACTAAGGTTATTTAGACTTTTTTACTCGTTCTAGACGAAGGTAATACCATTTAAAATAAAGTAGACATCCATAAAATAAATGATAGATTACTGTATTTACATTGTCAATATGGTATGTTATATATTGACAACTTTTAGAAAAATAATCTATGGTATACAGCTTGAGCTAAAATAAGTCTATGAGAAATTTAGAAACCGTCACAATTCATCAATTTAGAGGACTTCGAGACTTAGAACTAAAGGATCTCGGACGGATTAACCTGCTTGTGGGTCTTAACAACTCAGGGAAAACTAGTGTTCTAGAAGCATTATCTGTCTACTGTCATCCATTAGATATTAAAGTGTGGCTGAGTACAGCAAATCAACGAGAGCAGGATATTGGAGTATATCGTATTCGTCTACTGGATGCTATAAAGTGGTTATTTACACATAATTCTGCATCTATTGTAGAACCTGATAAACCTATTATTCTTATTTCTAGCACTGGTTTATTTTCTGTAAAGAAGTTAATAGCAAGCTATGAAGAAATGGAGCAAATATCGTTATCGGAGGAAAGCAATATCAGAAATATTAGCAACGAAGAAGAAATTGAAAATGAAGATACACCAAGAGTTAAGAAAGGAATTAAGCTAAAAATAGAGGTATTTGCAGATGATGGTTATCAATTAAGTTTATTTGGCGAACCACCTGCTTGTATTACAGATTTTTTGCTATGGGAGGATGAACGTTTTTATAGATTACCTGGAAAGAGAGAACCAAGTCTCAAGACATCTGTAGTAACACCATCATCTCATCGTTCAGAAGTTGGTCAATTTCGATTACTTTCAGAAGCAACATTTCAAAATTTTAAAGCTGATGTAATTCAATTATTAAAACAGATTGATAACAATATTTCTGATATAGAAATTTTGTTACCTCCAGAATCTATAAGTTCTCGATTCAATATTTATATTCAACATAAAAAACTAGGACTTGCACCGGTTAGCACCTTTGGTGATGGTATTCGTCGCTTATTACATATAGCTCTTAAACTTGCCAGCGTCAAAGGTGGTATTCTTTTAATTGATGAATTGGAATCAACGATTCACACAGAAGCCTTACAAAGCTCTTTTCAATGGTTAGTTAAATGGTGTACAGAAATGGATGTTCAATTATTTGCAACTACCCATAGTTTGGAAGCTGTTGATGCTTTATTAGAAGTAACTGAATCAGATTCAGATTTAGTGCTTTATCGCTTAGAACCAAAGGAAGGAAAAACAAAAGTAGTTAGACATGATGGACATAGATTAAGACGTTTAAGAGAAGAATTAGGTCAGGAGGTGCGTTGGTGAGTCGGAAATATGTTTTAATTGGCGTGGAAGGTTATCATGATCAGGCTTTTGTATCTAGGATATTGTGTAAATTATTAGGCTTTTGTGAATTTAAGGGAGATAACTCGAAATTAGATCATTTTTGGCGAAACTTTATTCCTAATTATCCTAAAGGTGGAAATTTATACAAGAGGCTTGATATGCCTCAGATATTATATAATGATAATTTCTCAATAGCTATATATGTAGGTAATGGAGGTGAGTTAATTGAGAATTTAAGTGATAAATTATCT
>Ga0194041_10000421_pt1 | contig 17055 bp, 10 predicted proteins | sample JunL449m_MetaG_FD_160082 | JGI IMG/M metagenome (GOLD analysis project Ga0194041, IMG submission 160082) | Anoxic zone freshwater microbial communities from boreal shield lake in IISD Experimental Lakes Area, Ontario, Canada - Jun2016-L442-9m | ecosystem: Environmental > Aquatic > Freshwater >...
AAAGAGCTGAGGGTATGTTAAAAGAAGATAAAGAAAACTCAGCACTTAAAAATTTATTAAGTGGTAAAACAAAAAATGGAATATTTGGTGATGAATTTTTTGTTATTAATGAAAAAATAGTTGATTTGTCGAACCCTTTAATTAATGATGATGGAAAAGAAATTGTAGAACTTTATTACTCAGAAACTTTAGACCCTGAAGGTAGGGGGTACAAGAATCTGATGAAAATGATGATGGAAGATGGTTTATTCAAATACCTACCTAAAAGAGATAATGAATGGGTGAAATTCTTGACCCCCTATTTAAAATTAGCAAGAAAAGAAAAAAGAAAGTTTAAAAATTAAAAGTATGAAAGAACAAACGGCAACAAAATTGGAATTTTTAATGAAAGTGAATAACAACATTATCGTTCAAAGACTTTTTAACATTAAAGATTATAATCCGAAAGCAAAGGGCTCGATAGATTTGTATAATCTAATTAAAGATTTCAAGAATGATTTGGAACGAGAATTAAAGATGAAATCTGCAACATATATGTTAGATAACATGTATGAAATTATGAACAACCCTTCAGTACTTGATACATCATATACTGATGGACCTGAGTCTTTTAGTGTCTATATTAAAGAGGGAGACGTGACAATTTGTCATAGAGAGTTTGATGCTAAAATATACCCTCCGAAGATAAGATACACTGTGGACGTACGCCCACACCTAAAAAACTTACTTATGTCTTTGACTGACATTTTTTCATCTAAAAATTTAACTTACGAATATCTTGGAATTCCACTTGAGGTTTAATATTTATGATTAATACAATATAAAAACATATGAGTTCTAAGAAAAATTTTGATTATTTAGGAAGTAGTTTTCAACTACAGTTATTAAACCAAATTATTGTTGATAAGGAATTTGCAAGGTCTATTATTGACGTAATAGAGGTGAATTACTTTGAAAACAAGTACTTTAAATTAATCATGCAGATGATTAAAGAGTACTACGTTAAATACGAGCATACACCAACGTATGATACGTTAGAACAGATTACAAAATCTGAACTACAACAAGAATTGGCGTCAAAAATGGTTATTGATACCATTAAAAAAATTAAAGAGTCACCTATTGAAGGTGGGGACTTTGTTCAGGATAAAGCAATGAAGTTTTGTAAACAACAAGAACTTCAAAAAGTGATGAACAAAGCACAAAAAATCATAGATGGTGGTGAGTTCGAAAACTATGATAAAGTTGAACAATTAGTTAGAGAGGCTTTACAAGTAGGTCAAAGAGAAAGTGGTATGTCAGACGTGTTTTCTGACTTAGATTCTGTTTTAAATGAGGACTATAGACATCCTATACCAATGGGAATACCAGGTATTGACCGATTATTAAAGGGTGGTTTAGCTAAAGGTGAAATTGGTGTTGTTTTGGCACCGACAGGTGTGGGTAAATCTACGTTATTAACTAAAATCGCGAATAACGCATTTAATTTAGGTTATAATGTCCTTCAAATATTTTTTGAAGATAATCCTAAGATTATCCAAAGAAAACACATAACTTTGTGGACAAAAGTTCACCCTGATGATTTATCAACTAAAAAGGATGAAGTTATGATTGCGGTTAAGGAAATCAAGGAAAAAATGGAGAACCAATTAATCCTAACGAAATTACCGTCTGATACAATATCAATGTTCCAAATAAAAAACCAAATCAGAAAAATGATTGCTGATGGTAATAAAGTTGATATGGTTCTTTTGGATTACATTGACTGTGTTATACCTGATAGACAACATAGTGATGAATGGAAATCTGAGGGGTCTGTGATGAGGTCATTTGAGGCTATGTGTCACGAACTTGATTTAGTTGGTTGGACCGCAACTCAAGGTAATAGAAGTTCAATCTCATCTGAGGTTGTTACTACTGACCAAATGGGTGGTTCGATTAAGAAAGCACAAGTAGGTCACGTTATTATCTCAGTTGCTAAAACTTTACAACAAAAAGAGATGAAATTAGCAACTATTGCGATTACTAAGTCTCGTATCGGTGATGATGGGGTTGTGTTTGAGAACTGTAAATTTGATAACGGAATGTTAGAAATTGATACAGAGTCATCAGTTACATTCTTAGGTCTTGAAGAACAAAAAGAAGAACAAAATAGACAGAGAATTAAAGATTTGATGGAGAAACGTAAATTGAATCAAAAAAGTAATGATAACAAAGATAACAAAGAAAAACCTGAGTAATATGGAAAATATTTTAAAACCAAACCCTGACAGATTTGTGGTATTCCCAATACAATACCATGATATTTGGCAATTTTACAAAGACCACAAAGCGGCGTTTTGGACGGCTGAAGAATTTGATTTGAGTGATGACATTAGAGATTGGGAAAATTTATCAGATAATGAAAAATATTTTATCAAAAATATCTTAGCGTTTTTTGCGGCATCTGATGGTATTGTTAATGAAAACATTGCTGAGAACTTCTCAAGAGAGGTTCAATATCCTGAGGCTAAATTCTTCTATGGTTTTCAAATTGCGATGGAGAACGAACACTCATTAACTTATTCTTTATTGATTGATACTTATATCACAGACTCTAAGGAAAAAGATGATTGTTTTCACGCAATTGACAGATTAGAAGCAGTTCAAAAGAAAGCAAAATGGGCTTTAGATTGGATTGAGAACGCATCTTTTCAAGAACGATTGATTGCATTTGCAGCGGTGGAAGGGATATTTTTTTCTGGTTCATTCTGTTCAATATTTTGGTTGAAATCAAGAGGGATTATGCAAGGTTTATGTGACGCTAACGCATTGATTTTCAAAGACGAAAATCTTCACTGTGACTTCGCTATTCACTTATTGAACAACCATATTGAGGACAAACCAAGTGAAAAACGTATTAAAGAAATTTTACTTTCCGCTTTGGAAATTGAAAAAGAATTTATAACCGAATCACTACCAGTTTCTTTAATTGGAATGAATTCTAATTTAATGAAACAATATTTAGAATTTGTGGTTGATGGTCTATTGTACAAGTTAGGTTGTAGTAAAGAATTTAATGTTGACCAACCTTTCAAGTTCATGGAACAGATTGCGGTTGAAACTAAAGGTAACTTCTTTGAAAATAGAACCCTTGAATACCAAAAGGCTAAATTGAATGAAACAATTACGTTCACTGACGAGTTTTAATAAAATATTATAATTGATATGATGTCATTAAAAATTAAAAAAAGAAACGGGGAGAAACAATCATTTAATCCTCAAAAAATTTACAACAGAGTTAAAAAGGCGTCCAAAGGACTTAATGTTAACTTTGACGAGATTTTCATTAAAGTGATAACTTCAGTACCAACTGAAGGTTATATTACTACGAAAGAATTGGATAAATTAGTATATGAAATTGCGTCATCATACACTGGTAGTCATCACGACTACTCAAGATTGGCGTCATCAGTTGCTATCTCAGCGTATCATAAAGATACCTTGGATAGTTTTTCTGAGACTATTAAAGTTTTACATACTGAAGGTGTCGTTCACGATAAATTGGTTAGTATAATTGAGGAATATGGACCAAGTAATATTGATTCTGTTATTAATCACGAAAATGATTATAACTTTGACTTTTTCGCTTGGAAAGCATTACAAGAAATGTACTTATTGAAATTACCTAACGGTAAAGTTATTGAAAGACCCCAACATATGTATATGAGAATCGCTTTGTGGGTTACTGAATCATATGAGGAGGCTATGGACTACTACAAATCTTTATCAGAACAAAGAATCTCTAAAGCAACTCCAATTATGATTAACTCAGGGACATTAATCCCTCAGTTAGCGTCTTGTGTGTTACATTATAATGATTCGGATTCAAGACAAGGGTTATTAAACACATTCAGTGATATCTCAACTTATTCTTCTGATGCCGCAGGTATTGGTTTATGTATGTCTAACTTACGTAGTAAAGAAAGTCGTATAACAAGTTCAGGTGGATTCGCGGGTGGTTTATTAAAATACTTAAAAATTGTTAATGAAGGGTTAAGATTCTTTAATCAACAAGGAAGAAGACCTGGTAGTGCGGCAATCTATATCGAACCTTGGCATAAAGATATTTTCGATTTATTGGATATCAAAAAGAATACAGGTAAAGATGAGTTAAGAGCGAGAGATTTGTTCACGGCATTGTGGATTCCTGATAACTTCATGCACGCGGTTAGAAACGGTGGTGATTGGTATTTGTTCTGTCCTAATGATATTAAGAAAGCGGGTCTAAAACCATTACAAGAGTCTTATGGTGATGAGTATGAACAAACTTATGCAAAAGCAGTTGAATTAGGATTAGGTAAAAAAGTAAGTGCTACTGAGGTTTGGACAAAAATTTTGGAGTCTCAAATTGAAACAGGTGTTCCTTATTTATGTTCTAAAGATAACGCTAATAAGAAAACTAACCACCAAAACATTGGAGTTATTCACCAATCTAACTTATGTGCTGAGATATTCCAATACACTGATGAAGAAACGACGGCCATATGTACATTATCATCTATGGTGTTGAAAAACTTTATTATTGACGGTAAATTCGACTTCAAATTATTATTTGATGAGGTTAGAAAAGTTACAAGAACATTAAACAAGGTTATTAACATCAATAGTTATTCAACTCAGAAAGGACTTAAAGGTGGTTTAGAACAAAGAGCAATTGCTATTGGTGTTCAAGGATTAGCTGACGTGTTTTATTTAATGGATTATGTTTTCACATCTGATGAAGCGAGAAAATTAAATAAAGAAATTTTTGAAACTATTTATTTCGCGGCAATCACTGAGAGTAATCAATTATGTGTTGAAGGGAAATATCAACCATATGGTTACTTTGAAGGTTCACCAATGTCGAAAGGTGAGTTCCAATTTGATATGTGGGGGTTATCTGAAGATGATTTATCAGGAATGTGGGATTGGTATTCATTAAAAGATAGTGTAATGAAACACGGTATTTGTAACTCTTTATTCACGGCTCAGATGCCTGTAGCATCTTCGGCTAAGATAACGGGGTCATTTGAAATGACTGAACCAGCTCACTCAGCGTTATTTAACAGACGTGTAGTTGGAGGTGAAATTTTAATTGTTAACAAGTATTTAATCCAAGATTTCGAAAAAATTGGTGTTTGGTGTGAAGATTTGAAAAATGATATCATCATAAATGAAGGGTCAATTCAAAATATTAACTTTAATCATTACCTTGATGTTGAGGATAAAAATTATAATAAAAAAGTTACACGTATTGAACATTTAATTAACAAATACAAAACAATTTGGGAGATTTCACAAAGAGAATTGATTGATATGGCGGCTGAGAGAGCACCTTTTATCGACCAATCACAATCAATGAATATCTATATGAATAACCCAACATTATCAAAAATTACCTCATCACACTTTCACGGATGGGATAAAGGATTGAAAACTTTAAGTTATTACATTAGAACTAAAGCGATTTCAACAGGAGCGAAACACTTAGCGGTGGATATCTCAAGAAAAGAAAGACCTGTAACTAATGAAAAACCTAAAGTCGACGTAATACCTGAAAAACCAAGTGATTCGGAATTTGAATGTTTTGGTTGTTCATCATAGTATAATTTAAATTTTAAAAACTCTCGACAGTGTCGGGAGTTTTTTATTTTATATCTATTTATTGGAAATATTATAACATTATATTTATATAATATGGCAAATGGAAATACATACGGTATTAACTTCCCTTTTAGAGATTCATTTGAAGGTAAATATTTAGATTTATCTCAAACGAATGATGAAGAGATTAGAAGTAGTTTGATTCACCTTTTATTAACAAGAAAGGGAACAAGGTATTATTTACCTGATTTTGGAACAAGATTATATGAATATATTTTTGAACCAATTGATGGACCAACATTTTCAGAAATAGAATCAGAAATTAGGGATTCTGTTGATGAATATTTACCAAATATTAAAATAACCAATATAAGTGTCAAAGCTGCTTCAGATGGTGAAGAAGATAAAGGTACTTATGTTAATGGGGATGAAAGAGTATTTAGAGTACCAGGAATTTCCGAAAAAGAACATACCGCTAAAGTTAGGATTGATTATGTCGTAACTAATGACGCATTTAACCCAAGTGACTTTGTAATTATTAATATATAAAAAATTATGGCTAATAAAAAAATATCTTATACGACTAGAGATTTTCAATCAATAAGAACTGAATTAATAAACTTTACTAAAACGTATTATCCTGAATTAATTGACAACTTTAATGATGCGTCGGTTTTCTCTGTATTATTGGATTTAAATGCTGCGGTTACCGATAACTTACAATTTAATATTGATAGAAGTGTTCAGGAAACCGTATTACAATACGCTCAACAACCATCTTCAATATTTAACATTGCAAGAACTTACGGGTTAAAGGTACCAGGTCAAAGACCTTCAGTTGCGTTGGTAGATTTATCAATAACAGTACCTGCGTATGGTGACAAAGAAGATTTAAGATATTGTGGGATATTGAGACGTGGTTCTCAGGTAAATGGCGCGGGACAAAGTTTCGAAACGGTGTATGATATTGATTTCACATCCCCAACTAATGCTGATGGGTACCCTAACAGAAAAAAAATTCCTAATTTCGATTCAAACAACAAGTTATTGAATTATACGATAGTAAAAAGAGAAACTGTTGTTAACGGTCTTACAAAGGTATTCAAAAAAGTTATAACTGCCAATGATGTTAAACCTTTTTATGAAATGTTTTTACCTGATAAGAATGTTTTAGGTATAACTAGTGTTTTATTAAAAGATGGGACCCAATATACTAATATACCTTCGGCACAAGACTTTTTAGGTTTGGAGAGTAGATGGTATGAGGTAAGTGCGTTAGCTGAGGATAGAGTTTTTATTGAGGACCCAACAAAGGTATCTGACAAACCTGGTATTAAAGTTGGTAAATATATTGCGACAAGTGATAAATTTATCTCAGAATTTACACCTGAAGGTTTCTTAAAAATGACATTTGGTGGTGGTAGTCAATCTGCTGACGAACAGTTAAGAGAATTTGCTAGAAATGGGTTTAAATTGGATTTATACAAGTATTCTAATAACTTGGCGTTAGGTAGTACATTAAAAGGTAATTCTACGTTGTTTGTACAGTATAGAGTTGGTGGTGGTACAGGAACTAATGTTGGTGTTAACGTTATTTCTCAAATTGGAACCGTGTCATTCTTTGTTAATGGTCCATCACAATCAATTAATACAACTGTGATTAATTCACTTGGTTGTACTAACGTAACTGCGGCGATTGGTGGGGCTAATTTCCCTACTATGGAGGAAGTTCGAAATTTAGTTTCATTTAACTTTGCGGCACAAAAAAGAGCGGTGACGGTTAATGATTATGACTCGTTAATTAGAACAATGCCATCACAGTTTGGGGCTCCTGCTAAAGTGGCGATTACTGAGGAAAATAATAAGATTAAAATTAAAATTTTGGCTTATGATGAGTCAGGGTCTTTAACTGAAATAGTTTCAAACACTTTAAAGAGTAATATCGCTAATTATTTATCTAACTACAGAATGATAAATGATTATATTTCGATTGAATCTGCGAATGTAATTGATTTGGGGGTTAATGTTGATGTTGTGTTAGATAATAGTCAAACACAAGGTGCGGTTATTTCACAAATTATTACTTTAGTTTCGACTTATTTTGAACCAACTAACTTACAGATGGGCCAGAATGTTAATATATCCGAGATTAGAAGAAAAATACAAAGTCAGAATGGGGTGATATCGTTATCTGACATTAAAGTCTTCAATAAAGTGGGGGGTCAGTATTCATCATCTCAAACATCACAAAGATACGTTGATAGTGAGACTAGAGAGATTGAATTGATTGATGATACAATATTTGCGGAACCAAGTCAAACTTACCAAATTAGATATTCTAACAAAGATATTAATGTGAGAGTTAAAAATCTATCGACAGTTAATTTCAGTTGATAATTTATTTTTAGATATAATCATCTATTTTTAAAAATAGTATATAAACTATTTATATTAAAAGATTATTATGTCAAATTCTTACAGAATTAGAACAACACCAGGAGTAGATAAATCAATTAAAGTATTAATAGACCAAGAGTTTGAGTATATTGAGATTTTATCGTTAAAAATATTACAAGAACAAATTTATACAAGACAATGTTCCGATTATGGGGTTGTCATTGGTCGAATTAGTATTAATAATGGATTTGGTTTACCCAATGCAAAAGTTTCTATTTTTATTCCATTAACTGATGAGGATTCGGTCAATCCTATTATTTCAGAAATATATCCGTATAAAACAACCACAGACCAAAACGCTGATGGTTATAGATATAATCTATTACCGTATACTAAATCACATAGTAATCACACACCAACAGGTACTTTCTTTGATAGGGAGGACGTTCTTATTGACCCCACATTAATTGAGGTTTATGACAAGTATTATAAATATACAACAACCACTAACGACAGTGGTGACTTTATGTTATTTGGTGTTCCGACAGGTCAACAAACAGTATTTGTTGATTTAGATTTATCGGATATTGGTGAGTTCTCATTAACCCCTAATGATTTAATTCGAATGGGGGTTGCGACCGAGGACATGGTTGATAAAAATACGTTTAAATCATCAAATAATTTAGATTCGTTACCACAAATTATATCAATAAATAGAAACATTCAAGTTGAACCACTATGGGGACAACCTGAAATATGTAATTTAGGTATTACTCGTACTGATTTTGATATTAGTAAAGAGGCTAATATTGATATTCGACCTACTGCGGTTTTTATGGGTTCTTTGATTTCATCAATTGATGAGGTCGCAATGAAAGCAAACTGTAAACCTAATAAAAAATTGGGGGAACTATGTTCTATGAATACAGGACCTGGTGAGATTAAAGCGATTAGGCAAACGATTGATTTTGATGTTAAAGGACGGCCTGCGTTAGAGGTATTTGATTTACAGAACGGTGGGCAAGTTATTGATGAAGATGGTGTTTGGGTCCTTGATTTACCAATGAACATGGATTATGTGATAACCAATGAATTTGGTGAACAAGTGATTTCTGCTGACCCGTCTGAAGGTATCCCAACTAAATCGAAATATAGGTTCAAAGTTAAATGGAATCAATCACCATCATTAAAAGAACCAATTAAACGTGGGTATTATTTGGTACCAAATATTCGTGAGTATGGGTGGAATTCTGGTGGTGGAATAGTAAATCCTGCGGACGTACCACGTTCATATGCTTTTACGGTTGATTGGGATGATTATGGTGACGATACGACGACATTTGGAGCACAAATGGTACAGGATGCGATTGATTGTAAGGATAAGTTTTATGAATTTCAATATAATAAAGTATACACCATCTCAAATTTAATAACTCAATATAGACAGGGTTCTAACAAGAGAAAATTTGTGGGTATTAAGAATATTTTAGATGAACAATGTGAAAGTGAAAATAATAAATTCCCATCCAACGACTCTCAGAAAAGAACTGATATTATTTTTTTGTTATTTACGATATTAATGGCATTAATGACTCCTACGATTTATATTCTTGTAGTCTTAATGCACGTTCTTTCATTCTTAGTTCTCGTTATTTTACAACCATACTTTGTTGCGTTGACAGGTTATTTTTTATATCAAGGGTACCTTTCGGTGAGTAAAGCGATAGGGGCGTTTATACCACCAGGAGCCCCTGGACTTGCTCCGATATTCGCACTAGAAGCTTTAGCTTATTTGGTGATTGCAGGAGCTTGTGTTATTGTAACTATTAAAATACAAAAAATTAAAAAATATTTCCAAAATTTTAAAATACCTAATTTAACATATCCTGATTGTCAGTTCTGTGATTGTGACGCTCCTGGGTCTCAAGATAGTGCCGCGGCGGTTAATGCTGAGAGTGGTAGTGCGGGTTCACCTAACCAACCCGCACAAAATGAAAAGGGTACGGCGTTATTAACACCTTATTATTACTCAGCATTGTACGCACCTAATGATAATGTTGGAAATATTTATGAGGCTCCGATTATGTCATTAATTAGTGGGTTTCAAACGCCACCAAATGGTGATATTGGTAATGGTGTAAGTACTACTTGTTTATGTAATAATTTCGAACTTGAAAAATATACTTGTAATCAAATATCTCCATATGTTGTTGTTGAAGATAATGAAGATGAAGACCAAGTAACTATTAGAAATTGGAGGGCATTTAGTACTGATTTACCACTACCTGAGAGAATAAATATGTTTAACCTAAAAGCTAAGTATTTTACTACTACAAATCCTAATGTTAGTTTTAATAGTTCTATTGGTTCAGCGAATGGTGGTAAGGGGATTAATCAAATTAAAGTTAGGTTTGGTAAAGATTTAAATTCACCATCAACACCATTATCGTCATTACCTTTAGGTACTTCATCACATTTAGATAATGTAATGGTTATCGTTGTTCAGGATGCCGTGGGTTCGTCATTTGTTCAAGGACAGTTAGTTACATTTCAAGATGCAACTATGTCAAGTGATATTAATTTAACGGGTGCTACTAGTAATGATTACGGTACAAATAGTATTACAGGAACACCTATTTTACAAAGTGCAACAACTACTTCGGTGAATGTTACTTGGGCAGACCCAACAGGTTTTGGTATAGGTTCTAATAATAATACTACATACTTTTTAACGGGCGGTACTAATGATGGGTTATTTCACCAATTTCCAATGGATGTCGAATATTTCCAAGTAGTTACTGGAATGACTTATTCAAATTTTATGAGTCAGACAGGTAATAGTTTAGAGAATTCATTAGTTAGTCGGGTATTTAATAATGATTTTTATATTAATCGAATAAAACGTTATAAAAATTCATGTAATTGTACTGATGATAATACATTTATACCGACAAATATATTTGATAATAATGGTGGTCAATATGTTATTATTTTAGTAAGAGGGGTTGACCCAAATTCAACAAGAACAACGTGTGAATACGATTTAAGTAAAATATTTGGGTTTAATAGTTTTGGTAATATTGTTGTTGAAGGTCAATATAAATTAAATATACCGATTCAAGGGGGACCTAAAAATACACCACACGTTGGTAACAATAATACGGCAAGTACTTACTCAGGTCAAAAATTGTTTTATCCTTCATACCAATTCCTACCGAGTAATATGTCAGGATTTACGACTACTTTAACTAATTATTATTCGAAAGTTGATAATAGTCATTATCTAACAAGTGCAATACCTAACCCTAATTTAGGTGTAACTTGTGGACCGTGGAGTCCTAATAATGAATATACGAGAAGATGGACGACATCTTATTCTAATAGTGGTTGTTATGGTAGAACCCCGACTTCATATACTTTGTACGCTGATAGACAGTGTTACTATCCTTATGAAAATTTAGAAGGTGGTTCTATTTTACGAATGTGGAGTGTGGACATTGATGACCCAACAAATGTTGGTAAATGTAAAGGGACTAATAATAAGGCATGTGCTAGAACATTTTATTATTGTCCAAGATATGCTGCGGGATATACTATTAATCCGTCACTATCAATATTAACACCACCTAACATTGTTATGAGGTCGGATAGATTACCAACATCTACGTTTGATTTTGACCCTAATGGTAATGGTGAATATAGACCATTACATGCTAACCCAGGTTTTGAAGTTTATTTAATTGATGATAGTGGACAGATATCAGGTGAAGCAGTATCAAATGGTGTATCCGACTCTGGAACATTTGAGGATGGAATATCTAATCCTTTAACACAATCATTAACTTGTGAAGATTTGACACCATTTCAGTGTTATGATAATTCAACAGGAGTTGTTCAGATATTACCTAAAACTGATTCATGTTGGACAAATAAAGTTAATGGTGAATTCATTATGGAGAAAGGTTGTTATGTGTTATGTACAGTCCCTTTATTAAGTATTATAAGAGATTTTAGGTTAATTAGTGAATGGAGAGGTCGTTTAATAATTAATTTTGCGGCATGTAGAAATGTGTTTTCTCACATTTTTAGTAATAATTGGGTTAATGGTACTTTATTTGCATTTCCATTTAAAAATGATACTACTTACGATAAACAAAATAATCCAATTGCGAATTTTTGTGAAGAGGTCGTTTATCTAGATACGACAGTTAATAATTTCTATTACAGAAGTGCTCCGTATACAACAAGTAATACATTTATTGGTCAAGATGCACCACCAAAAGTTGATGGTAACGAAAGAAATTTAATGTTCCCAACTACTGTTTTAGATTTGGGACCTAGAGATTTATTTATACAGGAAGTTACGACAACGGATGCGTTTGATGGTTATATAGTTAATAATTTAAAATCAACAACCTTTAATGATGTCAGTGAGTTATTAAATTTGTTTTTGATAAATAGATTGACAAGTAATAGTTTTATTCAAAACATATTAACCGCTAGTGTTCAAAGGTTCTTTAATCGTAGGGATAACGATATGATTGATGGCGATTATGCACAAATGAACTCAATAAATTCGGAATTTGGTGTTGTACCATTTGATATTAATTACGATACTGCTAAAATCAAATATGTTAATGCTGATAAAGATAACGTATTTGGTATATTTTTCGATTCTGATTTACAAGATAGGGATTATATAAGTCCAAAACGAACTATATATTTTGGTAGTGGAAATACCACATCAACAGATTGTGCGTTTAGTAATATACCTGTTAAATCTCAAGAAGTTCCGTCTTATTTATGGGATATTAAACCTAATGATGATGGTGGGGTTTATGATACGATATTTGGTTCACAAACAAATGAATGGAATACTGCATTACTGTCAAATAACGCTTTTTTTAGTCATGAGTATCAATCGTTAGATAGATTATTGTCAACATCTCGATATTTTAGAACAACAAATCAAAATCAAACTAATTATTATAAAGGTTACATTTATTCTGTTGATTCTGTTGGGGTTCTTAGTGACGATTTAAACACTTGGTCTCAAAACACTACTGATAGTAGGTCAGTAACCGTTGGTGTACCGTTCCACTTCTATTTTGGGCTAAAACAAGGTAAAAGTGCTTTTGATAAATTTGGTAGAATTTGGTTAGACTTTGAAAATATTGACTAATGGGTAGTAGAATTGAAAATAGGGTTGTTTTAGGGTCATTAAGATACAAATCATCACCCGACACTAATTTATTGTTTCAAGTTCCTTTAGTACAGACTGCTAAAGAAAATATTGAATTTGATAGAACATTAACAGTACAGTTAGAACAATTGTATGATGATGAAAGACAAGCGTCTACTATTTTTAGACCGACCTGTAAAATTTCGTTATTATTTGATAATGTTTATTCGGGAACGTCTAAATATTACCCGTTCCAATCAAGTTTATATTATGAAAATATTGCGGGGATGATTGGTAATGTATGTAGTAATATTCCGATTACTAATTTTAAATATTCAGGATACCCTCAGTTTTATGAGTTCGATTTTATGAGACCTGATAATAATATATCGGGATATACTATTCCTGACTCGACAAATCAAATACATAATTTCTTTGTTAATAAAAGTGCCACAACTTATAATTGGGGGTTATACGCAAGTTATGTGTATGATAATAATAAAACTCAACAAATGTCGGCATTAGATATTGGTTCTAATAATACCTTAAATTGGGTTGTTTCAGATGGTATACCTTTTGTCGTTTATAGGACAACAGACCAAAATCAAACAGTGGTTTCATTTAGATGTCCCGTTACTCATGGATTGTCAGTTGGTGAGTTTGTTAAATTAAGTATTAATTATTTGGGACAAGATACTTTTCAAGTTTATTCATTGGGCGACCCGTATTTTGGTAGTGATGAATATATTTTTAACATCTATGATGTCGGTTTTACTGGTACGACATTTAGTTCGGGTAATACAGGTACATTTAAACGTATTATAGACATTACTAATAGTGGTGATACTATATCTGAATATTATGTTAGAAAACATAAAATATTAACCGAAGAAGATTTTTCAGTATTAACTAAGACAGGATTTGAACAACAAATTTTTAATAAAGTAAAAAGATTAGAAAAGGCGACTTATACGCCAAATAAACAATCAAGGATTTCTCTAAAACAAGGGAATAGTGTTTATAATTTAAGTTTTAACGAAGATATTGATATTAAACCATTACGTGATAATCATTTTAGACCAATATCCGAATTATTTTTTACTGTGGTTTGGAAAGGATATATGGGTTGGACATTTGGTCTTAGTAAACCTGGTGGTTTTTATGGGTTAAAACAAGGTTGGGAATTTAATATTCCCCCTACTACTCTAACGGGTAATACACCAAGTTCTTGGTGGGATAATATTAATACTAATTCAGATACTAACTTACCTTTGGGTACTTATACGACACCGTTGGGGGTTTCTGGTCGACCATTTACTTATGTGGAACCACTAAGTAGTGGGGACACAATTGATGGTGATTATTGTGAGTGGAATAACTATGAACAAATAGAACGAGTGATATCTGACATGTATCATAAATTCAAATTCAACCCGTATTATTTTAATATTGGGGTTACACCTTCAACAGTATTTGGTAATAGCGCCAAAGGTTATTATTATAAACCACATTACTCACTTGAAATAAAAGCGTTCTCGGATTATCTTGAGGAAGGTGAATCCCAAAATATTGTTGGATTACCTGATTATTCATATTTTTCGACGACCCAAAATAAATTTATTTGGAGAGATTTATACCCATATGGTTATATTGACACTAATAATAATGGTGTTGATTACCCATTTTTAAATGGTACACATTACCCTTACCGAGATATCATTTTTAGATTAATTGGCGAGGGAAGTAATTATAATAATATAAACGATACCGTAGTTTCGGAACCAACAATAGATAATTGTGAATAATAAATATAGATTTACAGTACCTGGTACTAATCAAAGTATTACAATACCGATAGAAATGAAATGGGATTTCTTAGGTAGAGATGATAGTATTGAGGTATATCAAGATGAGGTAATTGAATTAGTGACAGGGATACCTGATGACTTTGAGGTAATTAGGTTTGCCCATGACTCATATGGTACATTTCAAGAAACTAAGATTAATTATGAGTTTTATTTTTATTCAGGAAATCCAACTAATGTTACCGCGTCAACTATTAATGATTGGAACGTTAGTTATGAATCTGAAGGGTTTAGTGTAACTGATTTATATGTTAGGTCTAAGCCATTTTTGAAATCGTTCTTTAAGTTAGATTTCTATGACACTCGTGATGGTGTTAAACAGGTTAATAGTTTTACAGTTATCCTACCTTCAAATAAAAGTGATTATGATATAGTTGATTTGTCAACGTATATTAAAAATGTGAAAATTAATAAGCCTGGATATACGTTAGATTACTTAACATCACCAGGTTCGTTTGGGGTGAGAGAAGGTTTTTTCTATTATTGGTTGAAATCAAGAACATTTGTTAATTTGGATACGTTTTATATGTCAATTAAATTCTTTGACGCTAAAAAGGGGGTTTATGTTAGGATGATGACTCAACCACAGTCATCATTACCCAATAAATTTAATTTTGATAATGATTTGTTTTTTTATAATAAAGTTGTTTTAGATTATAATAATAAAACATATAAACTTTATGATAACTTGGGTAATAGAATCGGGATTGGTAGTCCCATAAAATGGTATGAATATGTTAACCCATAATGGATGAAAGAATATATAATGTAAGAATATCTCCTGAAGTGATAAATGGTGATATATTTTTAATTGACTACACAGGTAATTCTTATAACGAGGAATTTAATGTGGAAATTTGTTGTGATATTTTTACAAGTGCGGTAACAAAAAATTATACGGGCCAAACGTATGTTTATTCATCAATGACTGAAGTTCTTTCTGGTGGAACAAATGGTGTGTCATTATTAACGGGTTTAACAATTCCTATTTTTATAAGTGAAACTTGTATTGATATTGGGTATTACTCAACATTTGATGGAGCGGTAATACAGAAAGATGCTATGACTAATTTTTTATTTTCATCAACGACCTTAAATCCGTATGAATACTTTTTTTATAACACTTCGGACGCTCAATCGTTGGGGTATCTAAAATTTTCGGACTATAAGGTTGATTGGGGGGATGGTATAAGTCAAACAATTACTAACTTTTCCCCTAATTATTACACCCACACATACGTTGCAAGTGGTGACTATACGATAAGTATGTCGGGTATGAGTCCATGGGGTTATAACATAATTAAAAAAGATATAACGGTACCTTATTCGGCTTCAACAATAACAAACCCAAATGGAACCGCATACTTTGTACCTGCGGGAGGTAATTGGTCCGCAACTCCAATTATGTATGATTATATTTTTAGTGGTGATTCTAATTGCGATTTAGAGGTGTATGATGTTTCATCGTCACCAGTAATAGTTACGGGTTATACAACGTCAAATGTTAATGGGTTGGAAGTTTACGGTAAAAAAGCTGATTTATATGGAGGTAAATTTATAATTGGTGTACCTGTTACAGGGTCTTCAGGTAATATTGGTACATATTGGGGTCCTGACGCTACGAACACTTATACTGCCTATACAATTAATGATATTGATTACTATGATTATGTTGATGGTACGACAATTTTCATTGTAGAATCATCAGGAATTACATCTGATATGATAGTTTGTTCAGGTTTAACAAAAAATGAAGTTTTATTAAATGTGATTGATGAGGCAGAAGTACAAAGTGACGTTTTCATTGATAGAGGTAAAGTTAGTGCTTATGAAAGAGTGCAAAGACTGAATGAAATTGATAATATTGGTGAACTTATGACATATGGGTATAAGTTTTACAATATTGTTAAAAATTAAATAAAAAAATAGAGTGGATATTTATAAATATGAAAGTTTGTACTAAATGTGAAATAGGGAAAGATTTGT
>Ga0194041_10000422_pt1 | contig 17050 bp, 22 predicted proteins | sample JunL449m_MetaG_FD_160082 | JGI IMG/M metagenome (GOLD analysis project Ga0194041, IMG submission 160082) | Anoxic zone freshwater microbial communities from boreal shield lake in IISD Experimental Lakes Area, Ontario, Canada - Jun2016-L442-9m | ecosystem: Environmental > Aquatic > Freshwater >...
GTCTCGCCCAGTCGTTACCGTATGTCGTTCGGGGGCTAGGTCTACACAAGCAACCGTTCAGTTGAAAAAAGCGGGTTTTAGCAAAGTAGCGAATCTTTCAGGTGGCATGCTTCGTTGGCGGGCAGAACGACTACCAGTTCAAGGGCTTACTGAATAAATATCAAATGATTTTTTGGTACACGTTACCAAAAGCGAGTAAGAATCAATCTTTTATGAAGTAGAAGTATCGTTTAGTGCTTATACTAAACCAGTAAGCAATGCCTGTTATGGCTACTATGGAGAATGTAATTAATGACTATGCCAATAAAAAACCCTGAGGTCTTTATATCAATTGATAGAGATGCTTTAAAGATCCTTTCAGAAAAAGGAAAGTTGGACCCTAATACTAATAAAACTGTTAGTTGCACTACTATTGCTGAAGGTAAACGATTTCGTCACTTAAGCTATATTCGTGACTTAGAAGCATACGTTGTTGATGAGCCGCGTGGTGCTCTGGGCGACGATACCGCACCTAACCCACTCGAAGCACTTCTTGCAGCCCTTGGAAGTTGCCTTGCTGTTGGTATTCAGGCAAATGTCGTCTCAAAAGGCGGGACAATCAAAGCAATACGAATTGAGCTTGAAGGTGACACTATTACTTCTGGCGTATGGGGTACCGGAAATCTTTCACCCAAGACCCTGGGCTTAAGTGCTATTCGCATTAAGGTCCACGCAGAAGCCGATGATCTAAATGCGAGTGAGCTTAGTGAACTAGTTCACCATGCTGCAAAGTGGTCTCCAGTTCTCAATACCATTCAAAATGCTGTATCAGTAAGTGTTTCTGAGATTTAAAAATCTGTGAACACTAGGGGTTGTTCAGCTTAACGCTGAATTATCTAAAAACCCCAAGTAGGAAAGAAATGCTACCGGGGGTCCACCACTGCCCCCTACCATTTCCCGAATAGTTTTCCGAATGAGCTCATCAAGCATGGCGTCAATGCATCATTTGATTTCTTAAGTCGTCATCTTCAATAATTTCTGAAATTAGATCTAGCCTGATTCTAGGATTAGTTTGTGCAAGTAAATGGTTCTTTTGAATTAAAGAGATTGGTAGCAGCTCGGCTAGACGATTAGAAACCCAACCGCAATCTTCAACCTTAAATGGTTTCTTAAACGGAGCATCACCTAAAAGATCTTGGCTTTGTATCACTGAGATGATTTCATCCAATAGTTTAGTTGCCTTTTGATGCTCTTGAGGAATAGGAATAAGGGGGTCTTTATCTAAAAGTTCCACTTCGCCTATCCAAAGCCCATTAGGTTCTTGAGCACTTCTCAGCAACTTAAAGCGCTGCGTTCCCAGCGATTTAGTCATATATAGTGCGGGCTGAATAGGATCGAAGTCTTCGATGAGTGCAAGAGTGCCAATGTTTGAAAAAGTGATCAGCGAGCTTTCATTATCGGCATCTAGATTTTTGATAATACTAATAACGCCAAACTGGGTTTTCTCTCGTAAGCATTGTTTGATCATGTCAAGATAGCGCGCCTCAAAAATTTTGAGGGTAATTACGCCATCTGGGAAAAGTACCGTTTCTAGGGGGAATAGCGGTATTTTATTTGGAGCAGTATTTGAATTATTCATGTATTCAATGTAATGGATTTACATCGTTTTTGCTGACTTTCGGCTAGCTGTTGAAATCCCCCTCTATTTTCGTCCGCCCCCAACACAAAATCCTATTTCCGTTTACATTACTAGCTCAATATTAGGAGACATCAATGGTAGAAAAAATTCGCGTCAAACTTGCCCGCTGGATTCTGGGTAAGCATTGTCCTTGCTATCAAATGGGTTATCACAATATGGTCGATTTTCAGCAAAGAAGTGCCGACCAGTTGGCCAAAGCCCAAGAGCGAAACAAGATTAAATAATTCTCAAGGTATTCTCGGGCGCTTGATATGAGTATGAAACGTTGGCAAATGCGAAGAAATTGCGCCCTGACACCAAAGCAGCTCCTCAAGTTTTATATTGCCTTAGTCTGCCTTTCATTGCTTGTAGCAACTGGCTTCCTTTTGGCCGGAATATGGGTTATTCCTATTTTCACAGCCCTAGAATTAAGTGCAGTGACGATTGGCTTCTTAATCTACTGCAGACATGCGCTTGATTGTGAAACTATAGAAATTGATGGCAATCGGCTCATTGTTAAAAAGTTTATTAGTTATAAAGAAGCAATTTATGAATTTAATGCCCAATGGGCAAAAATAGAGCCGCCTCTTAAAGATTCAAAAGTATTTTTTATTAGCCAATCTAACTTGCGAGTTGAGATTGGACAATTTATGAGGCAGGAGCAACAGCTATCATTAATTGCCTCAGTGCGAGCCTACCTAGGATAATTAATGTTTTCTTAAGCGCCATGCTATTGAGACACTCAAAGCGATCTGGACAACGAGAAACACTAGTGTGAGGCTATTTAATATTAAAAAATAGTTAGCAAAAGGTGAAAGCATCACTGGCATGCCATCCAATAGAGCAGTTTCTCTCAAGTAATCCATTCGAGGTATGAGAAGAAAACTTGTAGTAGCGATTACTAATATTAAAGTGAGCGATGGAATCCGAATGCTTGTTAAGGAAGATAGGCCTTTTTTAATAAGAACATTCGAAAGACTTAAGATTACAAATGTGCCCCCGAGAAAGTAATATGAAAGATCCTGGATTAAAAGGTGAGCCAGCATCCCTGCAGCTTGTGAGTCATAGATTAAATAATAGGAAGCAAGACAGCTAAAAGCTTGAGCAAGAGCTCCTCCGGCCAAAATATAGGCTATTAATCGCAGCAGACGACAGGCAAGGGGATAGTGGGTTTTAGTAGCTTCAACCATTAGCTAAATAGGGTTAAGTGGTGCGGCGCAGCATGATTTTGAATTTTGTTTCATACTAGTTCTAATCTTACTTTTGTACCAAATACGACATGGAAATCACTAAAGCCGTCAAATTAGCGCTCAACACCCTAGTTGATATTGCGAGCCATTCAAGGAATGGCCAGCTTGTGTCTGTGCCGGAAATAGCGCAAAGGCTTCATGTTTCAAATAGTCGTATTGAGCTGTTATTGGGTCCTCTCAGAGATTCGGGGCTTGTGATTGGAATTAGAGGGCGTTCTGGAGGCTATCAACTTTCAAAAGATCCTCGCATTATTACTATTAAAGATATCGTTTTGGCAATGAATCGTATCAAAAAAAGAAAAATAGAAGTATCAGAGATTGCAAAAGAGCTCTATCAGTCACTTGAGACTTATATGATGAATTGCATCTCCAATGCGACCCTATCCTCTGCTATTAAAGACTACATTCCACGATTTAGTGAGGTACAAACTGCGCCTGAACGAAAGTCACATTTGCCAGCAGAGTCTAAAGCAAACGGCAAGCAAGAAAAAAAGCAAAAAGGCGAAATTCAAAAAGTAGTTCAAGTACCATTTATGAGAATTGAAGAAGTACCACGCGGTCCAAATTCAGTCTTTGATTTTGCTAATTTTTTAGATCGTAGTCCTAGTTAAAATAAAGCGTGGGAGCTTGCTAGTGACATGTTCCTAAGCTAACTTTTCCTTCAGGCGAGAACTTTTGCGTGATTTTTCATAAAAGTGATTGGGCTTTGATTTAACCCACTGAATAAATCGCTGCATTTCAGGGTGCTCTTGAAGGACTGTAGCAGTATTGAAGTGCGTGGCTAGTTCAGTTTCTGTAAAGAGGGCGTGTATTTGGCGATGACAAATACGGTGGAGATACTCCGAAGTTTTTCCGCCCTTGGATTTGGGTATGAGGTGATGAGCATCTTTTTGGGAGTTAGGGATAGGGCGGTCGCAGATAGGGCAGACTAGATCTACCACTCTTAGGCGTGGTGTTGGCGCAAGCGAAATCAGTTTCTGACGAATTTTCCCAATCATATGATTTTTGAAATAGTGATGTGTCCTACAAGTTTATTCAATAAGTCATAAACTTGCATAGTGCCAAAACTCTCATTAAAAACACTTTCTGAATCTGATATCTCCCGCCTGATTGAAATGGCCTGGGAAGACCGTACCCCATTTGATGCCATCGAAAAATCGTTTGGTCTATCTGAACCCCAAGTTATTCAATTAATGCGCCATGAACTCAAGCGAGGCTCTTTTGAGTTGTGGCGTAAGCGCGTTACTGGAAGAGCGACTAAGCATGTTGCGCTTCGAAGTAAGTTAGTCGATCGCACTTATTGCCCGACACAATACAAAAACAAATGAATTCTACTAAAAGGATAGTGCTGATTCTGGGAGATCAGTTAGATTTAAAGGGGGCTGCCCTTAGGAGCTTTGATTTTAAGACCGATGTAGTGGTCATGATTGAGTCTATTCCAGAGGCCAAATATGTCTGGTCTCATAAAGCCAAGATTGCACTCTTTTTATCTGCGATGAGACACTTTGCCCAAAATCTCACAGAGCTTCATTACCCTCTCGCATATATTAAAAATTCCCCTCTATCAATAGTTGAAACCTTGAAAGCAAAAATTATCGAAGAGGGAGTTACAGATCTAATCTGTGTTGAGCCAGGCGAATGGCGCTTAAAGCAGCAGATAGAAGAATTGGCAAGAGAGTTATCGCTCAGGCTTGAGATGCGTGAGGATGACCACTTCTATTGCTCTCATCAAGAGTTTATGGAATGGGTAGCTGATAAAAAAGAATTACGGCTAGAGTATTTTTACCGTTTAATGCGTAAGCGCCACAATATTCTGGTTGATTCCAAAGGAAGTCCTGAAGGGGGACAGTGGAATTTTGATCAAGATAATCGTAAACCTTATCCTAAAAAGGGCCCTGGCATCATTGAGGCTCCAGTCTTCTTTGAGCCCGATTCACTTACTCAGGAGGTGCTTGAATTTGTTAACGTAACCCATTCGAATCATCCTGGATCCTTAGATCATTTTCAGTGGCCGGTGACTCGAGCTCAAGCTCTAGAGGCTTTAGATTATTTTGTGGAATACCGTTTAAGAAATTTTGGAATATTTCAGGATGCAATGTGGACTGATACTCCATATGGTTGGCATTCTATTCTTTCGAGCTCGCTGAACTTGAAATTACTCAATCCACGTGAAGTCATTAATACTGTATTACAGGCGTGGAAAAAATACTCCTTGGACCTTTCTACGGTTGAGGGATTTATTCGTCAAATATTAGGTTGGCGAGAGTTTGTCAGAGGTATGTATTACCTAGATATGCCCAAGATGGCTCAGGATAATTATTATGATCATCAAAGATTCCTGCCCCAATGGTATTGGTCTGGTCAAACTAATATGGCCTGCATGAAAGATGCGATTGGCCAAACGCTAAAGTATGGCTATGCGCATCATATTCAGCGCTTGATGGTTACTGGGAACTTTGCTTTATTGGCGGAGATCTTGCCATCAGAAGTCTGTGATTGGTACTTGGCAATCTATGTTGATGCGATTGAGTGGGTAGAGCTGCCTAATACCGCTGGTATGGCCTTGTTTGCAAATGGCGGGCGCTTTACCAGTAAGCCCTATATTGCTAGTGGAGCTTATATCAAGCGTATGAGTAATTATTGCGAGTCTTGTCACTACAAGCCAGATATTCGCTTTGGCGAAAAGGCTTGCCCGATCACCACTTTGTATTGGAATTTCTTAATTAAACATCGTAGTCAATTTGAATCTAGTCCACGTACCAGATTGATGACTGCAAACTTGAAGAGAATCAGTGATCAAGATCAAAAATTGATTGTGGAGCATGCAGATCATCTGCTAACCCACCTTAATGATCTCTAGAGCTTGATATGGGCACTTCCTTTAAAGGTAATAAAAGCTTTCTCCCGAGTAAAGTCTGTAGCGTCTGCAAAAAAGAAATGACGTGGAGAAAGTCTTGGGAAAAAAATTGGGAATCAGTGAAATACTGCTCAGATGCTTGTAGGAGAAAGTCACCCAAGTCGCAGACTTAAAAGGGCGTTAGTTTTTACCAAGGTAGTTTTTCACCTGAATAGGAGACAAAGCTTCCCGAATCCTCTTTCCTTAGATTTTCAATGACTTGAAACATATCTGCTACCGCATCCTGCGCAGGCCTTCCAATTTGCTCGCCACGAAATGGTTTAGAGAGCCCTGAGTTCACAGTACCGGGATGCATTGCGATTAAGGCAGTGTTCGGTTTGGTGCGCGCCCATTCAATGGATGCTGTTTTGATCAGCATATTGAGAGCAGCTTTAGAAGCTCGATAGCTATACCATCCACCAAGGCGGTTATCTTCAATGCTGCCAACTTTAGCGGAAAGGGTGACCATGATGCTATTTTTAGGATCCAGTAATTTGGAGAAGTGGCGAATGGTAAGTGCTGGACCAATGGCATTGATCTTCATCAGTTCTACTAGTTGTTCAGTATTAAGATCATCTAATCTCTTTTCAGGCATCCAATTGCTACTATGCAGTACTCCAATCGTATTGACGATGAGATTAAAAGGCCCTTTCTGAGAGAGTGCGGTGGCGCAAGATTCTATGGAATCTGGATTTTGATAATCAATTCGATATTCTGAGTGGCGATGAATGCCCATTACCTCTGAACAGAATGAGTTATTTTTAAGTAGTTCTACAAACGCTCCACCAATGGTTCCAGAAGAGCCGATGACGAGTGCAGAAAAAGGATTTGGAAGTAGTCTCAAGGTGTTTTAAATAGTGTAGATTTTATTCAGTTTAGTAAATAAGTCTTAAAATTGCTTAACGCGCCTCCTAATAAGCGAATTAACGATGTTTAGTCCTCGTGCGGGCAAAAAACCTAAAAATCATTTAAAGTTATTTGTATTATGCAAGCAGACCACTACACCCCCATTCAATTTTCTGATCGAGTCGCTCTATCTTTCACCAAAGGCATGCGCTTTTTTGCTGATACCTTCTTTAAGAAACGCTATGGGCACCGAGCTGTTGTTTTAGAAACCGTTGCAGGAGTTCCAGGAATGGTTGCTGGAATGTGGACTCATTTAACAAGTCTACGTAGTATGAGGGTTGGTTATGGCCCAAAGATTCGTACGCTTTTGGCGGAGGCTGAGAATGAAAGAATGCACCTTATGACTTTCATCGAGGTTGCAAAGCCCAATATGTTTGAGCGCTACCTTGTCTTGATTGCGCAGGCTATTTTCTGGAATTTCTTTTTCATTATTTATGTGTTTTTTCCAAGAACAGCACACCGCATCGTCGGCTATTTTGAGGAAGAGGCAGTCTATTCCTACACCGAATATCTAAAAGAAATTGATGAGGGGCGAATACCCAATGTGCCTGCCCCAAAGATTGCCATTGACTATTGGAAACTTGAACCTAGTGCAACCCTAAGAGATGTCGTGATTGCTGTTCGTAATGATGAGGCCCACCACCGGGACACAAACCACCAATTTGCCAGCGACTATGACAAGGCCTGATGATGAAGGCTCCAGATAAACGCTGCTGTGGCTCAGGTGTTTGCATCATTAATGATGCGGGCGAGTGCTGGTGTGGCCAAGTATGGGATGGCGAAAAAATGACGGCACCTAGTTTAAAGATGTATTCAGGTATCGATAAGAACCAAGAGCAAGAATCAGATAAACTCAATCCTGACTCGTAGAACTACAACAGTCAAAAGGGAAGAAGATGGCACAAGAAAAAAATATTACACGTCGCAATGTATTGAAGCTGAGTGTAGGTACAGCTATTTTGAGTGGTGCAGGCGTAAGTCAGGCTCATGACAAGGGTGTACAAACCCCCTTTAATGTTGGACAAGTCTATATTCCTATTGCTGGTAGTAGCCAAGAATTTCCTGTTCGTAGGATCTATTGTATTGGTAGAAACTATGCGGCGCATGCAAGAGAGATGGGGTCTGACCCAACGCGCGAACCCCCGTTTTTCTTTCAAAAGCCAACGGATGCCATTCAGTTTGTAGCGCCAAATAAAATCGTGGATCATCCATACCCAAGCTTGACTAAGAATTACCACTATGAAGTGGAATTAGTTGCCGCACTGAACAAAGGTGGTAAGAATATTCCGGTTGAAAAAGCGCTTGATCATATATTTGGTTATGCACTTGGTTTGGATATGACGCGCAGAGACCTGCAGCGTTTTATGGGGGATCAAAAGAAGCCTTGGGAAATCGGCAAGTCCTTTGATCACTCTGCACCTATTGGCCCCATTTTCCAGCTTGCCAATATTGGACATTTCACCAAAGGGAATATTGAGCTCTCAGTCAATGGAGTTGTAAAACAAAAAGCAGATTTATCCCAAATGATTTGGTCAGTAGCTGAGCAAATATCTAAATTATCTGAAGCAAATGAGCTATACCCTGGAGATATTATCTACTCGGGAACTCCTGAAAATGTTGGCCCAGTCATCAAGGGTGATGTGATTCGTTGTTCGATAGATCGATTACCAGATTTAGTCATTAAGATTGTTTAATCTGGTAAGGCCTAAGCTCAATCAACTAAAGAATCCATGGGCGCCTAGCACTGAAATAAAAATCGTGATCAAACTCAATATCAGAATGATTAAATGCAGTACATAGGTTTTATGAAGGTCACCAAAGTTACGCCCATCTTTCACAATGCGGCCATGATCTTTGATGAAAAAAGGCTCAATTAAAAATAGTGCTAGAACAAACATGAGCCAGATAAGAACCATGGCATGCATCCAGAAATAGCGAATTTCCCAAAATCGATTCCAGGCATCTAACTGATAAATCATATAGAAGCCACTGAATCCAGCTAGTAGCACTAAAGCCCTGGCAATATGGGCAAAACGATTTTCAATGACGCTAAATATGTAGCATTCATCACCCCTGAAAGACGAGCGTCGAATTGTGGGAATAAGTACGATTGTGACAAATGCAACCCCGCCCATCCAGATCACAATACTCAGAATGTGAATCCCACGAGCAATAGTCAGTTCATTCATCTGGGCGCTTCATTAACCGGCTTTACCATCAGGTCTTGGCGATGTCAGCAGTGGGAAGTACTTGATGAGATACAGGCTAAAAACGCTCATCCAGCACACTCCTGTAATCACTAAAAAAGGATAAAACCAAGTATTGAGATTCGAATTGCCCAATAACCAGAAGAGGAGGGTAGCCTGTATTCCGAGGTAGCAGATAATTTCAGTGAGCCCAGCGAGTAGTGGTCTTCCGGTGTGACCCAAAGCAGTTCTGGTGATCATGGCAATAATTAATCCACCAGTTGCACCAATTCCAAAAACATGTAGGGCTGGATATAGGGTGATCAATCCTAAGTCTGAGAGACCTAGTAGAAAAAATCCAACTGATATCCATGTATAGGATAGGTGCATGATCCATAGCAGCGGCTTGCCTTTTGTTGACAATGGCCGCCAACCCCACAATAAAAAAAGATGCAAACTGCTAAGGACTAAACAAGCTATTGCATTAAGCAGAACAACGGGGTTAAAAATTTGCAGTAGAAATGTTAATGCGCTAGCAATAATTATTAGCTTAGTGAGCATTGGATTGCGGTCTTGCTGAAGTCCTGGGGTAGCATTGGCCGTAAAGCTAGGAATAATTCGGTTGCCAATCATGATTTCGATCATGATGATCAAATACAAGGCAGCAAATATGATTTGATTGATGTCTAGCTTTAAATGTCCCAGTAGGGTTAGGTAAAAAAGAGCGTTAAGAATTCCTAAGATTGTCAAAATCAAAGGGAGAAAAAGATTGCGATACATTCGGGCCTTCACAATTAAACGCCCAATGACAATAGCAACTATCGGAAGAAAGCAAATATCTACAACAACCAGTGGAGTGGCAGTAAAGGCTCCTATTCTGGCAATCAGCCATAAGGCAATTAACAGTAATAAGCTCCACCCTTTTGGTGTGTCCAGACCAGTCCAGGCCTTCACTGCAGTAAGGGCAAAGCCAGTGATAACAGTAGCTGCGAAACCAAAAATCATTTCATGGGCGTGCCACATCATCCCGGGTATCACATCTAGACTTCTGATGCCCATATTTTGTAACTCTAGAAGCCATTCAAATATTGAAAAAATGGCCCAAAGAGAGGCAAGTAAATAAAATGGTCTAAATCCTAATGCCAATACTGCTATTTTTTTGCCTCTCATGAATGACTTATTTAAAAATCATTTAATGGTTTGCTACTGTTGACTTTGGCATCTGCGATAGCACTTCTAAAGGAAAGACAGATAATTTTTTTGCTTTCAATTTTTTGTCAAGACTATCCATTAGCATTGGGTAAGAAAGCAGAGCAGGGTTGTAGGCAAAAGAAATAGATCCTGTCTCCAAAGAGATGCGACTGGTATTGGGATCTACCCCATTGATGCTACCTAATATTTTTTGAATTTCTTGCTTGAAAGCGGTATTGACTACTAATGGGCCTTCAATTCCGAAAAAGGCAACTATATGCTTCTCATACACTGCCTTTACAACAATGGCATGGTCATATACAGCAGCGACTTTATCCTCAATACAGTGACCGCAAGCTATTACTGATGATGTGCTCATGAGCAATAGACTTGCAAGAAGATAAGCCACTTTCATCTTAATGGGCGCCGCTAGCCTTTACAGTGCCAGTAGCTTGTGCATCTACCCAATGGAAGTACTTGAGGTATTGCTGTACTTCAGCACTAGTTAAGTTTTGGTTTGGCATAGGAATATTGTTGTATTCCTTCAGCATTGCTTTTGCATCGGCATCACTAGCCAGCATCTTTTCTGGGTTCAACAGCCAGCTAGTAATCCAGGCGTCATTTCGGCGTTTTGTGAGATTAGCTAAGTCAGGACCTAATTTTTTACCTTGGCCAATCGAATGACATGCCAAACATTTACTTTCAAAATCCTGCTTTCCTTTAACTGCTAATGGATCAGTAGGGGTGGCAGTAGCTCCCATATTGTGATGCTCTAAATCCTCGCTTGGTTTTTTGGTGGGCGCTTCTGTGCTGATCAAACCAATCGCACCTGATGAAGCATTAGCAAAATGGTGATCAACCATGATGTATTTGCCAGCTTCAGGGATGATCATTTCAACAATGGCGGAGTTTGAGGATCCAAGTAAGACAGTCTGCATTCCTCGGAACTGATTATCAGGGTTGCCTTCCATCCATACGCGATCAAAAATAGTGCCTACCACGTGAAAACTTGAAGTCTTGCTAGGGCCCACATTGAGAACAAAAAGCCGTACTTTTTCACCCGGTTTTGCGGCTAAAGGATTTTTAACCATACCATTATGCTGACCATTAAATACGGTGTAATTTGGCATCGCCTTTTTTAGGTTATCGGTATCTAAAACATACAGCGGTTGACCATCAATTTTTTTGCCTGCTGGGTCTGGTTTTAAATAAAACTCACTTTGAATCACCATGTATTCGCGATCTACTTTGGTGGGGTAACCATCTTTGGGCTCAACAATCACAGCGCCATACATACCAGAAGCAATATGTTCCAAAATCATGGGTGTTCCACAGTGATACATAAAAACACCAGGGTAGTTCACTGTGTAATCGAACTCAATGGTTTGACCTGGAGCTACAGAGCGGTATTTATCTTGTGGTGAAACCATTGCGGAATGAAAGTCCATGGAGTGCATCATTGGTGCACTTGTTAATTGCACTCCAGGCATCACTTCATCACTTCTATTAGTCATGCTAAAGCGAATTGTGTCACCAACACGAGCACGAATCGTAGGGCCAGGAACTGAATCTCCAAACGTCCACGCTCCAAAGCGGACCCCAGGAGCAATTTCAATAATCTTGTGGGTAGTGTCTAGGCGAACCGTTTTAATCGGAGACGGATCTAAGGGCTTTAACTCTCTTGTCATGTTCAGCGAGATGCCTTCAGCAAATGCTCCGGTATGACGTTCAGAGCTTATTTTTGCCGGCGTAGGCTTGAGATCCATTTTGCTGGTGTCGTACGGGTCAGACTTTCCGCAAGCAAACAACAATGAAGATAGTAGGCAACAGTAGGCTAGGTTTCTCAATTTCATATATACCTTATTTATTGTTTTTATAATCATCAAACATCTTGTGACTGACGATATATAAGAAAGTAAGGAATAGATGTAGCCAATTCCCATATAGCTTATGATCATTTGATCTAGATCAAGCTTTAAGGGCTTTATATTTTCTGTTGCCCTAATCGCTTAGCTTGGAGTAGAAATTGACCCTGAAAGTAGATAGTTCATTAGCTCTTGCACTGATTTAATCTCAGAGCCAAATGGGAGCTTTCCAGAGCCCCTGAAGAATAAGCCTTTATCTAAATTGCCCTCTAGGGCAAAACCTAGATGCTTATCAATGCAAAATTGACCTACAGCAGCATTTCCATCGCGCAGCCCACATTCAATCAGACAATCAAAGCTCATAGTGCAATGGGCTTTTTTATGAGCTACCGCCTTCAGTTTCGGCTCTGTTGCTAAATACTTGATTAGCCAAGGTGTTTTGATTGCTCTTGCGGGAAGTCCAGCTACGCTAATAAATTCCACAATATCTTCTAGCTTTGCTTCTGCAAGCGTCTTTTTAAAGTTGGGATGTGCAGCGCTTTCATGGGTTACGGCAAAGGCAGTTCCTATCTGAACTCCTGAAGCACCATATGCTTGAACCTGCGCAATATCTTCACGACTCGTAATTCCGCCAGCTGCAATGAGGGGGATATGCCCTTCTAATCCAGCACTTTTCAAGAACTCAATCGATTCCGTAATGGAGTTAATAAAGTCGTATTTTGGATTATTTAAATCTTCAATCTTATTTGCGCCTAAATGGCCGCCTGCTAGGCGAGGGTGCTCCAAAATAATGGCATTTGGTAGTCGCCCTTTTCTTTCCCATTTTTTAACAATCAGCTGCAGGCCTCGTGCATCAGATAGGATGGGGATCAGATTGACCTTCGGAAAATCTTGGGCTAAATCTGGTAGATCTAAGGGTAGACCGGCACCAACTACAACGGCATCGATACCCGATTCTAGAGCCTTAGTAATATAAGGTTGATATTCACTCACTGCCCGCATGACATTGACTGCCAACATGCCATAACCACTTGCAAGTTCTCGTGCAGAACTGATTTCACGCTCTAGGGCTATCAGGTTAGCTTCATTGATAGCGGCTTTAGTTTTATCCGATGGAGGCAGGCGGTCTGTTTTAGCCATTAAATCGGGATGTAGTCTACGTAGATCTATGGATGAAATTGTTCCAACACCTCCTAGACTAGAAACCATGCCCGCTAATGCATGCGCAGAAATACCAACACCCATTCCCCCTTGAATGATAGGTAGTAAGTTTGTGCTTCCAATCTGCATACTCCCAAGGCCGCCTTCATATAACTTCGCCAGCATCCCTGGTTCGATGGCGTTCAAGCCTTTTACCCTATCCTAATCTGTAAATCATTCAAAACCAGTTGCAGTTCCATATATCTCCCAATACATCTTTTTCATCAGTTTCAAATAGCTTGCTGTTCAAGATATATAAGAAAAGGATATTTTGTTGTACTTGCTGCCCGAAACTGCATGGTTCTTTGATTTGGATCAATAGTAGAACCTCTTTCAGAAGGCGGAGATGCCCTATTCCTTAATAGACGCCCCAAAAATGCCTTGTTTAGTTATTTGTACTAATATCTTGTTTATCACCATTTATAAAACTTTAAAAATAATTGGGGGGCTTAGTGAAGCTTAAATTTTTTATCAGGGCGTTAGGACTTTTTGTCCTGTTGAGCAGCTCTTTAGTTGTACTCGCTGCTTATCCCGACAGGCCTGTAACAATTATCATTGGCTTTCCACCAGGCACTGGTACGGATACAGTTACCCGAATCATGGCTGATCGACTTTCTCAGAGAATGGGACAGCAATTTTTAGTAGAAAATAAAGTTGGTGTGGCAGGAAGCATCGGGGCTGGCATAGCTGCTAAGGCTAAGCCTGATGGGTATACCTTATTGGTGAGCGCATCTGCACCGATGTCGATCAATCCCCATATTTATAAAAGCTTGAGTTATAGCCCATTGACGGATTTCACACCAATTGGAATGCTGGTATGGCTGCCCTACTTAATGGTGGTCAATCCCAATGATCCAGCTAATACTTTGCAACAATTTCTTGCAAATGCGCAAAAGAGTCCAACTCCAATTAATTATGGTTCCACTGGTAATGGTGCTACTAGTAACTTAGTCATGTCAGTTCTAGCAAAACGTGCCAATATAGAAATGACCCAGGTTCCTTATAAGGGTAGCAGTCAAGCACAAGCAGATGTGATTGGTGGACAATTGCCAGTAACCTTTGATACGCTATCTTCTAGTATTGCCATGGTACGGGCAGGGAAGTTAAAACCCTTAGCAGTTGCTACACTCAAAAGAACAGAACTTGCGCCAGAAATTCCAACGGTAGTTGAACAGGGTTTTCCGGGTTTTGAAATTGGTGCTTGGCTAGGACTTTTTGGCCCAGTAGCATTGCCACCAGCTATTCAGAAAACCTTATTAAATGAAATCAATCTGATATTGCAAGAGCCAGAAACGCGCGCAAAGTTAGCTAAAGGCGGAGCTGAAGTTCGTACTTCCGCCTCTTCTGGAGAATTTTCAGTCTTCTTAAAAAATGATTACGAAAATACTGGAAAGTTGATTCGTGATTTTGACATTAAGCCAATGGAATAAAAGAGTGATGGATAAAGTGAATTATGTTGTCAGTGCCGCTGAGCGTCAGGCCCGCATTGACTTAGCAGCCTGCTATAGGCTAGTCGCTCATTTTGGCATGAGCGACCTCATTTACAACCATATTACCGCTAGAGTTCCCGATAGCGAAGAAGAGCTTCTCTTGATTAATCCTTACGGATTGATGTACAACGAAGTCACTGCCTCTAATCTCATCACCATTAATTTAGATGGTGAAGTTATCTATAACCCGAATCCCAATTTTGGTATTAATCAGGCCGGATATGTTATTCATAGTGCTGTGCATCGTGCCAGAGAGAATGTGAGTTGTGTGATTCATACCCACACGCGTGCTGGTATGTCTGTTTCCGCGATGGAATGCGGCTTATTACCTATTACACAAACAGCAATGCGATTTTATGGTATCAGCTATCACGCCTATGAAAGCGTTGCGATTGATTTGGATGAGCAGTCACGCTTGGTTGCAGACTTAGGGGATCAAACTGCAATGATTTTAAGGAATCACGGTCTGCTTGCAGTGGGCCCAAGCATAGCCCAAGCCTTTAATACTTTATATTGGCTAGAAATGGCCTGTAAGGCTCAAGTTGATGCACTCTCTTCCGGTGTGAAATTAACGATGCCACCAGACGAAGTCATTCAAAAGACCCATCACTTATACCAACCTGAGGTAAGAAGGCCATTTGGAGAAATGGAATGGCCTGCGATGCTACGTATTGTGGAAAAGCTAGACCCAACTTATAAAAATTAATGTATCAAGTTGCGCTAGTTATTTAGTAAACGACCTCAGCCAAAGGTTTTTGATTGATGAAGTTCTGTATATTTTTCACCACTGAATCAATTCGTCTTATATCTAATTGATCTGTCCAGCTAGCAGTATGTGGGGTCATGATGACATTATCTAATTCATGAAATGGAAGTTCTGATGGTTGCATTTTTAAATTATCAGTACTTGCATATTGATACCAAACATCTAATAGCGCTCCGCCAATCTGATGGTTTTTGAGGGCTTGATAAATTGCCACCTCATTAATAATAGGACCCCTGGCAACATTGATAATGACTCCAGTAGACTTCATTTTCTTGAGTGTGATTTCATTAATCAAATCTCTAGTGCTTTCGCTCAGTGGTGCAGTAATGAGAACGTAGTCACTTTCTGCCAATAAGGCCTCTAGATGTGAGCTGTCTTTCCACCACTTCAGTCGACTATCTACCTGTGGATTTCGGCTGATAGCTATAAACTGCATCCCGAAAGGGGTAGCAAGCTCAGTGACTCTCTTAGCGATATGACCAAAGCCAATAAAACCAATCGTTTTATGCTGAATCTCACTGTGCTTCATTCCTCGCACAATCGATCCACCGTAAGTCCATCTACCTTGGCGTAACTCTCTATCCATGTGGCGCATATTGATAGCAAATTCCAAAATACCCAGCATGACATATTCAGCGATAGGTTCAGAATGTTGATTCGTATTACAAACGACGCAGCCATCCGCAAGCCATTCCTTTTTTAGCCACTCCATGCCAGAAAACGGCACCTGGATTAATCGAAGTTGCTTACCGGCCGTAATGAGATCCTCAACCAGTTTTGTATCTTTGGAATAAACCAGCTCTGCTGATACAACCAGAATCTGGGCTTTGGAGACGAGCTTCAGCAATTCAGATTTGGGTTGTTCGATGGTGCAGTGCTGAATTACCCAGGATTCTCCAAGAGCCTGTATCAGTGGAGCAAGAAATATTTTTCCATATTCTCCGACAATTAGAATATTTCTATCCATGATCTTCCAGTGTGATTGATAGCTTAAATATACAGCTAATTCGGCTCTCATTATTCTTTGCTCCTAGGCCTTGTTTTAAGGAGCGCTTGGGCAGGATTATGTATATTAGATATTAGCCTATACTTTAAATAAATAAGTAGCATTAATAATGCAAAAAATAAAGAAGTAAATCAATTAAAAAATAATCAATAACTAGGAGAAGTGATGAATCGTGAGAATTTTGAAAAAGGGTTAAAAACCCGTAAAGAAGTTCTTGGTGCTGAGTATGTTAAGAACTCACTCAAGAATGCCGATGATTTCAATATGCCAATGCAAGAGTTGGTGACTGAGTATTGCTGGAATGAGATTTGGAACCGTCCAGGCTTGGAGAGAAAAACGCGCAGCTTTTTGAATCTCGCAATGATTGCAGGCCTAAATCGCCCACATGAGTTAAAGCTACATGTCAGAGGAGCGATTAATAACGGTTTAACAAAAGAAGAGATTCAAGAGGTGTTTTTACAGGTTGCGATTTATTGCGGTGTCCCAGCGGCCATTGATAGTTTCCGAGTAGCTAAAGAAGTCTTTAAGGAAATGGGCATCTAATGAAGCCATCTGATACAAGGATTGCCTTTATAGGTTTAGGACTGATGGGAGTCCCCATGGCAAAGAATCTCCTAAAGGCTGGATATCAAATAGT
>Ga0194041_10000423_pt1 | contig 17042 bp, 20 predicted proteins | sample JunL449m_MetaG_FD_160082 | JGI IMG/M metagenome (GOLD analysis project Ga0194041, IMG submission 160082) | Anoxic zone freshwater microbial communities from boreal shield lake in IISD Experimental Lakes Area, Ontario, Canada - Jun2016-L442-9m | ecosystem: Environmental > Aquatic > Freshwater >...
ATATATATATATATATATATATAATGAGTCATTTTATTTTGGGAAATCGGGTGCCATATGAATATTTTATTACAAAAGGCAAGGGAGAATCCCCTGCAGGGTCTGCAGGATTACCATATGAAACAGGTTCTTATGATGCAGCATTAAATGTTGCAGGAATTGAAAATACAAATGTAATAGAATACACAAGTGTAATCCCTACAGAAGCCAAAGAAATACCTAGAGAAGAAGGGCTAAAACGATTACATTGGGGCGAAGTATTGGAATGCATTAAAGCACAGGCAAATGGCCGAAAAGGAGAGAAAATAAGCGCGGCAGTTATGACCACCACTATAATAGACCCCAAAGGGAAGTATTTGGGAGGGTTCGCATGTGAATATTCTGGACACGGAGACAAAAAAGATGCAGAAGAAAGCTTGGCATTGTCTATCAGTGGGATGATAAAGCGGCGTGGGTACGGAAATATAAAAGGGGAAACAGTGTTGTATAAAAATAACATAACAGATACAGGATATGTAATTTATCCAGGACATATTTTTAATTACGAAAATTTAGATATAACGGAGTCTCATGGGTCTGTTCTTGTTGCAATTTGTTTTGTAAGTTATCATTACCCCAATTTATCTAATTTAATGAATACGGGTAAAGAGAAAAATAAAAAAAATAAAACCCGAAAATCTAAATAAATCCAAAAAATCTAAATAAATCCAAAAAATCTAAATAAATCCAAAAAATCTAAATAAATCTAAATAAATATAACTCCAAAAATATAACATATTATCTATTATCTCATATTATGTTATAGTATGTCATTAGCTACTTTTAAAAAGAAATCCATCATTCAATATGGCGCCAACAGATCGGCCAAACCTTCTGGAGGTTATTGGATAACTCAAGGACCTTTTGGTTCAAGAACCGCTTTTCTACAACAAGCGTCAGGGCCTGTCGGGTTCTCTCTAAATGGGTCTCATAGAAATGTTGGATACATTGGAAAAGAAAGTAAATTTTCTAAGAATGGAACTCCTTTTAGAGGAAAATACCCTTTAGGTTCTGGTGGAAATAATAATAGATATGCTAGACCAGAGCCAGTTTATAATGTAAATCAGGTATTTGTTCTTGGTAATCAATGGCAATTTATAAAACCGTCAGTGCTATCTACCAAAGGAATGTTGGAAAAAAAATACCGATGGGCATACACAGGGCAATATCCAAATTATTGGGTACAACCTAATTATGCAGGAACCACACAATCAGATACCAAGAGTCAAGGAACTTATTTACACGATTTAACTACTTCAAATATTACAGTAACAGATATAAATTCAAGCGAAAAATATATAGGATACATTAAAAGAGGTGGTCCTACATTATGTCAACAAACAACTGCCAAGTTTAGATATGATGATATGGCGCGTAATGGGCCTTATACAAAAGAATTAAAACAGTCCGAAACCGCAAGTCAACATACATTGCGTATTCAGAGAAGATGTACGGACCCGTTTGTATTTCAAAAGCCCTTCCCATACGCTACAAATGGAGTACCATGCAATAACACAAATCATACATTTGTTGTTCCTCCTATTTGGTATACTACTGAAAGTGCTTCACAAAAAAATGAGAGAACTACTGAAACAAATAATAAAAATAATATTCTTAAATAAACTTAAATACATCAATTTATAAAGTATAAAATGTCATCAAGTAGTAGTAAGCTAACAATGGTATATAGTAATATTCTAAGAATGTTGGATGTATATCCATCAACGATGCATTTAAAAATATTTGTAGAAAATAATGACTATGAATTGAAAAAGTTGTACATTGCTGCCGCAGAAAATCATAATAACAAACTAAGAAATCAAGTATCTTACATAGATGTCGGGTTTGATTTACATATACCTGTTCCTACTTGTGTGCAAGAATATGAAAATACACAAGATATAAACATAATAAAGTTTTTTGGAGTGGGGAGGTCAGATAACTCACCTGTTAATAAGGTAGATTTTAATATAAAATGCAGTGCCCAAATGTATACTGATAAAGGAAAAGTATATAATACTGGATATTATATACATCCTAGGTCAAGTTTGTCTAAAACCAATCTAAGGCTTGCCAATGCAACTGGAATTATTGATGCCGGATATCGTGGAAATATTATAGGTATGTTTGATGTAACTAATATAGATACTAATAATAGAGACCCCGATGCAGATTATTATGCAAATAAGTATGATAGATTAGTTCAAATATGCGCGCCTTCTCTTGTGCCAATTGTAGTAGAAATAGTAGATTCCATAGCAGATTTGGGCGATGATACAGATAGAGGCACAGGCGGATTTGGCTCAACCGGTCGTTAACCCTATAAAACCCACATATACTTTATATAACAATACACTGCAAGTATATTACAATAGTAAATATTGAAGAAATGTACTATCTTCAATGGCAGTATCAAAATAATATATATTAAAATATATATACATATTATTTTATGAAAATATCTAGTAAATTAATTAAATTTAATAAATTCAACAAATCCAATATATTGGGAATATTGTTTGTTGTTTTATTATGTATTTCTATCGTTTTTTTTAATTTGTATACTAGAAATGAAAATGTGAAAGAAGGCTTCACATGGTCACAAGATACCATTAATAATTTTGTGCAAACGCAACAAACAAAAACCCCACAAGTATTATTTGATACCGACATGTTACAACAACAGGTAAACGAAGAAGATGCCACCGACTTTTTGAAGAATGGTTCTTGGTCATGGTCTGATAAAGTGAAAAACTTATATAAAGAAGCCTCTGCTAAAAATCCGTATGTTCAAACATATCCAGAAGATTCTATGACAGATGCGCGAAAAATATATAATGAAAAAAGCATTTTAGATATTCTCTCACAACAAACAAAAGAAGGCCAATTTTTAATGAATGGAATAGAAGTAAATACAGAAACAGATGATATATTGAAATCTGGTGAAGGAACTTTTGGCTATACTTCTGGACTGATTACACCCCTCGTAAATAAAAATAGTAAATTAATATTATGCGATACTGATAAAAATGGGCAATCTATTTTAAAACAACGACAATTTATAAAAGATGGTGGCATTTTAGGAGAACATGTATACAAAATAACCACGCCAGACTATCATGACTTGGAATCTATAATTCCAGGATTTCAATTTATAAATGGACCTTGTAACCCATGTTCTAATTTAAATAATGCAAATACAAATAATGCATGTCCATTTGAATTAAATATACAAAATTCGCCTTCTGGTACAAGTTCAGTATGGAAATACATATGGAATCTTTCAAACGACGAAATATAAATATATAAATATATAAACGTATATTTATATAAATCTGACAATACAAACATGACAAATGAATTAATAATAGCATATTCGGCTACTTTTATTTCAGTATCAGGAAGGTTTATTTTTATGTATTTATTATACACAAAAAAATCTACAAATCCTTATTCTTTACTATTCTCTATTATGAATATAGTTTCATCGTCATTATGGATTACGTATAGTGAAATGACATCTGATATGCCACTATTAATTAGAGGTTCATCTGATTTATTATTATTTTCAATTTCTACTGCGTATATAATATCTAATAGATTAGAAATAAATAAAATACAACCTGAATGTACATTAGAATCGGGTAAGGCAAAGGTATAAAATCTTTAATTTAATTTAATTTAATTTTCCTTCCTCTAAAAGCATCAATGCCATGGCTGCATAATTATGCAAATCTAACAAGGTATCTTTTATTCCTTCATCATTTACTAAATTTACACCATTTTTAGTGATTGATATGGCTCGTTGCATTTTATCTTCAATGCGCATCAACACACCAATAATTCCATATTTTGCAAAGGCATCTCCATAATCTGCATTTTTTCTTGTGAACAATTCTAGACCCTCACTTTGGATTTGTTTCATTTGTTCTACACGACGACACATAATAACTAATTAACATTAGATAGATACATTTATGTTATTTTTTATATAGAATAAAAACATGAATAAAAATATAGAATAAAAATATAGAATAAAAACATAGAATAAAATAAAACTTAAACAGAAGAGGATAAAGTATTATAATTAAATGGAGAGTGCAACTGTTGTAGAAAACCCAGAATTAAAATTGGTGGATGTAGAAGTAACAAACGAAAATATGGCGCTGAATCTATTAATAAGTTTTGTACATTTGGCCCAAAGAAGAGGAGCCTTCAATATTGATGAAGCCGCAAAAATATGGGAATGTGTCAAGAAATTTCAAAAACCTCCTCCAAATTAGTAATCAAATTTTTAGATTAGAAATTTTATAGAAAAATAGTATGAAATAAAAATAAAAATAATATTATAAAATATAAAGTATATATTTTATATGACATTTTTATTTCATAAATTACAATATAATAGAAATAGAAATAAGAATAGGTTTTTATACAGAAGATTATATATGAGACCCGTATATGTAAAACCAGTTATTATATGCGTAGCCAAATTTGAAAGTGATTATATTGAAGAATTTGTGAAATATCACTTGGCAATTGGGTTTGATACTATATATATATACGATAATGAAGAAATACCAACATACGCATCTTTATTATCCAAATATGCGGATAAGATTGTAGTAATACATAAACCAACTAAACCAGTTCAATATGAGGCATTGCGTGATTTTGTAGTAAATCACATGAACACTAATAATATAACTCATGTGGCTCATATAGATGTGGATGAATTTATTACATTAAAAAAACATGCAAACATAAAGGATTTTATTCGGGAATATATTGTAGGAAATTGTGCCGGAATTGGAATGAATTGGCGTTTTTTTGGTTCATCTGGACATACTGAGAAAACAAATCTTCCGGTAACAGAGAGATTTACCATGTGCGAAGCAAACGGAAATCCGCATATTAAAACATTATTCCATGTACACTTTTTTGGTAGATTTAATACCTGTCATGCCATACATATAAAACCAAGATACTATAAGCATCATATCAAATCTACTAATGGAACAATTCTTACATCTCCATTTAACTATAATATAGATTTTTCGGTGATTCAATTAAATCATTATAAATGTAAAACATTGCCTGAATATCAATATATACGCACTCGTGGATTTGCAGACCATAATGCAAAAATACAAAATAGAGAAGAAATAAACAATAATTTTAAAATTTATGATATGAATGAAACACAAGAACTAACTGCTTTTAATTTTTACAAACAAATAACAAACAACAAATAATAAACAACAAATAACAAATAACAAATAACAAATAATAAACAACAAATAATAAACAACAAATAATAAACAACAAATAATAAACAACAAATAACAAATAACAAATAATAAACAACAAATAACAAATAATAAACAACAAACAACAAAAACAAAAAAATGAATGTAAAATAATAGAATAAATAATTTGTATAATAAAAGAAAGAAATGGAAATAAATTCATTAACAACAACACCAACCCTGGAATTCACAATGAACAAAATTTATTGTGAAGATTGTATAATAGGTATGAAAAAAATGCAAAACGATAGCGTAGATATTATTATTTGTGACCCGCCTTATAATATTGGAAAAGATTTTGGAAACAATAGTGATAAACAAGAAATGGAAGCTTATTTATTATGGTGTGACCAATGGATAGCAGAATGTCTAAGAATATTAAAACCAACTGGAACATTGTATATATATGGGTTCAGCGAAACGCTTGCTTTTATTAGAACAAGAATATTTTGTAAGGTAAGATGGTTAATCTGGCATTACACAAATAAAGTAGCGCCTTCATTACATTTTTGGCAAAGAACGCATGAAAGTATTTTGTGTTGTTATAAAAATAAGCCGATATTTAACCGGGATGATGTACGAGAACCATACACGGATACATTCTTAAAAAATGCAGCAGGAAAAGTTAGAAAATCAACAAAGGGGAGATTTAGTAATGGAGAAACAGAAACAGTATACACTGCACATGAAGGTGGGGCTTTACCAAGAGATGTAATAAAAGTTGCGGCTTTGGCAGGTGGTGCAGGAAAAAAAGAAAGAGTTAACCACCCAACCCAAAAACCGCTAACATTATGCGATACTCTTATAAAAGCATCTAAAAATAAAGAAACGGAAACACTATTAGTAGTGCCATTTGCAGGGTCGGGTTCTGAATGTGTATCTGCTAAAAAAAATAATGTACAATTTGTCGGCTTTGAAATAAATGAAGAATACATTGTTATTGCAAACAAAAGATTAGAAGAATAGTTATTTTATTATTTATTTAGATTTAGACTATTTATATTTTATATTTTTGTTATTTATATTTTATATTTTTGTTATTTATATTTTATATTTTTGTTATTTATATTTTATTTTTGGTGATTTTCTAAGTAATCTAATAATTGTATATAATTATATATTGGTTTATTGTTAACGACACCGCTTGCAACAATAAATTTTTTTATTTCTGGCGTAACCTCAATATGTATCCACAATTGAGATGACATACTAAATGTAATACTCATACTACACCCGTGTATGCTGTTTGTATGCCAACCAACTTGACTTTCTTTATTTTTAGCACGTTTACCAAAAGTAGGCTCCCAACTATACGAGGATGGGTCAAGTATAAAATAATCACTTGGAATTAATAGCCAATCATACAGAATTGTAGCCTCATTACTTTCATCTCTAACTATAAAAGAATAATAGTCAAAATTTTTTCGTTTATTAATCTCTGCAATAAATAATTCAGGCGTTCCACATTTTTTTTCACTGCAAACGGTTGTTAATCTATAAGAACTAATATCAAATTTCTTAATTATATTTATATCTATATCTAACTTTTTATCTGAATTTATTTTTTTACTTTTACTTTTAATATTAGTATTAGAATATTTTGCGGATTTATTACTAATTCTTCCCAAGGAGGAATGAATATCCATCCCCGAAGAATGTTTTCCATCACTTTTTGAATATACTTCCATACCAATATTTGTAAATACAACTGCATTTATATCTTCCCATATGGTTTCATTAATAGGTGATGTATTTACTAAATGATACCCTTTTATACATTTGTTAAATTGAATGTTAATTAATTCCTTATCTTGTAACATATTATTTTCATTTTCATAAAGAGTTGTTTCCATATTATATTAATCTTATAAATATTACAATAGTCTCCATCATAAATTCATTTTTTTATTATAATAATATTATACGGCAAATAATATTATACGGCAAATAATATTATACATAATATAATATCATTATCGCTCCATACAGGGTTTGAACCTGTGACCTTTCGGTTAACAGCCGAACGCTCTACCAACTGAGCTAACAGAGCACAAAAGTTTTTAGAAATAAAAAACAAAGATACTATAGAAAACACCCAACCAGGGGCTCGAACCCTGGACCACCAGCTTAAAAGGCTGGCGCTCTACCAACTGAGCTAATCGGGTTTTTATTTTAAAGGTCTTACTGGGGCTCGAACCCAGGCTGACGGATTCAAAGTCCGTAGTCATAACCACTAGACTATAAGACCATTTCCAACTTCCAAATTTTGTTTTTTTTGTGTTTTATTTTTGCATTCTGTGGGGTTCGAACCCACGAATCTTACGATACCAGGTCTTAAGTCTGGCTCCTTAGACCACTCGGACAAGAATGCATTAAATGCTCATATGCGGTCTCGAACCGCAGACCTTTGGCTCATAAGACCAATGCTCTAACCAACTGAGCTATACGAGCAATACTTGGTTATAGTTAATTAGTTAATCATCATACTTAATTATAGATGTATATTTTACTTACCTTTGATTATCATGCCACCTACCGCTTCCTAGTATATTACTATACTGTATCTTTAAGTAGTTTTGTATATCTAAAAATATATTTATTTGTACAAATTATATTTTATATTATTTTAGCCTTAAAATCTTTACGACAACGTTGACATCTTCTAAATGACCCATCATTTAATAAAGGCGCGCTTTCTAAATGGGAGCAAAAAATACAAATGGGAGAAAATTGTACCTTTTTTGTTGTTTTGATAAATTCGCTATGAGTTTCATATTGGTATGCTTGCTCAATCGGCGTTTGAACAATATTTGTATTATTTATATAATTGTTAGCTTTCATATATTATATAACTACAAAGAGTATATATCTAGTAAATAAATGTATTTATACAAATATAAAACTAAAAATGCAAATATAAAACTAAAAATGCAAATGTAAAATGTAAAATATAAAAAAAACAAAATATTCAGATATATTATATGAAATACTTTGATATTTACATTGGTCTTATTTTTATAGTAAAAATAATATTTTTATTTTTATCTGCTTATTACATGTATTTAAAAGGAATTAATCATATTAAATCAAACGCACATACAAAAGAAAAAGAAAACGTAAAAGAAAAGGAAAACATAAAAGAAAAAGAAAAAAATATTGAAATCACGAAAAAAATACTTGAGTTTATTTTTACAATCTTGATGTCCCTATTGTTAATATATTTATTTAATCCAAGATATAAAAAAGATATTAAATTAGATTATGAAACTAACTTATTATTGTTTTTGTTTGGTTTTATATTACTTATAAGTGCTGATTGGGGACTTTTTAAACAACACGTTGGATACATAAAAAAACATGCATTAAAAAAATAAAATTATAATCTTTTTCTTTGTGCTAAATATCCAGCAGCGCTTCTTCCAACCATTCCATGTGCAGTATGTGGTTTATAAATATAATTTTTACTATGCGTATAACACAATGTGTTACTACAACCATTATACATTTTGTTGTAAGGCAATGCTGTAGTATCAAACATAGTTATATAATTTGTAGACTTATTTAACCGATTAGATGGATATGTTTGGAACATTTATATAATATATTATATATTAAATATTTAATTAATATTTAATATATATCTAAATAGCTTAAAGAAAATATAAACATTATTTACCACAACTACCACATCCCGGTTTTACATTATGAATTCGTCCAATGATAGAAGAAGATTTTAATCCACCCATATTTTTATTTTGTATAAATGTTTCAACTGGTATATTATTGACATTTGGCGCAAATCTAGGTATCTGATGGTTATTCGTGATATACATTTGAATTTTTCGTGGCATTATTTATAAATAATAAGAATATTTTATTATTTGTATTTTATAAAATGTCCTAAATTTGCTTATTTGTATTTCAATATGTCATTATAATTGGTGTATATCAGAAATTTCTACAGATTTTACAAACCCATCTTCTAATGCAATTATGCATATTTCTTCAGAATAATTTATATAATAAATGATTCCTTTGCTATAATTATTTTCACGTCTATTATACACTAAAACCTCTTCTTGCTCATTAAAAATTCTAGATGGTTTTATATTTTTGATAGATGTCATATTTTCATAAATATTATTTTCCTCGATAAAAATGGAATTATCATTCAATGTTGTTGGACAATTACAATTAGCCACCACGCTTGGTTTAAATGTCTTCCCACCATATACTGGAAATGCGCGATTAAATATAATTTCTTTTTCTCCAAAATTAGGAAGAATACCCCCTCTTCTAAGAGGAGCCTTTCCTTTTATACGATTTAAATAACGATCATATGAATTATGTTTTATATCTACACCAGAACCTCCAGGCGATAATGCACCCGGTCTACATCTTGTAATAGTTCGTTTTGTACTATTTCCTCCTGGATTTGTACCTGACCCACTCACCGCTACTTGAATATGCGGTCTTCTTCTGTCACTCATTTGATTCCAGTTAACCCCTGGACTGACTTGATAATTTGTTCCCGCCACGTTCACAATTTCGTATTGTGTATTTGGAACTTCATATGCATTTAATGCTCCTAAATTCATTGCGTAAATAGAAGATGGAACTCCGACAGTATTATAGATTCGTTTTACTCGCTGGTATTGATTTGCGCGTGTATTAGCGGTTAAATTAGTATCACAATTCCTGCAACGAAACATGTCATTCTCATATTCTCCTGTTTTCTTATTATGTTTATAAAACCCAAAAGTTGAACCATCAAACATTCTTTATATTATAATAACAATAATAATAAAAAAATTGAAATTATTGTTATAACTATACCAAAACAAAATTAAACAAAACAAATCAAACCCAGACAAAAATAAATCAACTCAAAAAATAAATCAACTCAAAAAATAAATCAACTCATATTATAATGATAAAACATAACCCCAATAGAATAACTCAACTAGGTATCTGTTGTATTCATTGTGGAAAAAATTATAAAGTAAGAAAAAATTTAGAAAATCATCAAGTCTTATGTGAAATTCTGGCTAAAACAAATAATGGGAAATGTAAAAAAACGGCACTGCAAATTGTAGAAGAACAAGAAGAGAACACGAGAGAAGAAGTAGATAATATCCCTAGTCTACCGCAATTGTATAAAATAATTGCAGAATTGGCATTTAAATGTAACCGTTTAGAAACCAAAATAGCCGAAATGCAGCCATTTATTAACAAACAAAAGAAAAAAATAAATATATTGGGCTGGTTAAATACAAATGCGAATACCCAATATAAACCGCATTATGTATTTGAAGAACTCATACATCATATCCAAGTAACTGAAGATGACTTGCAATTCTTGTTTCACCATTCTTGTCTAGATACAGTCTATGAAATTCTTGCGAGGGAAATATACGATATATACAATAATAAATATATAGAACCCTCTACAGAAGAAAATATTTACGAAATCCCTTTATTTGCGTCTTCTGCAAAACCCAATATCATTTATGTATATAGCAATACCGGTCCTTTATGGCAAGAACTCACTAAAGAACAATTAATACACTTTTTAAATAAAATCAATGTAAAAATGATCCAAACCATTTCTGCCTGGAAACAAAAAAATAAGACAGAATTAGAAAATTCTAATCAGTTGACCGACCTGTATGATAAAACAGTTTTAAAGCTAATGAATGTAGATTTTAAAAAAGAATCCACGCTGAGCAAAATTCGCGTTCAGTGTTATACAAGAATCAAAAAAGATTTTGATTGATAACTAGAGAACGACTGTGCTTAAGCTTTTCCAATTGCAAACCAATAAACGCTACTACTATTGCTTAAAGTAAAGCCGCTAGTAAATACCGGTCAGATAGAATTTAAGGAAGTGGGGTCTGGGGTCTGGGGTCTGTTTTTTTTTGTAAAAATAGTCTAAGCGCCACATTGCGCAAGAATCTATTCTTATTTTCGTCGGAGTTTTAACAATCTACAGCGACTGCTATTAGCTTAATACCGTCGGAGTTTTAACAATCTACAGCGACTGCTATTAGCTTAATGCCGTCGGAGTTTTAACATTTACTGTGTCTAAAGTGGGTTTAAGGGTTAGTTTTTTTTTAAATTAGAAGTATCGCTGGAACAAAATGGCGAGCGAAGCGATGCAAAAAAGTTTTTTTTGTGGCTTCTAGACTTTTATCTCATGTCCAGACCCCAGACCCCACTTCCTTAAATTATGATGATGGTTACCCGTAAAGACCAATCGCAAACCAATAAACGCTACCACTATTGCTTATAGTAAAGCCGGTTTTACTTACGTTAGATACACTTGCAGTAGTATTACCAATTGAAGTTACAAATACTCCATATGGGGATGCGGTATAAGGTACTGCAAAGACAGGAGACGAAGCACTTACAGGGGCTAATGAAAATTGAATTAATAATTGGCCTACATACATATATCCAATTGTACCAGCAGTATTATTCCCAATACTGGTCACTATATCTATATTGTCAGTACTAGTATCCTTATATGCAGATGTACTAAAACCTGAGTTGATTGCTGCCATTTTCTAATAATGATTACATATATAATAAATAAATAATAATAACGAATTAAAAATAAAAAAGGGTCCTGCTTAAAGAACCATTTTTTATTTTTTTAAATTATTTAATTATTTTATTTTAAAAGTAGGTAAACATATACATAAATAAAATCCTAATCTACATTTTTAAAAACTCTCTAAAACACATCCCGAATTATCATTATAGCAAGACAATTGGTTTCTCAAGCACTGCAACTCATCCATCATAAGGTCTTCCTTATACTTTTTTTCTGCCATCAATGCCATAATATCGCATCTCATGATTGAAATCATTTCTTCAAGCTGGGTCGCGTACTTACTATCCACCATATCGTACGACTCTGTCACTTGACCGAAATTCTCATCATATAGATACTCATGAGCAGTGTCTTCTACTTGCATTGGTGAAGCTTGCATTGGTGAAGCTTGCACTGGTGAAGCTTGTACTGGTGAAGCTTGTACTGGTGAAGCTTGTACTGGTGAAGCTTGTACTGGTGAAGCTTGTACTGGTGAAGCTTGTACTGGTGAAGCTTGTACTGATGAAAAGCTGGATTTTCTTAATCCCATTTCCAAATCTGCATCCAAATCATCAAACGCCTGAGTTTCTTCTACTGCAGGCAACAGACCAAGCGCACTTACATCAATGCGCAACTTTCTCTGTCCCGAAACCGCCTTCTGACCATGATTCTCCAAGACAATCCAATACCAAGGATCATCATAGACAACTCGCGCCTCCATTCCAGACTTAATCTTGGCTTGAAGATTACGGGCATGCTCATTATCAAACCAATACTCAAAATGAATATATACACTATAATAATACCCGTTTTTCCCACACTTTTCTACAAAATCAACATTCGTAACCTTACCAATGTCAAGCTTGTAAAAGGTATCCATTATTCTTGCCTCATCAATGTTTCCAAAGACGCGGGGAATGTAAATACTCATGTTTGCAATCATTTTGAATGTGTGCTTTGTTAGTTATATGCGTATCTTCTAGACACCAAAAAGCATTTCAATTTTTTTATTTACTTAATAAAAATGAAACCACTAATAAAAGGTGTCCCTTTTTGCTCGTGAACGAAATGACCCAAAATCAGTTCCACGTTCAAATATATTAAGTAATTTCATTATTATATACACTAAAGTATTATTTTTTATCGGTAAGGTGACATTTTGTAATTTGTATTTTGAATTTGAAATACAAAAAGGTAATAATATTAGTAATCAACATTTAAATAGAAAATAAAAAAAATGAAATACTTTTCACCCTTTAACCAATATGCATATAACACAAGGTATAAATTCTCAAGATAAATTATAAACTAATAACTGAAAATGAAAGAAATGAGTTGCACCAAAGAATGCCCGATTTGCATGGACGCTATTTGCGGAGATAAAAATTGTGTCACTACTGATTGTGGTCATAATTTTCACGCAAGTTGCCTTTTCAAAAATATGGCTCATAATGGGTTTGGGTGCCCATATTGTCGTACTGAACTTGCGGAAGTTCCTGAAGAGGAGGACGATGATTCAGATGACGAGGATGATGATGACTGGATTGATGAGGAAGAACCGTATTCTAATAGTTCGCTTCGTAGTCTAAGACAAATGTTTCAGGAAGATTATAATGCGGCAGATGACGCGGAGGAAGATGATGAGGATGAAGATGACGGGTATTTTCACGGAGAAGAAGACTATGAAAATGCACCTACTTCACAAATAATGGCTGCTAAATTGATGGAAAAGGGGGTTACCTATCATCAATTAGTGGAAAGTTTGTGTTCTTCTAATCTAGATGAATATCGTTTTAAAATGGAATACAATGAAACGGCTGACAAAATATATGGAAAAATGCGTGGGATTCTTGCCAATCATGTCCAATCACAAGAACAAGTACAAGCCCTGCCTGCACATGTGCCAATGGAACGATAAACCACAAATAAAAAATATAAAAAATAAAAACCAAATAAAAGTTATAAAAACCAATTAAACCCAACCCCAAATAAATAAATAAATAAACAAAACAAACCAGTCGCTGATTTAAACATGATGATTTCCCATTAAATCTTCATAAAAATCTTTGACTTTTTTGTTTATTTTTATTTTATTATAATTAAAGGAAGTTAAATATAACCCATCTAATGATTTGACTCGTGAAAGCGCCACATAAGTTTGACCACATTCAAATATATCATTTCCCACATTGATTTCCGCCGCATCCAAAGTGGACCCTTGAGATTTATGAATCGTCAGCGCCCAAGCTAAAATCAATGGAACCTGTGAAACCCCGATTCCCGGTATTTTTTCACTTAACCATGTATGACGATTCATAGTCATTTCTAATCCATTATTATATTTAACCACAGGCATTTGCGTATATGGACAGAAACTAGTCACGATTCCTTGACTTCCATTGCATAATACCAATTCGTCATTTTCTTTGATATTCACAATACACATCACCTGAGCACCTACTTTTAATTTTAATACATTGTCACACATCAAATTATTAGATAAATATTCTACTTCCTTTTCTATATCCATTTCGGTGAATTGCTTTTCTTTTTCTTCTTCTTTTTCTTCTTTTAAATAATTAATAAGCGCCTCTGCTTCCTCTTCTTCGTCTACATTCTCATATTTCGTAAACTTATCTTTTTCTTCTCGCGACAATTCTTTTTTTTCATATACATAAGTTGTACGAAACTCCTTTTCTTCTGTAGTTAACTGGGTCATATTTTGGTTATTAACTGTTTCTACCCAATATTTAGTTGGGTAAATCTTGGTAGGTTGAATAATTAATCCTTCATCAGTTTTGCGTCCTACATATTTCTCTAAAATATCAAGTGATTTCCTCTTAATTTTTCCCTCACGAATTTGATTTAAAATAGAAGCGTATACCGGGTCGGCTTGTCTAAAAATTTTTATCAACGGGATTTGATTTTGTCGTCTAGGGAATACTGTATTCCATTCTTCGCTTTCAAAACAAAACCGCATTGTATCTGGGGTTTCTTTATTCCCCACTGGCGGCAATTGATAAAAGTCCCCTGAAAAGATGACTTGAATGCCGCCAAATGGTTTAACCGATTTTCTTAATTGTTTCCCTATATTATTTAACATATTGAATAATGCAAAAGACAACATACTGACTTCATCTACTACTAAAATATCGGTTGTTTTCCATAAACTACTAAAATATGTGTTTTGTCTTATTTTTTTTACATAAGAAGCGGTTTCTCCTTTGCCTAGTCTAATTCCTGCCCACGAATGAAGCGTTTTGGCTTTACAATTAAGTAATACTGCTGCACAACCGGTTAGTGCACATACATGAATATTTTTTCTTTTCCGGATTGCATCCTGATATATTTTTCTAATAAGCTCCGATTTCCCAGAGCCTCCCGGACCAGTAATAAATATATTTTCTCCTTGAATATATTTATTAAATGCAAGTTCTTGTTCATTAGAAAGTTCCATTATTATTTTGTTTATTTATTATACTACAAATTATATTATAATTGATGATGTGTTATATCATATTATTGATATGTGTTTATATTCATTTTTTTATTTATATTTTGCTTTCGCATTATTTTTCCTCTAACTCTTTGACCCCGTTTTCTTTTTTATTTTTCCTCTAACTCTTTGACTCGTTTTTTCAAATCCTGAACTTCCTTGATAAGTAAACTAATTAAACTTATATAATTGACCGATTGCATTTCATCTGCGTCTTTTTCTCCAGTTACCAAGAATGGAAACTCTTCCTGTAATTCATGCGCAATCAACCCAATATCTTGTTTTTGAGTATTTTTATTTATATAGGAAACGGGTCGTAAATGGTCAATAGAATATTTGGTTAAATCCAATGGTTCAACATTCTCTTTAATACGATAATCTGATGTGGCAGTATAAGAAGGTGCTGAAACATTTCCAGAAGTACTTATAGATACTACATAATTTACTCCTGTTGAATTTCCCCAGTTATACCAAAAGTTAAATCCTCCCAGATATGAAGTAAAATCAATAACTGATGAGGATGAATTATAATTAATATAAGTATTAACCCCCGCTGTAAAATAAACAGTTGTTCCTGAAATAGAGCCAGTAGAAGTAATAGAACCTCCTGTAATAGCCCCACTACCCGCACTTAAACTAGTACCTGAAATAGCCCCTCCTGTAATAGTCCCAGTACCCGCACTTAAACTAGTACCTGAAATAGAGCCAGTAGAAGTAATAGCACCACAACCAACAGGTCCACATGACAATGCGCCACTACCTGCACTTAAACTACTTCCTGTAATAGCGCCTCCTGTAATAGCCCCAGTACCCGCACTTAAACTACTTCCTGTAATAGCGCCTCCTGTAATAGCCCCAGTACCCGCACTTAAACTAGTTCCTGTAATAGCGCCTCCTGTAATAGCCCCTCCTGTAATAGTCCCAGTACCCACACTTAAACTACTTCCTGTAATAGAACCTCCTGTAATAGTCCCAGTACCCGCACTTAAACTACTTCCTGTAATAGAACCTCCTGTAATAGCCCCTCCTGTAATAGCCCCAGTACCCGCACTTAAACTACTTCCTGTAATAGAACCTCCTGTAATAGCCCCTCCTGTAATAGCCCCAGTACCCGCACTTAAACTACTTCCTGAAATAGAGCCAGTAGAAGTAATAGCACCACATGTTAATGCCCCACTACCCGCACTTAAACTAGTTCCTGTAATAGAGCCAGTAGAAGTAATAGCACCACATGTTAATGCTCCACTACCCGCACTTAAACTAGTTCCTGTAATAGCACCTCCTGTAATAGCCCCAGTACCCGTACTTAAACTAGTTCCTGAAATAGAGCCAGTAGAAGTAACAGCACATGATGTGCCAACCGATAAACTCTGAAAAGACCCAGTCCCGCCAGTCAATACATTTGAAACAGATAAATTATTAATACTTCCAGTAGGCCCAGTTAATGTACCTGTAAATGAAATAGAGCCAATAGAAGTAATAGCACCACATCCAACAGCTCCACATGTCAATGCCCCACTACCCGCACTTAAACTAGTTCCTGAAATAGAGCCAGTAGAAGTAATAGCACCACAACCAACAGCTCCACATGTCAATGCCCCAC
>Ga0194041_10000427_pt1 | contig 16984 bp, 12 predicted proteins | sample JunL449m_MetaG_FD_160082 | JGI IMG/M metagenome (GOLD analysis project Ga0194041, IMG submission 160082) | Anoxic zone freshwater microbial communities from boreal shield lake in IISD Experimental Lakes Area, Ontario, Canada - Jun2016-L442-9m | ecosystem: Environmental > Aquatic > Freshwater >...
GGATCGGAGGTCTGGCGCAGCACGGGAGCGATCGGTACGCCACCAACCGCACCGGCACGTCCCTCGCTCGAAGATGTCGCGAGGATGCCATCAATCAGGCCCACTGCGCCGTGGACTTCAAGCGCCGCTAGGTGCGCATCGAGATCCATCCCTTCAGTCTCACCCTCCTGCTCATCGACATTCGCAACCCACACAAGTGGCGCGCGTCGCGACGTAAGCGCAGCAAGGATCTCAGGGACAAGGAGATGTGGGATCACGCTGGTGTATAGCGACCCCGGGCCGAGAACAATGAGATCGGCCTCCTGGATCGCGATCACGGCCGACGGTGTCGCGCGTGCCTCTGCTGGCGCAATGCTGATGTGGTGAATATTGCGAGTCCGAGCGAGTTGCGCCTGGCCGCGCACCGTTGCACCATCCGTTGTGGTGCCAATCAACTCCAGCGCAACGGATGTCCCAGGGATCACCTCGCCACGAACGTTCAAGATGCGGTGGACACGCGCTACACCACGCTCGAGGTCGCCGCCCTCTTGATAGATCGCGGCGGCGAGCAGGAGGTTGCCGACAGCGTGTCCCCGTGGCGCACCAGGCTCAGCAGGGAGTCGGAAGCGCAGCAGATCTGCTGCGGTCGATTCAGAATCAGAGAGGGCAACGAGGCAGTTCCGCAGGTCGCCCACGGGCGGAATACCAAGCTGTTCTCTCAGCACCCCAGAGGATCCGCCATCGTCCCCCATCGAAACGATCGCCGTTAGGTGGGCTGTCTCTAACTTCAGGCCACGCAGTGCGGTGCCAAGCCCTGTGCCACCACCCAATACAACGACGCGGCGTCCGCGTGCCAGTCGGCGGCGACGCTCAAGCAACTCCAAGAGTGAGACCCCTGGACGATCAGTTCGGTACGGCAGAATTGCCGCTCGGGCCAAGCCCACGAGGCCAATCCCTACGAGGAGCAGGCCGAGCACGGCGGCGGTAGCGGCCCGAAGCATCGGATCAAGATCGCGCAGGGCGAGCGCAGCGGCAATTTGTACAAGTGGATCCGGGAGCTGAGCCCCCGCCGCGAGTGCGCGGATGCCGCTCAGGAGACCGAGCGCAATCGTGCCGGCGCCGAAGAACGCGAGGAGAAGCCAACGCTTCACGCCAAGACCCGGTTTCAACCAGCCGATACGACGCACCGTTTTAGGCTCGCTCCACATCGCGATGGTGGACGTGCACAGCGTGTGCCTGCACGTGAGCTCGCAACCTAGCAGCCAACGCCTCGCTAATGGCGACAGAGCGATGTCGACCACCGGTGCAACCGATGGCGACACTTAACCGTCCGCGACCATCAGCAAGGTACGCCTCAAGTGTCGAGAGCAGGAACGCGGCAATTGACGACTCGATAATGGCGCCAACCGCATCACTCAGCACATAGGCCGCTACATCTGAACTACGTCCATCCTTCGGCCGTAGCTCAGGAACCCAATGGGGGTTCGCCGCGGATCGCACATCAAAGACGAGATCGGAATCTAAGGGGATACCGTGCTTGAATCCAAAGCTCGTAAGGTGCACCGAAACTGATGCGTCGCCACCGAGGACCTCATGGACCAACCGGTCACGCAACTCACGGGCGACGAGGTCGCTCGTATCGATCACCACATCCGCAATCTCACGGGAGGCGCTCAGCAGCTCACGCTCAGCCCGAATCGCTCCAGCAACATCGGTTGGCGCATCTGTTGCGCCACCGAGCGGATGTCGGTGCCGCGTCTCACTGAACCGCCTCAATAGAACGTCATCTCGAGCGTCCAGGTAGATCACGCGACGTTCAATGCCGATCGCAGAGCATGCTACGCGGACCGCGTCAATCGCAGCACGTGGGTCACCATCGCGTGCGTCGATCACCAAGCAGAGGCGCGCAAATCTCTCTGGCTGTAGCCGAATCTTCTCCAGGAGGGCTGGAATGAGATCATTTGGCATGTTATCGATCGTCCGAAATCCAATGTCCTCAAGAGATTTCGTGGCGGTGCTCTTTCCGGCGCCCGAGAGCCCAGTGAGCAACACGATCTTGTGCTGCACCGCTGCCAACATCGCTATCGCCCGCCTGCTCGAATCAACCAAATTGACAGTTCATACAGCATGTAGAGCACGACAGAGAGAACGATCGGGCTGACGAGGTCCGTGCCCGGTGTGGCGAAGGCGCCGACAACAACGGCCAGGACAATGGCGTTGCGGCGCCACTTTCGTAACTTTGTCGAGCTGACAACCCCCACCCGCGATAAGAAGACGAGCAAAATTGGATACTCCGTCGCCAAGCCAAACACGAGCATGAGTGAACCGACGAATCCGAAGTAGCGATCAGCGGCGATGAGGGGGGTGAGGTCACTCGTAGCAAACGAGAGGAGAAAGGCGACCGCAAATGGCAAGACCACCCACGCTACTCCGACGCCCACAGCAAAGAGGATCAGTGCGAGCGGAATCCACGGTCGCGCAGCACGGCGCTCCTGGTCGGTAAGCCCTGGGCTAATGAACGCCCATGCCTGCCAGAGCCAGATTGGCATGGCAATTCCAACGCCACCGATGAGACTGAGCTGCATGCGAATCCCAAATGCGTCGCCGATCCCCACGAAGTAAAGCGGCGTGCCATTCAGTGGCATGCGTAGGATCGCGATAAGCGAGTCGCACCAGGCGAAGGTGATAGCCGCTCCGACAACCACGGCAACGAGGGCAATGCCGACGCGTCGGCGCAACTCTCTAAGGTGATCGACGAGCGGCGCCGGTACGTCGCCTACTTTGCGGCGTCGAGACATGATCGACTCGAACGGACGCTAGGCCTTTCGCTTCGTACGAGCGGCTGGACGCTTCGTCACTCGCTTTGCGACACGCTGTGTGCGGGACTTCGCGGGGGCTGAGGAGGCGCCCGCCGTTGCATCCTTGAATTCCCGGAAGGAGTCGCCGACAGCCTTACCGATCTCTGGGAGCTTGCCTGGTCCGAACACCAAGAGCACAACGGCAAGGATCAGGATCAGTTCTGGAAATCCGACGTTTGGCATTGGATACCTCCTCGTAGTGGGCTAGCGCCCTTAGGAGGCGAGTATAGCGAGGCGACGCCCCCACTCTGCCGCCGCAGCACCCAACGCCTCTTCGGCCCGCTCATGTCCAGCGCCAGCGTCGCTGATCCCTCGCCCAACATTGACCAGCAACCCCCCGCCGACCAGGCCTGCACCCGGCCCGGTCAAGGCGCCACCATCGGCGATCACCGCGGCAGCCTCACCCCCCTGAGTCCCCACGCCAGGGACCAGGAATGGGAGGCCCGGGGCTACGCGTCGCAGGTGGCGGAGCGCCGCGGCATCTGTGGCACCCACGACGAGACCGACACGGCCAGCCACCGCCTCTGGTCGACGTCCGGCTAGGCGCGCAACCCGCTCGGCGAGTGACTCTTCAGGATCTGCATCACTCGCGCTTACTCGCAGAGACTGCAGCTCGCTTGATTCGGGATTCGATGTGCGACAGAGGAGGTAGGTGAATCCCTCGGTGCGATCAAGGAGCGGCGCAAGCGCACCGATGCCAAGGTACGGATTTGCCGTCACGGCGTCGGCGCCGAGCATGTCGTAGAGCGCCACCCCCTGCGCCACAACCGTTGCTCCGATATCGCCACGCTTAGCATCGACGAGTAGTGGGATATCGCCTGGGATCTGGCGACGGACACGTTCTGCTAATCGAATCCCCTCGCTGCCGAGTGCCTCAAAGTACGCGAGGTTCATCTTGAAGGCAGCTGCAAATGGCGCGGTAGCGCCGATAAGGGTTTCAATCCATCGCTCAATCCCAGCGTTCGTCTCGCGATAGGTCACGGGAAGGGCTGAGGGGACCGGGTCAATGCCGACGCACAAAAATGAGCCGGCACGAGCTGTTGATGCGCTGAGGCGATCTAGATACCCGCTCATGGCGCCGGGCTCACTGCCGCAGCAGCGGTGTTGAGGCTCCCCCACGCTGGCCGCACATTTGGATCCACAGGGTCACGAAGCGGGTTGATGATCACCGGAGGATTCGGTATACCAGATGCGGCAACGCTGAATGAGGCGATGCTTAGAGTTGCTTGCCCGCCGTACGCTGACAGCAATGCGAGTTGCGTACCGTTTGGCGACCAGGCTGGGGCCCACGATTTACCAGTGCGAGTGACCTCCATCACGACCTCACCCGTTGTTGGGTTGAGGATAACAACATCTGTTCCGCGCGTTGAAATTCGCGTGGCGGCCATCCACCGACCATCGGGGCTTATCGCCGGCTGAATCAGGCCCTTCTCGCCAATCCTTGTCGTGCTCTTCTTTGCGACGTCGTAACGGATGATGCGCGAGGCGGAGGTGCCCTCTGCAAGCCCGTTCTGCACGTAATAGAGGGCGGTGCCATCGGGGCTCCATGCGGGATCCTGGTGACCAAATGGGGCTATGTGAGGGAGTGGAAGCGTGGTGATCTCGGACCCATCAGCGCTGAGGACTCGGATCACGACATCGGTGCCGATATCACGCCCGCGGTAATCAGTTGCAACCGCGATGCGACCATCACTGGTGAGAGAGGGATCGTACATGAAGCCAGACCAATTCAGTGACGGTTGCGATCCGACGATCAGGCCATCAAAGAGCACCTCTTCTCTGCCACCATACGCAGACAGTCGCAACAGGCTCGGCACTGTCAGCTCATACTTCTGCACGCTGCCGCTCCCGATATATCTGCCACCCGACTCAGTTCGATGCCGAATTGCGTAAAGCCAGACACCGTCAATGCTCCAGGCCAGGTCGGAATCAGTTGCTGCGGTAGTGAGTTGCCGCAGTGAGTTACCGCTCACACTCCAGATGGAGCCGCCGCGACCGAAGGCAATTGTTCCGCTCACGTTCGTCCCCACCATCACCTCAGGGCCGCTATTTGGACTCGCAGCGGGGGCAGGGGTACTGAGGGAGAATCCGATGAGGCTTCCGGCTGCAAGCATCCCGAGGAGAAGCAACGCGATAATCGGGGCTGGGCTGAACGTGCGCCGCTGCGCTCCATCGCGACTCAACAGGTCACGGTTGGTTGGAGGCTTCGCGCCATGAAATGGTTGCGGCGCGGCTTGGCGGGTGCGTGGCAACGGTCGAAGAGATCGATTCCCACTCATACGGCCTCCCCTGATATAGCGGACCGGAGATCTGCGACGTGGACCTCAATCCGTGCTGAACCACGATACGTCCGTTGCACCGTTCGCACGACAAGGTCAATCGTGCCCCCTGAAAGCTGCTGGGCATCGGGTCGGCCAAATGCCATCGCCTCTACCGTGGAACCGTCCAGCGCGAGTGTGAGACGAGCGTGGCGCCCATCTCCGACAAGGCGGACTGCCGTAAGCGGGATCCCGCGAAGCAGAAAGGTTGGCTCAGGATTCCCCATGCCTGTCGGCGCAAGCAGATCTGCTAGCGCAGCCAGGTCCTGCGGCGTGCGGCCCCCCACCGGCGCGGCCAGGTCGACGGCCAGCTCTGGCGCCCGCGCCCGCGCCTGCCCAGCACAGGTAGCGCTCAGCCTGGGGAGCAACGCCTCCCAGTTCGCTGCATCAAAAGAACAACCACCGGCCCCGTCATGACCACCGTGTCGAATCAGGATCTCGCTCGCATCCTGTAGCGCAACCGCAATTGCAAAGCCTTTCGGCGCCCGCACCGAGGCACGCATCGGCGCCCCATCACTATCGTCATGTGCGACGAGAGCGGGTCGCCCCATCTCTTCGCTGAGCCGACCAGCGATCAGACCGATAATCCCAACAGACCACGGGCCCCGCACCGCCACCAGGCCGTCGCCGAGATATGCGCGTGCGCTGTTCAGGGTGCCTCCTGGGATGAGTCCGAGAAGTCCCCGAGCATCATCAATCGCAACCTTTGTCATCTCTTTCCGCTCAAGATTGATCCCCTCCAAGAGCGTTGCAAGCTCAGCGCCCTCGATTGGGTCGTCGGTGGTGAGTAGCGCGAGTGCAGGTGCGGCATCACCGATGCGCCCCGCAGCATTAATGCGCGGTGCGATGGTGAACCCCGAAACATCTGCACGGTACGGAGCCTCTGCGCCAGCGGCGCGGAGGAGCGCCGCGACTCCCACTGGCATGTGCCCAGCGCCGTTCATCACCTTGAGTGCCGAGCGTACGATGACGCGAAACTCATCAGCAACTGGAACCATGTCCGCAATTCCACCAATCATGGCGAGGACTGAGAGTTCTGCCAAGAGTTCCCGTCGCTCTGGATGATCGGCAAGTATGCCCTGAGCAATCTTGAAGGCGAGACCACTCCCCGCCAAACTTGGGAATGGGTAGATTGAGTTGGGCCGATTAGGATTCACGAGCCAAGCGGCCTGTGCCGGCTCTGGCGGCACGGCGTGGTGATCAATGATCCCGACCAATATCCCTGCCTGGAGCGCCTCGGCAACGCGGGCCCGATCGGCGGTGCCGCAGTCAACTGCAAGGATGAGCTCGACGCCATCTTCCAGTGCGGCGCTGATCGCCCCCTCAGGAATGCCATGTCCATCACCATCACGCTGCGGGATGTAGCCCTCGGCGATCGCGCCAATTGCACGGAGTGCTCGAATCATGATGGCCGCCCCGGTGAGCCCATCGGCATCAAAGTCGCCTACGACAAGGACAGGCTCCCCCGCTTCACCCGCCGCACGAAGACGCGCAATGAGGCCCGTCGCATCGGGGAGAAGGTGTGGATCGTGCAAGGTGCGATCGTTGCGATCCAAAAAGTGTCGTGCGTGAACTGGGTCAGCGAGACCACGGCTATGGAGCAAGGTGGCGAGCGATAAGTGGAGATGCTTTGGAATTAAGAGGTCGGCGAAGAGTTGCAAGAGATCCGTGCTGACCTGCAGCTCGCCAGCAGCGGCAGGATGGAGAGTTGCGACCGGCTCAAGGCGCCAGGCCCGCGGCGGCACCCTACGCCGTGCGGGTTCGCGCCGCTGCCACCCTGCGCGCCTGAGCGCGCTCCTCCCACCAGACGAGCAGTGGGCTGGCATTGAAGATTGAAGAGTACGTTCCTGAAAGGATGCCGATGAAGAGCGCCAACACAAAGGTGCGCACCGATCCCCCAGCGAAAACGAGGAGGGTAAGGAGTGTGATGAGCACGGTGGCGGTGGTGTTAAACGATCGACCGAGGGTCTGAACAATGGAGTGGTTCACAACATCTCCGAATGGCGCGCCAGCATGGCGGACAAGGTTCTCGCGGATGCGGTCAAACACAACGATCGTGTCGTGCACCGAGAAGCCGATGATCGTCAACATCGCGGTGACGAAGAGGGCATCGATCTCAATCCCTGCGACGGTACCGGCGATAGCAAAGAAACCGACCGTCACAATCACATCGTGAAGAAGCGCCGTGAGCGCCGCCAGTCCGAACCGAAGGTTTCGGAAGCGATAGGTCATCCAGAGCAGAATCCCGATCGAACCGAGCACGACGAGGAGGAGCGCCTGCTGCGTGAGGTCCTGGCTGATGACGGGGCCGACCGTGGAGATGGAGCCCTCTTGGGCGATTGGGCCGATCGCAGCAACAACTGCCCCACGAATCTTCTGTAGTTCTGCCCCAGCATTTTCAATCTGGTCCTGACCGACCTGAAGGTCGAGTGGCTTCGTGCGCACGATCAAGAAGCCGGTCCCGGCCTCAGTGACGGTAGCCTCCTCATGTCCCGCACTCGCGACGGCCGCCTGCACCACCAACGGATCGGCTGGAGTTGCGGGGCGGAACTCCCAAATCGTGCCGCCCGTGTAGTCGATGGAGAACTTCAACCCACTGGTGCCGCCAGAAATTGGGGTAGCCAAGGTGAAGAGGAGGCCAGGGACGGTGATCAGCAACGAGAAGAGGAAGAACCAGCGCTTGCGCGCAATGATCTTATCCACGAGTCACACCCCGATCTAGTGCGTCGAGATCGCCCTTAGCGGTTCCGTAAAGGTAGGGTGACGAGAAGCGCTTCTGCGCAATGACGGCGCGCAGGATCAGGCGTGTGACGGTAACGGCAGTAAAGAGTGAGCAGAGCACGCCAATGATCAACACCAGCGCGAAGCCCTTGATGGTGGAGGAGCCAAAGTAGAAGAGGATGAAGGCGGTGATCAGGCTTGAGACATTGGAGTCAAGAATGGAGTTCCAAGCCCTGCTGAAGCCAGCCTCTACTGCCGGGGCGATCCCCTTCCCAATGCGCAGCTCCTCTTTCGTGCGCTCAAAGATGAGGATGTTCGCGTCAACCGCCATGCCGATCGAGAGCACGAATCCGGCGATCCCGGCCAGAGTTAGCGTGACGGGGACGAGGCGGAAGATCGCTAGGACGATAAGGACATAAAAGAGCAGTGCAACATTGGCGACCGCTCCGGCCAGGCGGTAATGCAAAAGCATGAACAGGAAGACGAGCAAGATGCCAACGGCGCCAGCGAAGAGCGCTTGACCGAGGAAGGCTGCGCCGAGCGTTGCCTTCACATCGGTGACGCCAATCTCCGCAATCGGGAATGGGAGTGAGCCGAACTTCAGAATGGTGACAAGATTTGCGGCCTCATCGGCGGCGAAGCCGCTGGCACCGCCGCCAGAGATCTGGGCCTCACCGCCCGTGATCGCACTCTGAATGTATGGAGCCGACTTGACAGCACCGTCAAGAACGATCGCAAAGTAGGAGCCGATGTTCGCCTTCGTCCACGTGGCGAAGAGATCTGCGCCAGCAGACTTCAGCTTGAAGGAGACAACGCGTTTTCCCGCAGAGTCAATCTGCACGGCCGACGAGTCAATCTGATCACCAGAGAAGAGCGCCTTCAGCGTTTTGTCCTTTAGTGTCTCGCCCTGGAGCGGTACCGCCTTCGTTCCCTGGTGCGGCTGACCCGACGCAGAATCAAAATACCCATACACATCACGCGGAAGGGGCACCAGGTCGAGCCGACCGGTGGTGCCCAGAAGGGCGCGAATGGAATCGGGGTTGGTGACGCCAGGCAACTCAACCACAACCCGGTCGGTCCCCTGCGTCTGCACAAGCGGCTCAGAGACACCGGTGCTGTTGACGCGACGTTCAATGATGTCGCGGATGGTAGCGAGATCGGCTGTGGTGGCGCTCACGCCGTCGACTGGCTGCACCTGATACTCAACACGTAGCCCGCCACGTAGGTCAAGTCCAAGCTTGGTCTCAATCGGGCGAGTGCCGCCCGTGGTGCCACCTGCGGGGAGCTTCAGGTTTGGGAGTAGGTCAATAGCCAGCGCCAGAAGCGCTGTAGCCAGAATCAGGTACGGGGTGAACTTACGCATTGCGGAGAATCCTAGCAGGGGTCCCCCTCAGCCCCCTTCAGCCCCGATCCGCACCGAGTGCGGCGAGGATTCGTGCGGCAAGGGCTAGATCGACCCCTGGAACCTCCACGAGGCTTTCAGCGGGAGCGGCGGCGATCCCTGCGGCTGAGCCGAACCGACGGAGGAGCGCCTTCCGCTTCGTTGGGCCCAATCCACGGATGCCATCGAGCCGGCTCGCGGTTGCCGCCCGACTCCGCAGGGTGCGGTGATAGCCGATCGCGAAACGGTGCGCCTCATCTCGAAGTCGCTGCAGAAGGCGCAGCCCAGGATCGGTGGCAGGGAGAAGAATTGGAGCTGAAGCGTCGCGCAGCCAGAGCTCTTCGCGCTCCTTGGCGAGGCCTACGAGAGGGATCGCTAACCCTGCGGCATCCAGCACGGCGGCCGCAGCAGATACCTGCCCCCGACCACCGTCGATGACGAGAAGGTCAGGCAGGCTCCATGCGCGTGATTCGGCCTCGCCACTCCGTTGCGTACCACCCTCCACTGAACGAGCGAAGCGACGTGTGAGTGCCTCCGCGTGTGCCGCGAAGTCATCTTGCCCCGTCACCCCCTTAATACGGAAGCGGCGGTACTCCTTCGGCGCCAACTGACCCTCTTGCGCAACGGTGAGGGATGAAACGGTGAATGCCCCCTGGATGGTGCTGACGTCGACACACTCAATGCGCGCCGGTGATGCGTCAAGTCTGAGCGCGACGGAGAGCGCTGTGAGGGCGGCGTCGGCACGCTCACGATCGGCGTCCTCTTCGGCCTCGCGTCGAATGAGCCACTCTTCTGCGTTCCGTTCGGCCAGCCGAACGATGCGCGCCCGATCCCCGCGCTGTGGGACACGCATCTCGACGCGACCCTCACGACGTGCTGAAAGGAATTCCAGGATCTCTGGATCGCCCACCTCCACAGCGGTCGCAATCGAGGGTGGGATCTCTCCTGCACGTGCGTAGTAGCTCGCGGCAAAACCTGCGAGGAGTTCTGCATCCCCTGAATCCCCCGCCTCCACACGATGAACATCACGTCCCACTAGCGCCGAGTCACGAATCTGGAAACAGGCTATGGCAACATGGCGGCCGTGCCGAGCGATGCCCAGCACGTCCTCATCGGCGCGACCCGACGTCGGCACCCTCTGCTCGTCGAACGTCGTCTCTAGCGAAAGGACGGCATCGCGAATACGTGCGGCATCTTCAAAGGCTTCGCGTTCGGCGGCAGATTCCATTCGGGTAGTGAGCATGGTGATAGCGGCGCGTGATCGCCCACCCAGAAAGAGTTGCACTCCATCAATCTCGCGCTGGTAGTCGGCGACCGGAATATTGCCGAGGCAGGGGCCCTGGCAGCGCTTCAAGTCGTAGAGGAGGCAGGGGCGCTCAAGTGCGCGTTCCATTGGCTTAATTGATACCTCGCACGTTCGAAACTGAAAGAGGCGTTTGATCGCCTCCATCGCAGCATTGACCGATCCAGGCGTTGTGTATGGTCCGAAATAGCGCGAGCCGTCCCGCACAAGTCGTCGGGTGCGCTCCACGCGTGGATAGGGATCAGCCGTAACGCGAATGTACGGGTAGCTGCGATCGTCACGAAGGCGGATGTTGTACTTGGGGAGATGCCGTCGCACGAGTGTGGCCTCGAGGAGAAGTGCCTCTTTTGTGGAGTCGGTGACCGTCCAATCCAGTGTTGCAACCTCAGCGATCGCGTCGCGAATGCGGTGTGCACCCGGCTCTCCACCAGCCTGCCAGTAGCTGCGCACGCGTTGGGTAAGGTGCGTCGCCTTGCCGACGTAGATGATCTTCCCTGCGGTATCCGAGAAGAGATAGACGCCGGGCGCGTCGGGGAGAACCTTCAGTGCCGCCGCAATCGCGTCCGGGACACTCGGCGCCGGAAGTCGCTCAGGCGCCATCGCGCGATCCAACACGCCCACGCAGGGCCTCACGGCGATTCAGTATTCTCAGGATCTCGTCGAGTGCCTCACGCAGCTCCACTACCGCCTCACCAGAGGCGACATCTGCGAGTCCATCTCCCGGCCCGAGAGCAGCGCGCACAGCGACGACTCCTTTACGCAGGGCTGCACCATGTGCGTCACGGAGTTGCGTTGTCCAGGACCGATACGGCAAGAACCTAGCTCGGGCACGATCATCAACAAGCTCATCAAGGATGCGCTCCAGCAGCTGGGCTGCGCGGAGCCCAGCCTGATCGAGTGCGGGATCGGCGTGTCGAGGGAGGTGGGGCTCAGCCATCGCTACTCCAGCGAATGGATCGGCTCGCCCTTCAGCGCAAGGGCGAGATAGCGACCGGTGTGGCTGCGCTTCACCTTCGCAACCTGCTCAGGCGTCCCCTCAGCAATGAGTTCGCCACCACGGCTTCCCCCATCGGGCCCAAGGTCGATCACCCAGTCCGCCGTCTTGATCACATCAAGGTTGTGCTCAATCACGATGACGCTGTTGCCGCCATCAACAAGGCGATGCAGCACATGGAGCAGGCGATCAACGTCTGCAAAGTGCAGCCCTGTGGTTGGCTCGTCAAGGATGTACATCGTGCGGCCAGTGGAGCGACGAGCCAGTTCGGTGGCGAGCTTGATGCGCTGCGCCTCGCCACCCGAGAGGGTCGTTGCCGCCTGCCCGAGGCGGAGATAGCCGAGGCCTACCTCGCTCAGTGTTTTGAGGCGATTGCGAATTGCAGGCACCGCAGAGAAGCGCTCAAGCGCATCATCCACCTGTAGCTCCAGTACGTCGGCGATTGTCATCCCCTTCCAGGTCACCTCAAGTGCCTCGCGGTTGTAACGCTTCCCTTGGCACGTTTCACAGGGCACATACACGTCAGGGAGGAACTGCATCTCAATCTGCAAGATGCCGTCACCGGAACAGGTTTCGCAGCGGCCGCCTTTCACGTTGAAAGAGAAGCGTCCTGCCGTGTAACCACGGAGCCGCGCCTCTTGTGTGGCGGCGAAGAGTTCACGGATTGGCGTGAAGAGGCCGACGTAGGTGGCGGGATTCGAGCGCGGCGTACGGCCGATCGGGCTCTGGTCGATCTCGATCGCCTTATCAATCTCATCGAGGCCCGTAATGCGATCGTGTGCACCTGGCCGTTCCTTTGCTCCGTGCAGCCTACGGGCGAGCGCCTTCTGCAGAATATCGGTGACGAGGGTGCTCTTGCCGCTCCCCGAGACGCCTGTCACGGCAACAAATTCGCCGAGCGGAAAGGCGACATCGAGCTCGCGCAAGTTGTGCTCTCGCGCCCCCTTCACCGTAATCGCCTTACCACTCCCCTTGCGACGCGTCTTTGGCACCGCAACTGCTCGGTCGCCACGCAGATATGCACCGGTAATGGAATCCTTCGCTGCAAGGAGTTCCTTGAACGTGCCGTTCAGGATCAAACGACCGCCGAGCTCTCCAGCGCCAGGCCCAATGTCGACAACCCAGTCAGCGGTCCGGATCGTCTCTTCGTCATGCTCAACCACCAGCACCGTATTGCCGAGGTCACGCAGTCGAATCAGCGTGGCGATGAGGCGCGCGTTGTCGCGCTGGTGCAGGCCGATCGATGGCTCATCAAGGATGTAGAGGACGCCGACCAATCGTGAGCCGATCTGCGTCGCGAGGCGAATGCGCTGTGCCTCGCCGCCCGAGAGCGTGGTGGCAGAGCGATCGACGGTGAGGTAGTCGAGGCCAACGTCGACGAGGAAGCCGGCGCGCTCGCTGATCTCCTTGATCACGGCTTTTGCGATGGTGCGCTCACGATCGCCCAGCGCCTTTGGCAGTGCGTTGATCCACGGGACGAGCTCGCCGATCGGCATGGATGCCACCTCAGCGATGTTGCGCCCGTCCACGCGCACGGCGAGGATCTCGGGCTTCAAGCGCCGACCCTTACAGTCGGGGCAGGGCCTGCTCACCATGTAGCGCTCAATCTCTACGCGCACCAACTCTGAATCCGTCTCTTTGTGTCGACGCTCAAGGTTCGCGATGATCCCCTCAAAGGCAGCCTTATAGGTGTTGCTGTAGCTCGAGTTCTCATACGTGACCGTGTAGCGATCCTCGCGCTCGGCGTGCAGCAGGTAGTCGAGTGCACCCTTCGGGAGATCGCCCAGCGGTGTCTTTGGATTCCACTTGTTCGCCTTCATCGCTGCAGTGACGACCTTCAAGTACCAGCTCCCCTCTGGCGAGCGGGACCACGGAATCAGGCCGCCGGTGAGCACCGACTTCTCTGGATCGATCACGCGCTCCTCATCGACCTCGAGGCGGAAGCCGAGGCCGGTGCAGGTTTCGCATGCGCCATGCGGGGAGTTAAAGCTGAACGAACGCGGCTGCAGATCATCAATCACCGTGCCGTCGTAGGCGCAGCCGAGCTTCTCGCTGAAGAGCCGCTCCTCAAAGGTGGGCTTCTCTTTCTCGGCGGGTGCTGGGGCAACAATGGCGAGCCCTTCGCCCAACTTGATCGCCGTCTCTACAGAGTCGGCGAGCCGGCTGCGATCAGGAATCGGCAGAGGCTTCCCCTTCTCATCGACGGGATGCTGCACCACGAATCGGTCCACGATGACCTCAATGGAGTGGCGCTTCTTCTTGTCGAGCTTCGGCAGATCATCGCCGCCGAGGTCGTACTGCACGCCGTCAACGCGCACGCGACTGAATCCCGACTTGCGGGCCGCCTCATACATACGCTCCCCCTCGCTCTTGCGGTCGCGCAGCAGTGGGCCGAGTACGAGGATGCGCGTACCGTCAGGGAGCTTGAGGATCTCTTCGACGATCTGGTCGAGAGAGACGCGACTGATCGGGCGGTCGCACTTTGGGCAGTGCGGGGTTCCGGCGCGCGCGTAGAGGAGTCGGAAGTGGTCCCAGATCTCGGTGATCGTGCCAACGGTCGAACGCGGGTTGCGCGATGAGCCCTTCTGGTCGATAGAGATGGCCGGCGAGAGCCCGTCAATGGAATCGACATCGGGCTTCTCCATCTGCCCAAGGAACTGGCGTGCGTACGCTGAGAGGCTCTCGACGTAGCGTCGCTGACCTTCGGCGTAGATCGTGTCAAAGGCGAGGCTCGACTTGCCTGAGCCGGAGATGCCGGTGACGACGACGAGCTGGTCGCGTGGAATGTCGAGGTCAATCCCCTTCAGGTTGTGCTCACGGGCGCCGCGAACGGAGATCTTGTTCTGTCCCACGACTACCCCCTTCGCTTCGGCCGCTCGCCGCGGCGCTTGATCACATTCGGCGTCACGCTCGGATCCCAGGTGCGGCGCCGAACGGGCGCCTCAGCCGCTGGAGGCTGACCTGCATCGGGGATCGTACCCGTCTCCTCCTCATGCTCGTCGCGCAGACCTGGGAGCCAGTCGGCGGCGGTATCAAGCGCTGGGGCAACGAGCGTGTGGGCGGCGGCGCCAATCCCCTGGGGAGCTGTCTTTGCGGGAGCGCCACGTCGGCTTCCGCCCTGCGCCTCACGTGCCGCACGCTCTGCAGCCCGCTCAATCGCCGTCGCCGCATCCTCCTCGAGCACCGCCGTACGCAGCATGCGGATCTCGTCGCGAATCGCCGCCGCGCGCTCGAACTCCAACGCCTTGGAGGCGATCTTCATCTGCGCCTCGAGCTGCTTCACCAGCTTCTCGATCTCGCTGCGCCCGACCTCGCTTAGGGCGCCGCCGCGTTTTCCGCCAGCGTAGGTGTCGGCCTTCTCGGCGACGCTCTTGAGCCGATCGTTCAGGTCACGGATCGGCTTCGAGATGGTGGTGGCGGTGATGCCGTGATCGATATTCCACTGCTCCTGGATCGCGCGTCGTCGATCCGTCTCAGAGATCGCCACCTTCATGGATTCGGTCATCTTGTCGGCGTAGAAGACGACCTCGCCACCCGTGTTACGCGCCGCGCGTCCGACCGTTTGGATGAGCGCCCACGCTGAACGCAGGAAGCCCTCCTTGTCGGCGTCCAAAATTGCCACCAGCGTCACCTCAGGAAGGTCGATCCCCTCGCGGAGCAGGTTGATTCCCACAATTACGTCAAAGACTCCGAGGCGTAGGTCGCGCAAGATCTCAATGCGCTCTAGCGTGTCAATCTCGCTATGCAAGTAACGCACGCGAATCCCCGCCTCTTCAAGGTACGACGAGAGCTCTTCAGCCATGCGTTTCGTGAGCGTCGTAACGATCACGCGTTCCTTCTTCTTTACCCGTCCCTGAATGCGCTCGAGGAGATCGTCGATCTGCCCCTTCGTCGGGAGCACGGTGATGTGCGGATCCACTACCCCTGTTGGGCGGATCAGCTGTTGCACCACCTTGTCTGCACGCTCTCGTTCGTAGCTCCCTGGCGTCGCGGAAACGTAGATCGCCTGTCGCACGCTCGTCTCGAACTCCTCAAAGGTCAGTGGACGATTGTCGAGGGCACTCGGGAGCCGGAAGCCGAAGTCAACGAGGATCTCTTTGCGCGAACGATCGTTCTTGTACATGCCGACGACCTGCGGGATGCTCATGTGGCTCTCATCAACAACGAGGAGCCAATCGGCTGGGAAGTAGTCGAGCAGCGTCCACGGCCGGGAGCCAGGCTCGCGGCGCGAAAGGTGGCGCGAGTAGTTCTCGATCCCTGAGCAGAAGCCAACCTCGCGCATCATCTCCAAGTCAAAGGTCGTGCGCTGACGCAGACGGGCCGCTTCAAGTACCTTGCCCGTCGCCTCTAGCTCGCGGCAACGCCCCTCCATCTCCGTATCTATGTCACGAATCGCCTCAAAGAGTTTCGCCGTCGGAGTTACATAGTGGGTAGCCGGATAGATCGTCATCTCGTTCCGCTCTGCGAGAATCTCGCCAGTCAGCGGATCAACTTCGGCGATGCGCTCTACCTCGTCACCGAAGAACTCCACACGGATGATCGTCTCCTCGCCGGCGGGCTGCACCTCAAGCGTGTCGCCACGCACACGGAATTTGGCGCGACCGAGGGTGGCGTCGTTGCGCTGGTATTGCAGGTCGACGAGGTGGCGCAGGATGGCATCGCGGCGATACTTCCCCGACTTGCGCACCTTGAGAACGGTAGCGCCATAGTCCACCGGCGCACCGAGGCCGTAGATGCAAGAGACCGACGCCACGATGATCGTGTCGCGACGCTCAAAGAGCGCCTTGGTAGCGGCGTGTCGCAGCTGGTCAATCTCATCATTGCGACTGGAGTCTTTCTCGATGTAGGTATCGGAGCGTGGGAGGTAGGCCTCCGGCTGGTAGTAATCGAAATACGAGACAAAGTATTCGACGGCGTTCTCGGGGAAGAACTCCTTCAGCTCGGCATAGAGCTGAGCGGCGAGTGTCTTGTTATGTGCAAGGACGAGCGTTGGTCGCTGGACCTGCTGGATCACGTTCGCAATGGTGAAGGTCTTCCCTGTCCCCGTTGCTCCGAGGAGGACCTGGTGATGGAGGCCATCGGTGAGCCCTTGGACGAGCTCCGTGATGGCGGTGGGCTGGTCGCCTGTTGGGACGAAGTCGGAGCGCAGGGCGAAGGGGCGCCCCGCAGAGGGGGCCAGTTCCGCCGTGGGTTCAGTCGATGGATTCACCCTGCAAGCATAGGCGGCGGAGCACGAGGCTCGCCGCGTGCACGGTCTCAGGCAGCGAGCCACTCCCCTCAATCGGCACCGCCTCGATCCTTGCCATCTCTGCAGGAATCGCCGCCTGTGCGGCGTTGCGCATCTCGAAGTCATCCGCGCTGCCGCCACGGGTCACAAAGCGCTGGCGGCGGACCGCCTCATCAACCTGAAGGTAGAGAACTCCGGCGAGC
>Ga0194041_10000430_pt1 | contig 16814 bp, 16 predicted proteins | sample JunL449m_MetaG_FD_160082 | JGI IMG/M metagenome (GOLD analysis project Ga0194041, IMG submission 160082) | Anoxic zone freshwater microbial communities from boreal shield lake in IISD Experimental Lakes Area, Ontario, Canada - Jun2016-L442-9m | ecosystem: Environmental > Aquatic > Freshwater >...
ATCATGATGATCGCGTCGGTCTCGGGATCGTTCTGGAATTCGCGCAGGCAATCAATGAAGTTGGTGCCAGGTACGGGGTCGCCACCGATACCAACACAGGTGCTCACGCCAATGCCGCGCTGCTTGAGTTCGTACAAAGCCTGGTACGTCAAGGTTCCTGAACGACTCACGATGCCGACATTCTTTTTGCCAGCCTTAGGTAATTCAGCAATTTCGCCGGCAGTGATTCCGATATTGCACTTACCTGGGCTGATGATGCCTGGGCAGTTCGGACCGAGCAAGCGGGTCTTGGGGTAATCGCGCAAAAGCGTGTTGAACACCTTGGCTTCGTCTTGAGCAGGAATACCTTCGGTGATACACACGATGAAAGCAATACCAGCAGCTGCGGCTTCCAAAATCGCAGCAGATGCAGCCTTCGGTGGCACTGCAATGAATGATGCATCGGCACCAGTTGCAGCAACCGCTTCCGCGACCGAGTTAAAAACCGGAATGCCTTCGACATCAGTTCCGCCCTTGCCTGGTGTCACTCCACCGACAACTTGCGTTCCGTAAGCCTGGTTACGCAGACCGTGGTACTTGCCTTGGCCTCCGGTGAGACCTTGCACGATGACCTTGGTTGATTGATTCACGAAAATTGCCATGGGTTCACTTCCCCTTCGAGAGAGCGACAGCGGCGTGAGCAGCTTCGAGCATTGTGGGCTTAGAGATCAATGTGGACTCGGGGATTCCGGCGTCGGCCAAAATCTTGCGTCCTTCTTCAGCATTAGTACCGTCAAGACGAATCACGATCGGTGCCTTCAAGGTCACGCGGGACAGTGCTTCAACAATTCCCTTGGCGACTTCTTCACCACGCGTAATTCCACCGAAGATGTTGATGAAAATTGATGTCACCTTGTCGTCGAAGTTGATGACTTCGAGCGCGGCAGCCATCACGTCTGCGTTTGCACCGCCACCGATGTCTAAGAAGTTGGCGGCAGTTCCGCCGACTTGATTAACAACGTCGAGCGTGCTCATTGCCAAACCAGCACCGTTGGCAATGATGCCAACAGTTCCGTCAAGACCAATGTATTGCAAGCCATGAGTACGTGCGAGTTGTTCACGTGCATCAAGTTCTTCAGTGGCGCGATACTCGGCCCACTCGGGATGACGGAAACCAGCATTGTCGTCAAGACTGACCTTGGCGTCCAGTGCATGAACTTCACCAGTGGGCTTGAGAATCAACGGGTTGATTTCAGCCAAGTCACAGTCACCTTCGGTGAAGCAGCGATACAACTGCACCAAGATCTTGGCAACTCCATCAAGTGCCTTCGCCGGAATCTTTGCTTCAACAGCGGCCTTGTGTGCTGCAGCAACTGACAATCCATCAACGGGATCAATGTGCAATTTGATAATCGCATCGGGATCTTTTTCGGCGACTTCTTCAATTTCAACGCCACCTTGCGCCGACAACATCAAGAGATGCTTCTTCGCAGCACGGTCGAGCGTGAATGACGCGTAGTACTCCTCGTCGATGTCGCTCGCGTTTTCAACCCACACGCGCTTGACGACATGACCCTTAATGTCCATGCCCAAAATGTTGTTGGCGTGAAAACGAGTTTCTTCAGCGTTGTTCGCCAACTTGATGCCGCCAGCTTTACCGCGTCCACCAACTTGTACTTGTGCTTTCACAACAACGGGGTAGCCCGATGCGTCGGCCACTTTGACTGCTTCATCAACAGTGTCAGCTGCGCCTCCCGGGCTCACCGGGATGTCGAAACGGGCGAAGTATTGCTTGCCCTGATATTCGAACAGATCCATTGATTATGTCCTCTCTCTAACTTGCGTCTTCTCGGGCGTCCAGTGCTATTTCCAGCCACTGTGCGATTGCTTTTAACGACGAACCTGGTCCAAAGATTTCGGAGACACCTTGTTCGCGCAACGTACGTGCGTCAGCGTCGGGAATGACTCCACCACCAAAGATCAAAGTTTCTTCCATCGAACGATTTTTCAGTTCTTCCATCACTCGGGGGAACAACGTCAAATGCGCACCAGACAACAACGAAAGACCGACGGCATCGACATCTTCTTGCAGAGCCGTTTCAGCGATCTGCTCGGGGGTCTGATGAAGACCCGTATAGATGACCTCGAACCCATGGTCGCGGAGAGCTCTAGTGATGGTCTTTGCGCCTCTGTCATGCCCGTCAAGTCCGGGCTTGGCAACAACAACTCGGTATGGCCGCTTCACAAGTGAGAAACCCTACGCCATCAGGATGTCATCCACACATTCGCACCCGACTGGGTGGGACCAGGTCAATAAATAATGATGTCACAGACGCGAAAAAGCCCCGACTCGGCTCCGCCAGAACCGAATCGGGGCTCCGCCCGCCAGCGGATGTCATCCCAAGGGGAATCAGGCGACTTCGTTGCGGCGGCGGCCAGCGATGATCAACCAACCAGCGGCCAGCAAAATTGCGGCGATGCCTAATGCGATCAGGCTCGAGGCTCCGGTCATTGGAAGACCCCCCGAAGTTGCACTGGCAGTTGCGTTGCCGGCGATTTCGAGAGTGGCGATTTCAGGAACGGCAATTTCAGGAGCGGTATCGCTTGTGGTCGTTGCCGGGGCATCAGCCACATCACGAGCGATGTCGGTGGCAATCACCGAGCTTGTCTCAGTGACCGCTTGGGGGTTCGTGAGGCTTGAATCAGTCGCCGCATCACTTGCGGGAATCTCGAGGGCAACGGCTTGAGTGTCAAAACTGGTCACCGTCGTGTCGGGGGCAGGTGCAGCGGGAGCAGTTGTGTCGGGGGTTGAAACAACCGGGACCTCTACGGCAGGTTCATCGACCACCGGAACATCACCGACAGGAACCGAAATCACTGGAGTAGTGGTGCTCGGACTGCCTTCATCTGAATCTTCGTGGCAACCACCTTCGTGATCGTCGTCTTCAGATTCGTTCTTATCGTGATCGCTCTTGTCATGATCATCCTCGTCACCATCGTGTTCTGATTCACGTTCGTGATCCGAATCCGAAGTGATGCGCTCCCGATGACCGTCGCTGGCCGAAGCTCCCGCAACGCCGGCACCGAGGGCCAGTGTGGATGCAATTGCGGTGATGACTAAACCTTTTGCGAACAAGTTCTTGATTTTCATGACGGACCTTTCGTTGTCAGCGCCCGTTGCGCTGTCGGGGTACAAGAGCCATGGACGCTCCCGTCCTGACAGAAACTGCAAAAATATTTTGGAAATTTCCCGAAGGATTTCGAAAACCACCGTCTTGCTGGGCAGACTCACGTCGTGGCCCTCCCTGAATTCCGCTCCCCTCTTGGCCGATCAGTCGCCCCCGTTCTGGCTGGACTCGGTTTTTTCGCGGTGCTCGGACTCATCATGTGGGGCATCGCTGCTCTGATGGCCGGCGAGCAAGCCCAGACAACGTCATTCATTCCTGACCGCTTACCAATCGGCAACGTTGATCAGTGGGCCGAGTCCATCAATGCCAACGGGCCGGTCCTTTTCCCTGGTCTTGGCACAACATCAGGTGAACGCACAATTGTTCTTGATCACAACGGCACCAACTCTGAACGAGGTTGGGTTGTGTACTACGCGTTCCCAGCCGATCGTGATGTCACATGCGCGATCGAACAAGTTGTTAGCACCGACACCTTCACTGATTGTGATGGGCGCACAATCAGTGTCGACGAACTTGCACCGCCAGCAAACGGTGAGTTTCCAATCATTGAAGATCGTGTGGCGTTGTACATCGACCTTGGCGAACGCGCCAACGATGTCACCACAACTGTGGGAACCAGTCTCCCCTGAGCGATTCACCCGCCACACGTTGATCTTCTTGAGCACTCATCACTGCGCGCATATCTGGTGACGTCACCCAGTTGCGTGGCGTGTACACCATGTCATCGCCAAGAACTCGCAAACTAAACACGCGACGACGATTCGTACCAGAGACTCCTGGCGCTCCATGCACCGTCAACATATGAAATGCAATCGCATCACCAGGTTCGAGATCCCACGACAAGATCTCAAAAGAATCACGAAGACTCTCAAAGTCGGGCATCTCGACGAGTGAACCTTCGGGAAACCATTTCGCCTGATGATCAAGAAATGAACGCGGCATCAACCATGGACCACGTTGTGTGCCAGCAATCAACTCAAGAGAATCCTGTTTGGCCACGGGATCAACAGGTATCCAAAAACTGACGTTTTGCTGACCTTCAACGTCGTAATACGGTTGGTCTTGATGCCATGGAGTTCGTTGACGTGTGCCAGGTTCTTTCACCAAAACATGATCGTGATACATACGAATCGTTGATGAGCCAGTTAACTCGCCAGCGATCTTTGACAACTTCGTATTCATTACAAATTCAGCAAACTCGGGATGATCGCGCCACGTACTGAAATCTTCAAAGAAAAACCCCGGATCGTCGCGAGTACTCGCAACTTTTGCTCGAGGACTTGGGTTGCTCACGACTGCATCAATACCCCGTGTCAACACATCAATTTCATGAGGAGAAATGACTCCACGCAACACAACTGCTCCGTTTCGGTTGAACTCATCTTTCAAACTCATAGCAACAGTCTGCCCCATCAAACTCTGATACAAGTGAGACATGCCTTATACGCCCATTTTGGGAACTCTCGGATACATCGTGAAACGTGAGACCAATGAAGTGTTGTTAGTCCATCGCAATAAGCGCGCCAACGATGAACATCTCGGCAAATGGAACGGACTCGGTGGCAAACTAGAAACCAATGAGGATCTGGCGTCCGGGATGCGCCGCGAAATTCGTGAAGAGGCTGGTATCGAAGTCACGTCAATGCGATTACGTGGCACGGTCTCCTGGCCTGGCTTTGGTCCGAATGGAGAAGATTGGTTATCACCAATGTTCATCATCGACGGGTGGACTGGCGATCTCTTATCCACCAATGTTGAAGGTGACTTGGCCTGGATCCCTATCGTGCGGGTGCTCCAAGCTTGTAGCGATGTTCCGGCTGAACGTGATGCTGCACAACTTCCAATGTGGGAAGGCGATCGGTATTTCTTGCCCCTCGTCTTCGACAATGATCCACGAACCTTCCATGGCGTGATGCCCTACAAAAATGGGCAACCAGAAAGTTGGTCATTCGAGCGCTGGTAAAACTTCACGACAGAAATTTTCTGGCGGAACGCACAAATGATGTGAGTGATGTCGTTTGATATTCATGACAACCATGCTTACTGCCACAGCCTCATCAACTTCAGCAACCCGTCGTCGTGAAAAGCGTCGTTCGTTCTGGCAGCGGTCTTTCGATCAGGCCCGCATGTCAGGTGACTGGTTTCGAATTCCTAAGTTGTACACCCGCAAGTCGGCGTCACAGATTGCCAGCGACATTCGTCGATCTCATTTGCGTCACACGAAAGACCAACGTGTACGAGGTTTTCGAAGTGCCGAAGTGTGGGAGGCCAAATGGGAACCTACGGCGCATGGTGCCCCGGGTGATTGTGAAGTCTGGGTGCGTTTTGGCGGCAAAAAATTGAATTGGAATCTGGATCAGCAGATGAACTAGGACGCCGCGTTTACTCTTCGGTTCCGATGAGCCGAATCCAAATCGAGTACTGACCTTCTGGCCCCTCGGGTGACGAATTCCAACGGGTGTCCCATCGATCACCAGGCAAGATCCCCTTGACTCGTAACTTCTTCGTATCCCGATGGTGTGCAGCCCGTAAATCGCTCGCCACTTGCGCTGCAGTTTTTTCTGTATACAAACGGTTGACTCGAACCCAGGTCTTGCGCCGGCGAGCATCTTGCAAGGTTTTGACCCAAAACGATCGACGAATCCACGCCTGGTCGGGTGGAAAATCTTCGGTCTCTGACGAGGATTCGCGGTCATCATCAGGATTTGAACCTATGAGTCCCTCAGCAGCAGAAAAAATTACCACTTATGAAGTGTGCCTGATCGGTGTCTCAGAATTCGCCCAACCTGACCTAATAAGTCACACTATTTTTCCATACTGATTGTGAATGCCCAAAGCGCGCAGCGCACATTTTCGGCAAAGTGAATCGTTATGTCCCTGTCAACAACCAGAGGAGATCAACATGAATCAGACCAAATACACCAGTCCTATCCCCTTTCATCACCAGCCCGCTTCGGCCGATATTTTGCAACGTGCCCTGGGTGCGATTCTCGGTTCGGCCGTTGGCGATGCACTCGGCGCCCCATTTGAATTCGGACCCTTTGGCCAATATTCGGCCCAGTTCCCCGAGCCGATTCTTGGCGGAGTTGGCGAAATGATTGGTGGCGGTTCGTTCGGATGGTCACCAGGTGAATTCACCGATGACACCCAAATGACTTTGGCTTTGGCGGAGTCACTTCTTGCTCAGGGCGGCCTCGATCTTGACGATCTATGGACTCGCTTCGTCTCTTGGCGTGCCGGCGCCACCGATGTTGGCATCGCAACATCACGGGCCCTCTCCGCTAGTGATCGTTTTGAAGCTGCGCGCAACGACGCCGCTAACCCAGGTCGATCAGCCAGTAATGGTGCACTCATGCGAACATGGGCAATCGCATTGGCTTACCTGGGCCACAGCACTGAAGAAGTCATGAATGCCGCCTATACCCAGGCATCAATGACTCACTTTGATCCCGCTGCCGGGTGGGGCGCCGCGATCGGAGCCGAACTGTGCCGAAGGGCGATTTTGGGTGGGGATGCCATCATTCAGATTGATGACATTTTGTCGTATGTCCCCAACGATCAACGGGTTCGTTTCAGCCACATCCTGAGTCCAGATTGGACACCTGGGAATGAAGATGAACCGAGCAATGGATCTGTGTGGACTTGTCTTGCCGAGGCAGTGTGGGCAGTTCGCAATCATTCCAACTTTTCTGATGTCGTGACAGCGGCAATTGACCTCGGTGGCGATACCGACACTGTTGCATGCGTTGCCGGAGCCATCGCCGGAGCAACATACGGAATCCAAGGCATCCCCAGTCGTTGGTTGACCTACATCAACGGATCGATCAACACTCCAAATGGACGAAAGACGTACGACTTTCTCGGCCTGCAAAATATTGCGCGGTCATTAATTGGTTCAAAGCCAGCAGTACTCACCATGCGCGAAACACCGAAGGAACCGCAACAAGTGGATGAAACTTTTGCAGTCTTCGCCACCGATCTCGGTGGTGCATTGCTCAGTGATCCTTCATTCGCGACAGTTTCTTTATGTCTGACCGGAGGCGAATTGGCAAATCATCCAATTCGCCGCGAGTTGTATATTCGCGACAATGAAGGCGACGCCAATTTGGATTTGTTGACATTGGTGCGTGATGCCGTTGAGAGTATTGATGCGCTGCTCGCCGAGGGCCATCGGGTTCTTGTGCACTGTCACGGTGGTCGTAGTCGTACTGGGTTGATATTGAAAGCCTGGGCAATGCGTCAATACGACTTCGATGATCAAGAAGCTGACGAATGGGTAACTGCTCGTTGGCCTTACTACGCCACGTGGAACGAAACATTCTTAAGTTTTCTCAAGGATGAATGGAACATCAATCGGCGTCGTTGAGTTCGCCATCTGACTCTGAATTGCTGACCAATTCAGGAGTTGTCAGGGCTTTATCAATGGCGCTTTGCCATGTGCGTTGATCACGAAGATCGTTGACCAGCGCAAGGAGTTCTGTCTTCTTGCGCTGGCTACGCATTCCAGACTTTGAAATTGTGTTGAACGTTGCATCAACTGTTCGTTCACTCGTGAGTCCCTCGCCATCACTGATCGATGTTGCAAGATCACGAAGCGCGCCCGCAACACTTTGCTCATCAACGCTTGGTAACGGCATATCTTCAAAACTTTCAATGACGTGATGCAATGCAGCTTCAACACCTTTTGATGTTGCACGCGTTGCTCGACGTTTAGGCACAATTTGAACCGGACGCTGCAGCATAGAAATATCAACACGACGAGTCAGCTCATGAGTTTTCAGTAAAGCGGCCGCAGACTCACTTTGTTGTTCAACCGAAGCGTCTGAAGCGCGAGCCAACTCAACAAGGTCGGTAATGAACTGCGCGATCACCGGTGGCATTCCATCGACGTATGAACGTACTGATGCATGCATTTGTTGAATACCGACCAAGACATCGGTGCCATCAATCGTCGACCATTCGGTAGTGGTGTCGGCATCGAGTTTTTCGCGCACGACACCAGCATTGATATCAGGAACCACCGCCGAATCGTTATCGTCGGGCTCGAGCGCATCAACGTATGCGATGACGGTGTCCGACAACGGTCGGTACCGTAACGTTAGAAGCGCTTTCACATTTACCATGTTGTCACTTTGACAAGGGGGTCAGGCAACATATGCCTGCTTGTCGGGCACCACATGCCAACAATCACGTGTACTGCTGACGTATTTCCCGTGCTCGTTCTGCCACAACATTTTGCAAACTCGCTGGGCTCACCACGCACGAGGTTGGTCCACAACGCAATAACAAACGAGCCAACCACGGTCGACTTGCGACATTCACCCACAAGAACATCGAACCGTCGTCATTCACAACATGCGCTTTGCTCTCTATGCGATCCATGAGCCATTCGTTACCTGGCGCAACGTATAGCACGGCTGGTTCAACTTCGCCCCGAAACTTCCATCCACCAAAAGTGACTTCGCGCGTCACGAACGATTCCCCTGTTTCGTGACACTCAACAAGTCGGTCAACTCGGAAGATCTTTTCGGCGACGCCGCTGGAAACATCGTCAGCAATCACATATGAATCACCGCGATCAACGAATATCAAAAGTGGATTCAGCATCCGTTCAGTTACTTCGTCCTCACCGTTGACATATGTGACTTGAATTTGTCGAGCCTGACGAATTGCCTGCCCTACCTCTTGCAAAAGTGGCGCATCTTCAAGTCGAACTTGCACCGGCAAATCACCAATAGCTGCCTCAATCTTTTTTCGCAGCGAAGTCACCGATTCATTACGTATTGATAAGTCACCAACAACTGCGTCGTAACTTGCTAACGCAACTGCAACGGCAGTGGCCTGACGTGGCGTCAACTTAACAGCACGCGTCATTAGTGCTTTGGTGCGACGTAGTGGACCAAACGTCGGGACATCTCCATGAAAGAGAACTTCGCCATCAAGTACTGAAAAATCAAACAACGCATCATGGGTATAGGGCGGAACGCCACACATTGATGCGAACTCAAGATCTTTAAAAAGATTTTCACCCGAGATGCCGAGCATTTCTGCGAGTTCGACGACAGTGATTGAACCTCGTAAACGAAGCCACGGCAAAATAGATAACAACCGCTGAAGCCGTTCACCTAAGGGTCGTGGACCTGGACGATTTGTTGGCGCCGTTGGCATATCTGGCGCCGATGGAATTGACTCGGGTACTTGTTCAAGTTGCTCAAGCCATTTCACAAAATCGTCACGGAGCGAAGCGGGAGATTCAATAACGGCATGAGAACCGAAGCCTAAAACCCATCCCCGCAATCGAGCAGGGTCATCAACTTGAACAGTGATTCTTAATTTTCCGTCTGGCAACACCTCAGTTTCGCGAACACGACTGTCCCACCACGAAATACCCGCGACATGTGAATCAACAACTACTTGGGCTTCAACATCTTCGCCATCAACGTTATGAACCAGTTTGCGTAATTCACGATTGCTCAAATTCTTTTTTGTTGATTGCGCTTCACCATCAACAATTGCAAAGTCAGTTCCGATCTGCGCACATTTGATCGCCCGCAAACGCTTGTCACCATCAACGACAGCGATGAGGTACCAGGTCCCCTTGTCAAACAGGATTCGTGAGGGATCAACAACGAGACGCGAATCTTTAATCGCTATTTCAACCAGTTGCCGACGTTGAATAATCTCGGCGAGCCGAACGACAATGAGCGGCACCTGAACATTGAAGTCGACCGCTGAACGTTGCGGATTCATACCTTCAAGTTTCATGAGCGCCTCACTCGCCTCGGGAACTGAATGATGAATTGATGCCAGCGCCAGACTCAGAACTGAGAGTTCATCCTGAGTGAGGTTGAGTTCTGGGACGCACATGTCGTCTTCGCTGATCCAATACTTCGTCTGGCCGGCTTCGTCACCCTGCGCAACGGTCTGTCGAACTTGAATTCCGAGATCACGAACAATGGTGTTCTTATCGCTGCCAAAGAGTTGCCTCTGTGCGTCGTCCAACTCTGGATACGGCGTCATTCCCCTGGCCATTTCAGCCACTATTTGTTCACGCGATAATGGGCGCGTTGAACGATGAAGCAACGTAAACAAATTCAGTACTCGCTCGAGTGGATCGACACGACGAGAGGTCTTTTGAGTGTTACTTGAGCGCACGGGCATCCCCCGATTGTGTCGTACTTTTAGCTCGTAAAAAACCGCCTAGGTACACCGTTAGTGAAATCCCTACGGGGTGGCTGCCTTATTCGGATATTCCTGATTCAACCTGGTTGATCGCAATTGTGGCCTCACGAAGGGTTTCGGCGATTCCCTTCCAGCGATTTCTTTGCAAAATATGCATCAGTGACCTTTGAGTTGCCTCATTGATTGAGAGGGGCAAAACCTGGTGCAAAGTCAATGCGTTCAACGTTCGTACCACTGCTGTCGTCGGACCAAGACCTTGAGCCTGATCGACCTCTTGTGCGAGGTTTGACCACAATGTTCGAAATTCGCTGCTCAATAACTTCTTGGGCTCGCAGGAAAAATTCACTGACCGCAACATCATTGACTGATGGGCTACACCAAAGTCATCAAGGGCAGCAGAAACCGCTTTGGCTTCCGCAAGCGATGCCGTCACCGATTTGTGCAGAGGAATTTGGATCACCAATTCAGATATAGGAATCTCGTATCGCTGCACCCATGTTTTGTGTGGCTGTACGTAATCGTCAACTGAGTCGATCGTCTGAGAAATCAATTGAAATAACTGCTCAGGTTCTTGAGATTCAAAAAGTCCCGAATCTCGTCGAGCTCTGGCGCCAATAATTTGCAACCCGACCACAATTCGATTTTCATCGCGTGGTGGTTCATCCGTATCAATGACACGAAACTCAATTCGACTATCAAAATCTGGCTGAGAAGTCTCAATTTCTGCTGGGCCACATACCTTGTTGATTTGTGATTCATCACAAATCAACAAGGCAGTATCCGAAATCGGTCGATACGAAACAGTGACGTCTATAAGCGTGTTCACAACAATCCAACGATCAACGTGAATAGAAATGTGCGATTATCCAGTTTTTAGACCAGAGAACTAGTTGTGGTCGCGCTTTCCCCGCAGGTGGCGACCGATATAGGCCACGACAACCTGGTGTGAATCGTCATCAAAAAAGACGTGCACTCTGTACAGATGCACTCCGCGACCATTACGAATATGAGCAACCGCGTATTCGGTTCGACCGCGCCACGTGAACGAATAATCCTCGCCATATTTGTTTTCGGCTACCTCACCGATTCCGGCTGCGTAGTTCAACCCAAAACTTCGGCACGAAATTGTGAGTGACGAATTACTAATGCGGCCGGTTTGCCAATCGCCAGCAACAATATTCAAACGCACGAGGTCTTGAAGAAGACGGTTGGCGTCAATTCCCTGAATCTGTTCGGCAGATCGAAGAGCCTGATCGTGAAACACCAAGTTTTCGCACATTGATTTTGCCTGGCGTACTGCATCGATAGCTGATGTCGCTACGAGGCCAGACGGGCTTCGGCCAAGTCGAATCGCAAGTTCGGTGTTTTGCAATACCAACTGATCAACGATTTGATCACCCTTCTCAAGAAGTTGTTGCTTTTCAGCGACGATGCGATCAGCTTCTGCCAACGCTTGCTCAAGTTCACCGACACGTTCTTCTGTTTCTTGCCATCCATCAAGGGCGCTTCGATATTCACCCCATGAAACAGTTTCGGGATCACCCAAAGTATCAAGTTCTTTTTTCTCCGCTTCAACAACTCGAGTTTCAACCTCTTGTTCAGCAGCGCGTCGACGAAAACGTGGAGCCCGTAATGGAGCCAATGAATCAGCGGCGATTTCAGTGATATCAAGGCGCACTCTCTTGCGATCGCTCTCGCCTGCGCCTGCCTTAGTGCCTTGCCCAGAAATCGAGTTTGTTAAATGGTCGGGCCACATGATCACCAAACCTTGTTGACCCAAAACTTCACGACCATGAAATTCGTTGAAGGCAGCACGTGGCGCCGAGCCAATTATCTGTACAACATGTGCGAGTCCTGCCAATTCGGGCGCCAATTTTTGAGCATCAAACACTGACGTTTCGACTGATGGCATGGTTTCAATCACAATGGGCAATGCTCGACTCGGTGCTTCAAAGAATGCAGCAATCGCTTCGGCGCCAGAGTTATCGGTGATCAAAGCAGTTTTCGCGCTCACCTTCATACCGGCGTCGTACAGCGTCACTGTTTCAACAACTCGCTTGAGTAGATCGCGCTTCGTCTTGACCGACACCGAGATCTTCAAAGGCGTGACACGCAAGCCACTCGGCACGACAGAAGTCCGGACTTCAAACGTTGAACGCTTCTCCAAATTGAGAATTGTGATTGTTGTCGAAACAATCGCTCCGCCGTTGAGTGACTCATCAATTGTGTAGCGCCACCACTGTTCGGGATTTTCGGCATCGAGACGGATCGACACGCCGGGTCCGCGGTCATCAAATGGGTGCTCAGCCTCAAGCCAAGTCTCAACCAATTCACGAAGTTTGGTTTGTTGAGCCGACGGCCACGTAGGTCCTTCCAGGCGAACGCAGTAGTACGGCTTCATGGGTTGAAGTCTCGCTGACTTTCCTGTTTTTTGCGGACACTATTTAGCCAAGCCGCCGACTCAGCCAGGCTTACCCCGATCAAGCAGGACTTTTGTTGATCAATGGCGCGCAAAATACTAGTGGCGGCCACCAATCCCGAGATTGGGTCGGCGATTGCATCCCCCAAAAACTGGGGTCCATCAGGCGAGTACGCAACCAGACCCCCTGCTATTGCACAGTCATCGCCGAAACCAACTCGTTGTCCGGCTACACCAGCGCGACCGTATCCAGTGATCGACAACCACACCCGCGGTTGTGCCTGCCGCACGATTTGCTCGGCATTGATTCCGAGTTGTTGCATCGCGCGTGGACGCGAACCCTCAATCACGACATCGGCGCTTTCAATGAGCCCGCGCAACTGATTGATGCCGTGCTCAGAGTAAAAATCAATCTCAACATGACTCTTGCCAGCATCAAGTTCGGAAAAGAAATGTGGATTTCCAAAACGCGCACCGTCGGGCCGATGCCGAGATTCAACTTTGGTCACTGAATACCCACATCGTTGAAGTAATTGTGAACAAAGTGGCCCGGCCCACAATGAAGAAAGGTCAACAACTTTCGGTGGTGTACTCAGCGGGAGAACTTGAGTCTTTTCAATGTGTTCAACATCTACTGGCAGTTCAAATGGTGAATATTCATTAGGTACTTCATTCAGGCGCGATATCGGAAGCCCAACGTCAATCGCGTATTCAATGAGGTCGGCCGATGTGCACGATCGAACATTGTTGCGAAGTTTGCTGATGTCTAGTTGTTCGTCCGAACCAACTTCTAATGAAAAGAAAATGCCCACAAGTTCATGATCTTCGGGACGAGCCAAATTGATCGCGACCCATTGATCGTCTTTTGTCAACATCAGATGACACGAACCACCAACGCTTTGCGAAGAACTTGCTGCCCACTTGGTGTGACGCACTCGTTGCGTAAGTATTTCCTGTGGATCAACTTCAAAGCCAGACAACAACTCAAACTCACTGGCGAGCCAATTCAATTGTTGCAGCTCAGAAGATTCCTCACGTAGAAATTTCATCGATGAGGCCCCATTCAAAAGCCCTTTGCGCATCAATTGCTCGGCCTGTTAAGGCCAACCATGCAGTTCGCTGTCGGCCAATTCGTCGCGGCAAACTCGCGGTGCCACCGGCTCCTGGCACAAGACCTAAGGCAATCTCGGGAAGACACAATCGAGTTTCTTGAGTCGCAACGACCCAACCTGCAAAGGCCGCAAGTTCAACTCCGGCTCCAAAGTTCTCGCCATGCAATTCGCAACGTAATTGCTGGCCAAGCCTTTCGCGCAATGCATTCAGACTTGCGCCAACACTCGAGGTCAACCGAGAGATATGTGCAACAACAGGATCAGCGAAAGATCCAAATTCATCCAAGTCACCACCACTGGAAAAGTTTGAACCAGCACCTCGGATTGTGACCATCTGAACGCTCACATCAGCGAGCGCGACATGAAGTACTTCGGCGAACGCACTTCTCATCTGGGACGAGTATGCATTGCGTCGCGCTGGTCGATTCAACGTGATGAGCAAGTGGTCATCAATCCGTTCACTGAGAACCGAACTCTCTTCGTCAATTTCAACCGTCTTGTTCACCCGCTGATTTTTCCACTGCGCAAACTCGGCTCCACTTTGTAAAAGCGAATAGGTCGTCGACTCGGCGATCAACGACTCTTCAATGGTGCGGTTTTCAACTCCCCGTAACAACAACACCGCGGCAAGGGCCGCTTGAGGAGATCGCTCGATCGTCGTCAAAATCTCGTCTAATTCGTCATCTTTGTCTACGACCACGTCGCAATTGGTAGTTAAGTCGTGCTCGCTTCCTCGGCGGCCCACCACAATGCACGGGATCGTCCCTAAGACACGAACTTCACTGATCGGGTCGGTGTCGACGAGTGCCACTGTGATCCCCCGTACTGGGCTCAGCGACTCTCGGTCGAGTTCACAGCGGGTATTGAATTCAGCGGTCGTGAACTGAGCGAGCACCTTCGCACAGTACGCCCCGATCCCACCCTTCTCACGACATCTTTCACGCAGGCCCCTGCAAGGATCTTTAACCCATGGATCCCGACGACCAAGACGACCTCGACAGCTTTACGCACTGGGATACCAGTCAAAAAAGCATGGTTTCTTATTGGTTTCAGACCAATCCCTATCTCACCCCCGAATCGGTTCTCGACATTGTTTTAACTGCCTCGAGCGCGGTGACGGGCATTCAACACGGGCAAGCAGTGATTGATATTTTCCCTCATGCTGATGGTTCTGTGACTGGCGAATGGCTACGAATCAGTGGTTGCCACCGTCATTGGTTGGCCACGATTGGCGGCCGACCCGACCGTCACTTTGGTGAAATTCCCGACGACTTACAAGACGAGCTCGTTGCCGATGGTTGGAACGCAGTCGCCAAGATTGATCAGAATTTTCGGGTAGTTCCCTGTGAAACCTGCGGAATTGTGCACCCTTTTGACTTTGAATTCTTTCCTGATGATGATCCTTCACAATTTCGTACGGTCATGAAGGTCGTCAATGCCGGTCGCCGTGTTTTCGATGCGCCACTCGGTGGTTGGTATATCCAGGTCTCGATGACCCACGACTCGATGGATGACGACGACCCCACCCAAATCCCCGTGGCCTACCTCAATGTGGCCGAAATGATCGGCCGCGAACATGTCGATTATGCGGTCTGGCCGGTCAATTCACCCTTCGCGAAGCTGGCGTGCGAATTAAATCTGCACGAAATTCATGCCGGCGAATGCTCTGAAATACCTTAATACGCTGGTCTTATATATTTCACACTTGATTTTTAGTACTTGACATCAGACTCATTGTCATAAATACTTGCCAAATAGATCTTGTCATGTGCTACACTTTGTTTGTCAGGTATTCCTAGTCCCAATATCCCTAGTCCCAAAAACACAACACGAACGGAGGTGGCCAGCGATGAGTACAAAGTCGAAAAAATACTTCCTCATTGACGAACTGGTCACCCAAGCTAACGAAGCACTTCCGGCCGATTTAACGCTCACCGAGCGAACAGTTCGTTACTACATGCAAAACGGATTAGTCGGTAAAGGTCTCAAGATCAGCGAGCTGCCCGAAGAATTCAGTTCGAAAATCGTTCAACGAGGCAACCAGCGCTACTTCAGTCTGGCCGACTGCACGACCATTGTCGACATCCGTACCGCTCTCGAAAAGGGTGCCTCGATCGAACTACTCGGTGGTCGACGTCCACAAGTCAACGACGATCAATACCTCTCGCCCGTTTTGTACTCGCGCTCGTTTGAGATGAGTGAAATCGTCAGTGATTACATCTCGCTTCCCGAAGTCCAAGAAGCCTGGTCTTTGCAATTACGTAGCGACCTCACACTTAACGGAACTGGTGCACGTCCAAACGTTGACACCATCAGAGAACTGCAAAAATTCGTCAGCCTGAACTTCGCCCCCGAGCAAACGTTGCAATCTTCTGACGAGTACGACTACGACGACGAACCCACCACTGGTCGAGTTCGTATCGAAATCGAGCTCGTTGATATTGCTGCTCCTTTTAGCGGTCTGCTCGTCAACGCGTCAAATGCCGAAGTCACTCCTGGTGGCGGCGCATCGGGTCGTATTTGGGAAGTGTGCGGAGTTAACGAACTCTCTCCGCAACGTGTGAACAACAAGTTGCCTCTCAAGCCAGGCCAGGTTGCTTTCACCACGGCCGGACGAGGCGAATCCCGCGGTTTTACTGGTGTTATTCACGCTTATGGCCCACGTTGGACGAGTCCCGTCGACAAAGAATTTCTCAACAAGGGCAAGAAGCAAGTCCCAATGAACGGCGAAGAACAAACTCTGGTCCGTACATGGGAAAATATTCTGGCCATGGCCGACGAATACGGCGAGCACCGTCTCGCCGCACCACTGATTTCATCTGGCCTTTTTGGCTACCCATTTCAAGACTGCGCCGAAGTCACCTTCGAAACTCTCTTAGAAACACCGACTCGAGTCACCCATGTGCACATTCGCACAGTGAGCCGACGTTCATT
>Ga0194041_10000435_pt1 | contig 16729 bp, 10 predicted proteins | sample JunL449m_MetaG_FD_160082 | JGI IMG/M metagenome (GOLD analysis project Ga0194041, IMG submission 160082) | Anoxic zone freshwater microbial communities from boreal shield lake in IISD Experimental Lakes Area, Ontario, Canada - Jun2016-L442-9m | ecosystem: Environmental > Aquatic > Freshwater >...
TCCCCATTCGGCGGGGCAATCGCCGACCGCTTCAATCGCCGCAGCGTGATCATCAGCATGTCAGTGGTGCAACTCGTGATGTCCATGGTGCTCGCCGTAGTGGCTTTAGCGGACACACCAAATCAATTCGTTCTCGTAGCAGTTGTTGCGAGCATCGGCTGTGCGAATGCCATAGCTGGGCCCACCATGATCTCGCTGCTCCCCTCACTCGTCCCGCGTGAGGACTTACAGCCAGCAATTGCAATCAACTCAGTCTCTATGAATGCAACGCGCGTGATTGGGCCGCTACTTGGCGGCATCCTCGGTTCTCTGGCTGGACCATCAGCTGTGTTTGTGGTCAATGGTCTCACCTACCTCTTTGTGGTAATAGCCGTGCTGAGCGTGGACGTTGACTTCTCCCCCAAAGGAAACAAGGGCGATGGGCCGATTGAGCAGATGCGGCAAGGCCTGCGAGCAGTGCGAGCAGACCGAGTGATCACGCGAGTCATTGTCAGCATGGCCGTGCTGTCCATGTGCTCACTGATCTTCATCTATCAGATGCCACTGGTAGCTCAGGAGCATTTCGGATTAGCGGGGTGGAAGTTCAACCTGCTGTTTGCAACCTTTGCCCTTGGTGCAGCGCTGGGCGCTCTGTCGATGGGGTCCTTCCTTTCTGGCCACAATCGCGCAAAAGTCGCTCGGGTAGCGCTCGTAGTCTTTGCAGTGGCCTTGGCCGTATTTGGAACCGATACGATCTTGCCCTTGGGGTTTGTGGCCGCATTTACGCTTGGCGCCTCCTACTTCGTCATTGTGACAGCACTCTCGACCACCCTGCAGATGCGTGCCCCCGATGAGGTTCGAGGACGAATTATGGGTCTATGGATGATGGCCTGGGCCGGCCTTGTGCCGCTCGGAGCGCTGGTGGGAGGGCCGATCATCGACGCAATCGGGATAGCGGCAGTTCTGATCTTTGGTGCAGTGGTAGCCGCAGCGCTGGCCGTTCTGATCGACCTGAGCGAGCCGGAGCCTGAGAGTCAGACTGTTTGACGCGTCTAGAGCAGTGTCTGGGCGAGTCGCTCCAACCCGGCAACGCGACTTCCTTTGACGAGTACTGCATCACCAGCGGTCAGAGACATTGAGTCAAGGGCGGCTTCGGCCTCGTTGATCCCGGCAAGTGGAGGCACCCCGTACATGTCTGTACCTACAGCGATGATCTGAACCTGTAGTTGATCGGCCAGATCGGCCACTGCCTGATGCTCTTGGGGCGCAGAATCCCCGAGCTCAGCCATCAGACCAAGCACTGCGATTCGCCTGCCGGAGCCTGCACTTGGGAGCGAATTGAGTGCCTGAAGTGCAGCTGCCATAGAGGCCGGTCCGGCGTTGTAGGAATCATTGAGGAGCAGTGCGCCGCTCGGCATGGTCTGCAGATCCATACGCCATGGCGAGGTGGCTGCTAACGCCAAGCCATCAGCTACCTGCTCGAGCGAGAGGCCAAGACCGAGCGCTGCAGTTGCGGCGGCCAAAGCGTTCGACACGTTGTGCACACCGCGAATCCCCAGCCGAACTGCAACGTTTCCCCATGGTGACAGAAGCAGAAAGCTGGGTCGCAGCTCCGTATCGACTTGCACCTGAACGGCTTGCACATCGCCACCTTGGCCAAAGCGCAACACGTTCGCCTGGGTCCGATCAGCCATTGCGGCCACCAGCGGAACCTCGGCGTTCAGCACCGCCAGCCCAGTTGTAGGGAGGGCCTCAATCAACTCCCCCTTGGCTTGAGCGATCTGCTCGATGCTGCCCATGACTTGCGTGTGTACCCGCTCTACCGTTGTGACGATGCCCACTGTGGGTCGGGCCAATTCACAGAGCAGCGAAATATGGCCCGCCCCCCGAGCTCCCATCTCGACCACAGCCGCCTGAGTATCCTCAGCCGCATTCGCCAGTGTGAGTGGCACCCCAAGCTCGTTATTGAAAGATTTCTCGGAAGCCACAGTTACAAACTGTTGAGCCAATACTTCGGCGAGCAGGTCCTTGGTCGTAGTTTTTCCGACAGAGCCAGTCACGCCCACCACAGAATCAGGCAATCGGCTTCGGGCAATCCGAGCGATTTCCATGAGCGCTACGGGCACGTCTGGCACGAGTATTGCCGAGCCCTTCCCGGCGATTTCGCCAGAACTAGAAACTGCCAGACAATCGGCATTGTCAACAAGTACGGCCCCCGCTCCGGCCGCAAAAGCTGAATCGACAAACTCGTGACCGTCGCGCTCGGCTCGAACTGCTGCAAACAACTGACCAGGAATCACCAGCCGAGAGTCGATTGCCAATCCGTCGACTAGCGACACTGAATCAGCATCTACTGCTGCCTGGCCCCCAGCCCCGTCACCGGCGGTACCCCCTAGAACACGCCCATTTAACTGGGCTGCGAGCTCTGCAATGAAGAAGCGCATTCCTTGATTCTCTCAGCTGCGTACACTTCTGCAGTGCCTTTACCCACCAGAGTTCGCCTTGTGGTCCTCTTTGGAGGGCGATCTGCCGAACATGACATCAGCAAAATCTCTGCCAGCCATGTGCTGCGAGCCGTTGACTTGGCCCGTTATGAGGTAACTCCCATTGGAATCACCAAAGAGGGAGCATGGCTCCTCGCCCAAGAAGCAGCTGACCTCATTGAGCAAGGCCGAGCAGACGAGCTTCCCGATTCCCTCAAGATCGATGGCCCCGAACTGCAGCCCTTCGAGATCCTGAGCAGTTCGACCGAGGACCCGCCCACGGTGGTGTTGCCGATTCTTCACGGTCCCAACGGCGAGGATGGCACTGTGCAAGGCCTGCTCGAGATGGCTCAGGTGCCCTATGTCGGTGCTGGCGTGCTCGGTTCGGCGGTCGCCATGGATAAGGCCATGGCCAAGACTATGCTCGACGCCGCTGGGATTGCTCAACCCCGCTGGGCAGCCGTGCGTGTCACAGAGCTAGACCAGGCCCAAGAGCTTGCAGCAAAACTGATTGCGGTGTTGGGTGAAACCATCTTTGTGAAGCCCGCCAATATGGGTTCTTCGATTGGGATTACCAAAGCACACGGCTCAGAACAGCTGCTTAGGGCGTTGGAGCTTGCCTTTGAATACGACGAGATTGCCGTGGTCGAAGAGGCCGTAGTTGCGCGCGAACTCGAGGTTGCTGTGCTCGGAAACCGCTCGCCGCGAGCCAGCGTTGCGGGAGAAATCATTCCGGCTGCAGAGTTCTATGACTACGAGGACAAGTACGCCGACGGCACTGCACAAAGCGTGATCCCAGCACAGATCTCGCCAGCAGCTTCAGAGGAACTGCGCGAGTTAGCCGTGAGAACGTTCACTGCTCTACGAGCCGAGGGAATGGCCCGAGTGGATGTGTTCTACGAGGAAGGCACCGCCGAACAGCCTGGCCGAGGCTTCTTGGTCAACGAGATCAACACCATTCCGGGCTTTACACCGATCTCGATGTATCCAATGCTGTGGCAAGCAACTGCGCTGTCCTACCCTGATTTGATTGATGAACTTGTGCTCCTAGCCATCGAACGCCATGCCCAACGGGCACAACACCGCACCGATGTCTCGGAGCGCGGGGCGGCGCAACAGACATGATTCTGCAGAACCTGAGCGGGCAACGAATCTTCATTACGGGTGGAACAGGTTTTGTGGGAACGGCCCTCGTCGAGCGACTGCTTCGCTGCGTTCCCGATTGCCAACTCGTGTTGTTGGTTCGTGATGGCCGCCGCAGTTCAGCCCAGCAGCGAGTAGAAAAAGAGATCCTTCGCAATGACTGTTTTGATCGCTTGCGTGAGGAACTCAGCGCTGAAGGTTTTGAGCAAATGGCAAACCGGGTGCAGGCAGTCTCGGGTGACGTTGGCACTGATGGACTTGGCCTTGACGAAGCTGGCCGTGCGGCCCTAGCGAGTTGCACCACGGTGATTCATTCAGCGGCCACTGTTGCGTTCGACTCTCCACTTGACCGAGCGGTTGAAGTCAACCTGCTCGGGCCGGTGCGCATCGCAGAGATGCTGCATGAGCTTGGGGTGTCGCCTCACCTGGTCTGCGTGAGTACCTGTTACGTGGCTGGTAATCGTCGCGGCTCGGCACTTGAAGAACCAGTTGACAGCAACGACTTTGTCTCGACCTTGGATTGGCGTGCCGAGGTTGCAGCCGCTCGTCGGTCTCGAAGCGACACCGACGCAGAGAGCCGTTCGCCTGACAAGCTTCGAGAGTTTGGGGATCGGGCAAGATTCGAACTTGGCTCCGCCGGCGGTCCGCTGCTAGCCGAGCGCACCGAAGCGCTACGCAAAGAGTGGGCGCATGCCCGCATGGTAGAGATTGGTCGCGCCCGTGCCGCCTCGGTTGGCTGGCCCGATGCCTATGCCTTTACCAAAGCGCTGAGCGAGGTGGCCACGGCCCAGACTCTTCGCTCCTACGGAGACTCTGCTGCCCGACTCAGCGTGGTGCGACCCTCAATCATCGAGTCAGCTTTACTTGAACCTAAACCCGGTTGGATTCGCGGTTTCCGCATGGCTGAGCCGATCATTTTGTCCTATGCCCGCGGTCTGCTCAAAGAGTTCCCAGGGGTGCCCGAGGGTGTTGTCGATGTCATCCCCGTAGACATTGTGGTGGCAGCAATCATCGCCACGGCTGGTCGCGACGCAGACGTTCCTGCACAGGCGCCGGGCCAGCCACATATTGTGCAAGTTGCGAGTGGGTCGCGTAACCCGCTGAAGTACCAGAGATTGGTGGACCGGGTTCGCGAATGGTTCACCGAGCATCCCCTCTATGACCAGCACGGGCAGCCCATCATCGTGCCCGACTGGAGCTTTCCTGGACGCGGTCGAGTAGAAGGCCAACTCAGTCGGGCAGGTGTTGTGCTTCGCGCAGCCGAGAAAGTGGTCATCAATCTGCCCTTACGAGGAGCGGGCGCGCAGCTGGGTGCAACCATTGAAGAGCGCCGCTCTCAGACCGAGCGAGCAAAGTCCTATGTTGAGCTCTATGGGGCCTACACCGAATGCGAGGCCGAGTACGGGGTTGCGCACCTGCTCACACTGTGGGACTCACTAGATCCGACAGAACAAGCGCTCTTTGGGCTCGACCCCGCTGCCATTGACTGGGACGCGTACATCACGCAGATCCATTTGCCTTCGGTAGTCAAACACGGACGAGCACGGTCCTCGCCCTCTCGAAGTAACGCCGAAGCCCGCCCGGAGCGATTGCGTCGAGCCGTGCTCTCACCCGAGCGCCATATGGCTGCGTTCGACTTAGAGAACACGCTGATTGCGTCAAACGTGGTGACCTCATATGCATGGATGGCAACCCGGCGCATGCCCACGGCTGAACGCTTGAGGTTCGCTGCGCGGACACTGGCCGAGGGCCCCTCGTTGTTGGCCCAAGACCGCAAGGATCGCTCAGACTTTTTGCGATCCTTCTACCGACGCTACGACGGTGCACTCGTTGAGCAACTCGACGAGGACGCACTCGAGCACTTCTCGGCAATGCTGCTGGAACGGTCATTTCCGGCTGCTATTCGGCGGGTTCGAGAGCACCGAGCGCTGGGGCATCGCACCGTGTTAATTACCGGTGCGTTGGACTTCATCATCCAACCACTTATGCCGCTGTTTGATGATGTGATCTGCGCCCGACTCGGCACAGCCCTTGACCGTTCCGGACGACTCACGCTCACTGGCCAACTTGATGAGGTTCCACCCACGGTAGAAGCCCGTGCCAGCATTCTGGCCGAGTACTGCGCAGCCGAGGGCCTGCTGCTTGAACAAAGCGTCGCGTATGCCGACTCCTCCTCTGACTTACCCATGCTCGAAGCCGTTGGATTTCCCGTAGCGGTGAACCCCGAACCGCGGTTGGCATCCATTGCCCGCAAACGCGGTTGGCTTGTTGAGGACTTTCGACAGGCCAAAGGTTTTCGCCATTCGGTGCTGCCCTTCGCAACCCGCTGGCGGCCCTCCTCCTCGACTGTGCGAGGCCAAGCATGAAGGCACTCGTCGTTGACTACGAGATTGCTCGGTTTGGTGCTGCGCTAATTGCCAATACCTTGCGCCCAAGCACCCCAACACGCCTTGGTCCGCTCAAGCTCAAAGAGCTGCCTCAGGCCGATCTGCCAAACGCGGAGTGGGTGCGCATTGCACCGCGAATGGCCGGAATCTGCGGTTCGGACTTGGCAACCGTGCATGGGCAGTCAAGCCGCTGGTTTGAAACGATTGTCTCGTTCCCGTTTACTCCTGGCCACGAGGTCGTAGCCGACGATCCCAACGGCCAGCGGGTGGTTGTTGAACCCGTGCTCGGCTGCGTTGCTCGAGGACTGAGCCCGCTATGCACTGCCTGTGCTGACGGAAGGCTCGGCAACTGCGAGCGAATCACACATGGCTGTCTCGAGGCCGGACTCCAGACTGGATTCTGTTGCGATACGGGCGGCGGTTGGTCAACCGAGATGCTTGCGCACCCAAGCCAGTTACACCCCGTTCCTGACGAGCTCAGCGACTCGGATGCAGTGATGATCGAACCAACTGCCTGCGGCCTGCATGCAGCGCTATCCGCCGATGTGCAGCCCGATGAGACCGTGGTGGTGATTGGTGCTGGCACGCTAGGCCTGACGACTATCGCGGCACTCAATCGCTGGTCGCCACCCAAACAATTGATCCTGGCGGCCAAGTACGCCCATCAACAGAGCTTCGGCCGAGAGTTCAGCACTGCCTGCGCCAAACCCACGGTGGTCTGCGAGCCACCGAAACTGATTCGAGTTGTGCGGAGCACGGTGGGCACACACTTGTTGAGCTCAGAGGGCTCAGTGCACCCTGAAGATGACCCGTACAGCCGACTTACGGGTGGTGCTGACGTGACGATCGATTGCGTGGGAAGCGCCGAAAGCCTTCGCACAGCCCTAGCCGTGACTCGTCCGGGTGGACGCGTGATTATGGTTGGCATGCCTGGGGTGCAAACGGTTGACCTCACCCCACTCTGGCAGCGGGAAATCTCTCTCACCGGCGCCTACACCTATGGAACAGAAATCATCCAAGGCACACCGATACGCAGTTTCGACCTTGCCGCCGAACTCGTTGCCGCAGCCGATCTTGGGCGCCTTGTTTCCGCCACCTACCCGCTGACTCGATTCCCAGAAGCCCTTGCCCATGCCAGCAGTTCGGGTAGCCGAGGTGGCATCAAGATCGCCTTTGACCTGCACTCCCCCGATTACCCCGCAGCACCCATGCTCTCGACTAGGAAGGCGGCTCGACGTTGAGCCAGCAACCGCGATCCCATCAGCCACGATCAACTTCAACGGGCAAGTCCGCGTCGGGCCAGCCTGCACAGCGGCGCGGTAAGCAACTTGCTGCCCCGCGACCCGGACTAGTTCTTGATGTCGACCGCTCAACGCCACCAGTGTTGTTGCATAGCGGCGAACAGTTCCGTCTCGAGCGCCTGCCCGCAGGACGCAGCCGCATTATCTACCCGCCCGAGCCGCTGCCCGGCCTTGAGCACCCAGATGAAGCCATACGCGATGCGCTGCTCAACCCGGTGGATTCTGACCCGCTGCCAGCGCAACTCTTCGCCGGCATGAAGCTCACCATTGCGTTTGACGACATCTCATTGCCGCTACCGAAGATGCGGCGACCCGATATTCGCCAGCGTGTTATTGAAGCCGTACTCGACCTAGCTGCCGATGCGGGAGTGGACGATATCCACATCATTGCGGCTCTAGCACTGCACCGACGGATGACCGAAGCAGAGCTGCGGTACTGCCTTGGCGATCGCATTTACGATGCCTTTGCGCCACGCGGTCAGTTGTACAACCACGATGCTGAAGACCCCGACGGCATGGTCATGCTGGGTGAGACTCGCCACGGCGAAGAGGTGCAGATGTCCAAGCGGGCAGCTGAATCTGACCTGATCATCTATGTGAACATCAACCTGGTTTCAATGGATGGTGGGTGGAAGTCAACTGCCACGGGGCTCTCTGGATACCAAGGCATCCGCCACCATCACAACGTCAAAACCATGCGCAATACCAAGTCGTTCATGGACCAAGAGAACTCGGAGTTGCATCGCAGCAATTGGCGCCAAGGTGACGTGCTCAGGTCTGCGGGAATCAACGTGTTCCAGATCGAGACCACCGTCAACAACGACTTGTTTGGTGACGGGCCGCTCTCGGTTCTTGCTAAGCGCGAATGGGAATGGTCAGCCAGGGATCGGGCCACGTTCTTGGGCGTCAAGACTGGGCTTGACCGCCTTCCCCCGAGCAGTCGGCGAAGGATTCTGCATTCTTGGGAAGCCCCGTATGCGCTGACCTCGGTTCATGCTGGCGAGGTCGAGGCAGTTCACAAACTGACCACGGCCGAGGTGTACAAACAGCAACTCGTTTCGGTTGAAGGCCAAACCGACATTGTCTTGTACGGGCTTCCGTATGTGGGTCCCTACAACGTCAACTCAATTATGAATCCCATTTTGGTGATGTGTTTGGGGCTTGGTTACTTCTTCAATATGTACAAGGGCAAGCCTGTTGTTCGTGAGGGCGGCGTGCTGATCATGACGCACCCGACGACCAATGAGTTCCACCCCGTGCATCACCCCTCGTACATTGATTTCTTTGAGCAGGTACTAGCCGAGACCACTGATCCGATTCAGATTGAGCAGCGGTTCGAAACCAGCTTTGCAACCGATGAGTGGTATCGGCATCTGTACCGAACCTCTCACGCTTACCACGGGGTGCACCCGTTTTACATGTGGTATTGGGGCAGTCACGCACTTGAGCACTTGAGCCAAGTCATCATTGTGGGTGGAGACCCTGCAACGGTTCGGCGCTTGGGCTTCCGGCCAGCATCTACCTTGGCGGACGCACTCGAGATGGCCTCGGAGGTGCTCGGTCCTGAGCCCAGCATCACCTATGTCAAGAATCCTCCGCTCGGAATGGCAGACGTGACATGAACAGGGCTGCAATGGATAGGGCCGTTACGTGAAGGTTCAGGTTCCCAATCCGCTGAACTTTCTGCGTGGATTGGGTTTCCCGTATACCGCTGCTGCTACCCCTCGCGGGGTGGAGCCAGTTGCCCAGGCAAGCAAGCTTGGAGATTTTTATGACACTGAGTGGGCGCGTTCCCCGCTCGCTCAGGCCACTCGCACTGCCGTGCTCGAAACGGTAGGTCGCGCAGTTACCTTGGCTGCGTGCAGGCCGCAGGTTCGAAACGCTGATCGAATCGATGCTCTCAGCGGACCCGCAATCTTTGTTGCCAATCATCAGAGCCATCTCGATACGGCACTTCTGCTCACCACGATTCCAAAGCCTTGGCGTCAGCAGCTTGTGGTTGCCGCAGCGGCTGACTACTTCTTTGACTCTCGCCGCAGCGCAGCCCTGGCTGCTTGGGCATATGGGGCAGTCCCGATGGAGCGCAACAAGGTCAGTCGGCGCTCCGCAGACCGTGCAGCGGGGCTGCTCGCTGATGGCTGGTCGCTCCTGATCTTCCCGGAGGGCGGAAGATCAATGGACGGCTGGGGACTCCCACACAAAGGCGGCGCCGCCTACCTCTCGGTGAAGTGCAGTATTCCGATCATCCCGATTCACCTCGAGGGCACCGGTCGCGTGTTGCGTAAAGGCAGCAAGACGCTGAACCCCCAAACAGTTGTAGTTAACATTGGGGCTCCGTTGCTGCCCGAGGATGGCCAAGATGCGCGCAGCTTTGCAGTGAGTATCGAGCAAGCGGTGGCCGAGCTTGCAGACGAAACCAACAGCGATTGGTGGAGCGCACGCAAGCGGGCCCGCTCTGGAGAGACCCCAAGTTTGGCAGGGCCCGACCATGACTCTTGGCGCCGTGACTGGACCTCGCCGGAACACAAGCCTCGTGCCACCGAACCTCGAAGCTGGCCCAACTAAGCCCAGCACAGTCAGTAGTTCGTTAGCTGCAGCGACCTGCCAACCTGGCTTTGCAGAACACCGTGAACTCCCCAGCCTGGGTTCCGACTACCCATTCAGGGTCCTTCTTGAGTTGTCCCGTGAGCTTGTCGGAGGTTCGCCAGATCAGAACATCGCCGTTGGATCCGGCAAGCGACTGTTGCCAGCCATCGCTCAAGCGCAACATGTTTACGTAGGCAACCATGGTTGCGGCCCCAGGGCGATCATCAACCCACGTATTTGCCTGTTCCCCGTATCGCCACTCCAAATAGTTGCCAGCAAAATCGTGGGTAGTCACACGCGTGTCGTTGCCAACTAAATCTCGTGCTTCTAACCAGTCAACAGCAGCCACCGGAAACGAATCGAGTTGGTAGCTCGGAGCAATCACGCAGCGCGCACCCGCCGCCGCGCAGAGCAGCAGGCCAAACCCGCCGACTGCCTTTGCCATTCGACCCGAAGGCAGCCCAACGGTTCCGATTCCGCGCAGGCCAATTGCAGCAAAAGGCAACAACGCAACGGCTGCAATCGGAACGAGTCGCAGTCCCGAGAATCCGAGGACGACTAACAACCCGACCATCACCGTCATGGCATAGTGCCGCTGACGTATGCAGCCGAAGATTGCCAAGATGGCAATGGCAAGCATCATCCACAACATGGGCTGATCGAATCCCACCCGGCCCCACTCCTGATAACTCTGCAAGGCCTCACGCTCAATTGGGTCGCCAAATTGCTTGGCTGGCAACAACAGCAGCGCGAACCGATCAGGGTAGAGCGCCCCGCCAATCAGCACTCCAAGCAGTGCGGTGCCGGCGAGTGCAAACTGCTTTGGCATCAACTTGCGAGCGTCAATCGTGGTGGCCACCAGATACATACCCAGCACGATCAAGCCATACAGCCAAGACCCATGAACGTTGACCCACACTGCAAAGATGGGCAGCAACCACCACGCAGAGCGACCCTCTTTCCAGACCAAGACCATGAGGGCCAGCAGCACAAACCCAATCAGGTGCGGCCGACCATTCAGAAAGCTCAACAAGCAGATGAATCCCAGCCCAGCGGGCAGCAACACTGCGAGTAAGCCAGGCAGCGAACTTCCGTCTTGCGTGACCTCAGCAGCCGAGGGCGAGGCTGCGGCGACTAGCTCAGTGGCCTCGGCGCTAGCCGTCATGCGCACCAGCAAGGCCCCAAGCAGGCCTGCTAACCCAGCGGTAAGCAAGCGCAGTCCGGTTGCTCCAGCGGCCCAATCAACAGCGCCCAGCAGAATCGACCACCAGTAGCTCGGCACTGGAAAGTCCGTGCTGGAGTACAAGAACGGGTTCTGGTTCGGAAGGCCGCTATCTAGAATCAGCCGACCAGTGGCCAGATGAGTCAAGAAACTGTTATCCGAGATGGGCGCCGCCGCTATGAGCGCCGATAATCCAGCGAATACCCACATAATCGGCACATAGGTGCCCGGTGTGGGCTTTGGCTCCGATAGAGCTAGCTCGGCATCGCTCGTGGCAGGTGCCGGCACTGGCCTACATGCTCTTCTTGATCGAGAGCATCGCGGGGCCGAGCACAACTAAGAACAGCGCCGGGAAGATGCAGAACACCATCGGAATGAGCATCTTTACGGGAGCCTTCTGGGCACGTTCTTGAGCAAGCTGGCGACGCTTGATTCGCATTTCTTCAGCTTGAGCACGAAGGACTCGCCCAATGGACACACCAAAGTTGTCGGCCTGAATGATTGAAAGAACAAAGGCTCGCAACTCGGGAACATCGCACCGCTCATCCATAGCTCTGAGGGCATCCGAGCGGGCAGCTCCAGCTCGGGTTTCGCCAAGCATACGGGCGAACTCATCGGTAAGCGGACCAGGAACTGCAGTAATCACCCGGTCAAGTGCCTGTTCGAATCCAAGACCTGCCTCAACCGAGATGGTCAGCAGATCGAGCGTATCGGGCAGCGCACGTTGCATTGCAAGCTGTCGCGCTGCAACCTTGCGATTCAACGAAGAGTCCGGTCCGATCACCAGAACCAGCATCAAGAGCCCACCGGCAGCCAGCTTCATGTTTCCCGTCAGCCCCGACAGGTTAAACACGAAGAACACCAAGAACACCAGCGCTGCGCCTACTACGGTTGCAACGCGAATCGCCAAGAACCGATCAACAGCTGTAGGGGAATTGTTTCCCATATGCACAAACTTGAGCCGCACCTTCTCGACATAGCCAGCAGGGGTAAGGCGTCGACCGATCCCGGTGAGGCCGCTGATGAGCGGTGCGAACGCCCGATCACGCAACGGATCAAGCATCTCTTGGCTTCGCTGGTTTTCAACTTCGTACCCATCAAGGCGTCGCAAGGATGACCGCATCATCTTGCGCTCTTCGAGCTGGGTGATGACGGTGTAGGCAACAGTGCCAACTGCAAGTGCAATCAGCATGGTGGGGAGCAACAACAGTGGAGACATCTGTCAGACCTCGATCGTGATGGTTTTTTTCATCCAGGCAAATCCGATGCCCATCATCAGCACGGCTGCGCCTAGCAACATGTATCCCAATCCCGGCTTGAAGAGTTCGCTGATATAGGCGGGGTTCATTACCCACATCACGATGGCCAAACCCGGAGGCAAGAGTCCGATGATCATGGCGCTCATGCGGCCTTCAGCGGTGAGCGTAGAAACCTCTCGGCGCAGGCGCTCACGCTGAGTCATTGTCTCGGCCACAGTGGAGAGCAGCTCGGCGAGGTTTCCACCCACCTCACGTTGGATTCGAATTGCCATGACCGCCCAAGCAAAGTCGGCGCTGTCCATCCGCTCAGCAACCGACTCCAAGGATTCTTCGAGTGTGCGGCCCAAGCGGGTTTCGGTCACTACCCGGCGCAGCTCTCGGCCCATTGGCTCCGAGATCTCCGTAGAGACGGACTCAAAGCCCTGTGACACGGCGTAACCAGCGCGGATGGTTCCCGCCAACAGGGTCAGCGTATCTGGCAGTTGATCCCCAAAGGCCTTCTGGCGGCGCCGGATCCGCAGGTTGAGGACTGCTCGTGGAATCACCACGGCCAGGATTCCTGCGACAATCGCTGGGATCAGGCTGCGGGTCAGCAGGAAAGTCAACAACATCAGCGTTGCGCCTGCAGCAGCCACAAAGAACAGCACCTCGGGCGCGCGCAGTGGAAGATTCGCTCGCTCAAGATCAGTCTCGAGCTTTTCGGTGAGACCTCGACGATCAGCGATCGACCCCGTCATGGCAACGGCTCGCTGAATAATCGGCACTGTGGCGTGGCCCTCAACGCCCACGAGGTCAGCCTCTGAAGGCCCAACAGCAGCTTCCTCGTAGGGACGCAACCGGCGATTCAGGCTGTTCTCATCCGGGATCACCATCGAGAGCACGGTCCACGCAATGACAATCACGGCGGCAACCCCAAGCAGCACGATCAGCCATTGCATCATCGGGTTATTCAGAAACCCGAAGAGCCCCTGCGAGTTTTCTGGAGTTGCGGCCAACGAGGCAGAACCGACACGCAGCAAGCCGGGCACAACGGCAATGCTGCTAGCTGCCGAGCCGGCGCTCAGGGTAACCGGAACAACCGCGTTCGTTCCTGCCGGGGTGTTGAGCTGCAATTCAAAGCGGCCCTTGAGGATCTGGGCTGTGTTATTGAACTGAGGAACAATTTCAGTATCAGAATTCAGGACCTGTAGTGAGCCCCCAAGGTCTGCAACCATCGAGCTGATCCCGGGCAGATTTGGATCGCTTTCGGCCGCAACAACCTGCAGATCCACGCCGGCTTTGCGCAGCGCAGCAAGAGCGGTTGATGATCCGCCGTTCAGAGCAGTACTTGAGGAAGCCGCAAAGAGCACCACCGTGCCATTCGTACCGCTCCCCCGGTTCTCTAACAGATCTGCAGCTGCGCTCAAGCCGTCCCAGGTGGCTGATTCGCCAAGTGGACGAACCCGATCAAGCGCTTCTTGCACTTGAGCAGCGGAGTTGCTGTTTGCAATCTCGACCTTGCTCGCGCCGCCGGTGCTGACAATGCTGAGCGAGTCAACAACTCCAGCCCCAGGCATCAACGGTGCGATTGCTTTTTTCGACAGTTGCACAACCGCATTGCCAAGGTTCGCGGAGTTGTCAAGCACAACTACCACATTGGTTCTGCGGCCAAGTTCAGAACTCAGCTGAGCGCCTGCTGGTGTAGCTGCAGCACCCGCAACGGCGATTTTCAAATCACCAATCGGAGCTCCGGTAAGCCAACCCTGCAGGGTTGCTGGGTCACGCGTGGCGTCAACTTGGCCCACGCGCACGACGGGAGTTCCTGATGGGGCAGAGGGTTCGGCCGAGGTCGCTGCCGTGGCGATTCCAGCTGCACCCAGACCAAAGAGGGTCAGCGCCGTGAGCGCAGCGCTCGCGGTCAATGCCCGCAACAGGCGAGTCGCTCCCCGAGCGCTCACAACCGACCTGACTGAACCTGCATGCCCGTGTTGGGATTAAAGACTTCGGCTCCCAGAAGGATGCCCTGATCAGCGAGCTTCTCGGCAAACTTGGGGCGCACCCCAGTTGCTCGAAGCTCGCCACGGAATCGGCCGTGCTCATCCACGCCGGCACCAAAGTCGAACAGGAACACATCCTGCAAGGTGATGATGTCACCCTCCATGCCTTGAACCTCGGTGATGTGGGTAACTCTACGAGTACCGTCGCGAAGTCGCGTGAGTTGCACGATGATGTCGATTGCAGAGGCCATCTGCTCACGAATTGCTCGAATGGGTAGATCGAATCCAGCCATCAGCACCAGCGTCTCGAGGCGTGCGAGCGTGTCTCGTGGGCTGTTTGCGTGAACCGTGGTGAGTGATCCGTCGTGGCCGGTATTCATAGCCTGCAACATGTCGAGGGCTTCACCAGAACGACACTCGCCAACCACAATGCGGTCAGGGCGCATACGCAAGCAGTTCTTCACAAGGTCACGGATGGTGACCTCGCCACGACCTTCAACGTTGGAAGGACGAGACTCCATCGACAGCACGTGTTCCTGATGTAGCTGCAGCTCCTTGGCATCTTCCACGGTCACGATTCGCTCATCACCTGGAATGAAGCTGGACAATACGTTCAACATCGTGGTCTTGCCAGAGCCGGTTCCACCCGATACCACACCGTTCAGGCGACCAAGAATGCAAGCCTGCAAGAACTCAGCTGCATGAGCGTTGACTGACCCAAAGCGAATCAGGTCCTCGATCTGCAGAGGGTCTGCGGAGAATTTACGAATCGTCAGGAAGGGGCCGCCTATAGCTAGGGGGGCAATGACTGCGTTCACTCGGGAACCATCAGGAAGGCGGGCATCAACCATCGGGGTGGACTCATCGATGCGGCGACCAATTGCCGAAACAATCTTATCGATCACGCGTCGCACGTGATCTTCATCGAGGAATCTGACGCTGGGGTCCTTGGTGAGTTTGCCATCGCGTTCCACAAAGACTCGATCTGGGCCATTCACCATAATTTCGGTCACTGCTTCGTCTTTGAGCAGGCAATCAATCGGTCCGTAACCCAAAATATCGTCGGTAACGTCTTGAATCAGGCGTGCTTTATCTGCAGCAGAGAGCGGAACACGCTCAAGGGCCACTGCGGCCTGGAGTTGTTCGTTGACTCGCCGACGAAGCTCATCCTCAGACAGCCGGTTATCGAACAGGATCGGGCCGAGCTCATCAATCAGGAGCTGATGCACCCGGTGCCGCAACTCTGTGGCGGCTGCATCCTGGCGAGGAGCGGTAGGCGCATGTGCGGCCTGAGTTGCAGTCGCGGCGGGAGTTGGTTGCGCTACTGGCGGAAGCAACGCCGAGCCACCCGCAAGGGGACTGGACTGCTGATTATGAAGTCGTTCTGAAAGTGACACGGGAAGCTCCGATGTAGGGGCGAAAGAAACGAGGTTGCTCTGAGCTCAGGCCGCAGTATTCAGGCCAAAGCGTCACTACTCTGATCGGCCGAGGAACCGCTTTTTCTGAGCTTCTTGGGGAAGAAACATTTCGGCCAAGCTGTAAATAGACTTACTGACTGAAGATTTCGGGGCGAAGATGACCACAGGCTCACCCTTGTTGACCGACTGGGGAACCACAACGTCACTGGGAACAAGCACATCGGCCTTCATTTGCAGTGTTCGTTCCACCTCGCCAACATCGAGTTTGACCTTGGAATTGGCCCGATTCAGAACCAGAAGGAGCTTCTCCATGGGGGTATTCAAAAGGCGAAGTGTCTGCAGGCCAATCTTGACGTTCTTGACGTTCGGAATGTCTAGGCCAGAGACCAACAGCACTTTGTCGGAGGCTTCAACAAGGCCGAGCACCACATCATTGAAATACGAGGGCGTATCAACAATGACGTACGAACAAAACGACCGCAGCAACTCAATGATTGCCACCATCTCTGTGGCACCCACTTGATCTGCGAATGCAGGCTCGAGCGGAGCTGGCAACACCTTGAGGCCGGACTCCTCATGGGTGACCAAAAAGCTATCGAGTAGCGGCGCATCGAGTCGATCAAGCGCAGCAACTGCGTCCACGATGGTGTGACGAGGAATGAGCTTGAGCATCACCGCCACATCACCGAACTGCAGGTCGGCGTCAACTAGGCAAACCGGCTTGTCTGAGCGTTGGGCCAACGCCGTGGCCAGAGCGGTTGCAATAACAGACTTACCCGAGCCGCCTTTGGTTGAAAAAACAGTGAGCACTTGACCATTGACGGCCTCGAGCGCCCCTGGTGCTCGGTCAGATCCTGCGGGAGCTGTGGGAACAGCAGCCGCTTCACTCGCGCCTGCAACTACGGTTCCCGTCGGAGCAATTGCTGGCGCGAGTGAAGCGGCTGCTGTTCCCACAGCTCCCGCAGGATCTGACCG
>Ga0194041_10000436_pt1 | contig 16683 bp, 18 predicted proteins | sample JunL449m_MetaG_FD_160082 | JGI IMG/M metagenome (GOLD analysis project Ga0194041, IMG submission 160082) | Anoxic zone freshwater microbial communities from boreal shield lake in IISD Experimental Lakes Area, Ontario, Canada - Jun2016-L442-9m | ecosystem: Environmental > Aquatic > Freshwater >...
CGACCCCCGCCGCCTAGCTCCGCGCCGGCCCCCCCGCCGAATTTTTGGCCGCCGTTACGGCGCCACCGAGTTGCCGCGCGCGACGACCGCTTCACAAATCCGCGCGAGTCTGGCACGCTATAGGGGTCCGGGCGATCAACGCCTGGGGAGTTTGATGAGGTGAAACAGATGGCAGTTGCCAAGAAGAAGAAGGTCGCGAAGAAGGCTGCAGTTGCCGCCGTCGCCGCCGTTGTTCCTGCCGCCCCTAAGAAGGCTGCGAAGAAGGCCGTGAAGAAGGTTGCCAAGAAGGCTGTGAAGGCTGCAAAGCCTGCCGCCAAGAAGGCAGCGAAGGCCAAGGCCGCTCCTAAGGCTGCGAAGAAGGCAGTCAAGAAGGCCGTGAAGAAGGCTGCGAAGAAGGCTGCTCCAAAGGCCGCCAAGAAGGCAGTGAAGAAGGTCGCGAAGAAGGCCGCCAAGAAGGTTGCGAAGAAGGCAGCCCCTAAGGCGAAGAAGGCCAAGAAGTCGAAGAAGGCTGCAAAGCCAGCTGCGACTCCTGCCGCTTCGACCGGCTGGAGCATCTTCGGCAAGTAAGCCGAATCGCATCGCGCGTTCGCGCGCGAAACGCGACGTTCATTAGAACGACAAGAGACCCCGCACCGCAAGGTGCGGGGTCTCTTATTTATTTTGTCTGTGAGAGTTACGCCTTAGCCGCGATCACCAAGTTGATGCGCCAGCGTGTCGACGATGAACCAGCCAGGAGCGGCGCGCATCGCCACCATCCACTCTTCGGGAACAGCGGCGGCGCCGTACTGAATACCGGCGAGCCCGCCCGCGATGGCGGCGGTCGTATCGGTGTCATGCCCGTACGAAATCGCGAGTTCGACCACCTCGCGGAAGCTGCCCCCCTGCTCAAGTGCCGCAAGGGCGCTGAGGAGGCTATCCGCCACGTACGCGCGCCCGAGCCCCTCTTTATGGACCAGGCAGCTGGCGATCATCTCCCGCCTCTCGGGGGTGCTGGCGTATAGGTCGCCCAGCGTTGCCACCGCCCAGTCAATCGCTGGGCGTGGTGCGTCGCCCCGCAGCAGCGCCCGTGCCACAAGCACGTAGATGGCTGAGGCGACCACCACGCGCGGATGGGCGTGCGTGACCTTCGTGCCCTCCTCGGCGCGGGCCACAAGCTCGGCATCGCTCACGTCACGCCCCATCAGCGCCACCGGCAAGATGCGCATGAGGCCGCCATTGGACTGCGAACGGTCACCGTCGCTCCCCGCGCGAGCTGCGGGTGTGCCGGCGCGAATGCGATCGAGTGCCGCCGTCGTGGCGATCCCCGAGTCGAAGCAGACACCGGTCGCGGTGTACTGCGCGTCATCAAACCACGCCAAGAAACGTCGACCCTGATCGTCGAGGTCCCAGCCAACTTCAAGGAGCGACTCGAGAAGCGCGAGCGTCATGGAGCCATCGTCGGACCAGGTTCCAGGCGGCTGATCAAATGATTGGAATCCGACGGCGGGCGTCGGCCGCGGCGCAGTGTGCGCCGGCTGAAACTCCCACGGCACGCCAATCGCATCACCAACGATCACGCCGAGGAGTCCGCCGATGAGGCGCTGGCGGTGGTTCGGTTGGCTATCGCTCACTAATCAGTACCCACTCACCATCGCGCATGAATTTCTCCTTGCAGCTAAGGCACTCAAGCTCTGGATCACTGTCGGTCACACAGCAGCCGCCGAGTGAGATCATGCCCATCTCAAACTCTTGCCGCATCTCGGGTCCGGGTAACCCGTACGCAATCGGCACCAACTTCGCCTTCTTGCAGGTCGGACAGGTTGACCCCTTGCGCAGCCTCTTGCTCATGAGATCCTTCGGCGATTTGCCGTGCGGTTCTTGAGGATATTGATCAGCGCCTTCGGGAGTGATGGCGGCGTCGCCGGCTCGGGGCGCTTCGATCGCGGCGTGCCTGGCGGCAGGTGGCGCCCGAACGAGGCGGCGAAATCGATCTCCTCGGATTCGGTGGCCGCCTCTTCCAGGAAGACGGGGGTTCGGGCCTCAAGCTTATCGATGAGGCCGGCAATCTCGGCGCTCATCGGAGCGGCCGTGATCAGCAGCCGCTCGCTCGGGTAGCCCCAGGCACAGTAGGCGGTCTCGCCCGCCACGTAGACGCTCATGAGGCGGCCACGCTCCTGTGGCTCTTCGTTGGGAACATCGGCGCGGACTCGGCTAGGGGTAGGTCGCATTGGGACTCCTTCCGCTGCAGGGTCGGCGATCGGCGGCGCCACCGCGGACCCATCACAGGTACACCCTACCCGCCACCTGTGCCAGCAGAGTGGCACGGCGTTACGGGGCCTAATAACCGCGGCGGACCATCTCAATAAAGATGCGTCCGGCGGTGCGGGCGTCGGTCTCGGCCCGGTGTGGCTGCCCATCAACCTCAATGCCGAGCTCGGTCACCGCCTCGCTTAACTTGGGCCACTTCTCGGTCTCGGGGACAAGGTTCAGCATGGTGCAGTACTGCTTCGACGGCGGAACGAAGACGCCGAGCCAGCGGAGTCCCGAGCGGTCGAACTCCATATTGTGGGCAACGACCAACTCAACTCCCTGGAGCAGATCGGTCATCTGCTGGCGGGCGACGCCACGGTCAACCCCTGCGGCGTCGATCATTTCAGGGGTGATCTTGGTGAGATCCATGATGAACTGCGAGAGGTGTGTCTCTGGATGCACGAGGGTCGACCAGGCGCTCACTTCTCGCGGGCCTTCGTAGATCACGGCGGCCGCCTCAATAACACCCGTTGATGGATCGCGACTCCAGATCCCCGTCGTCTCAAAGTCAATCGCCGCCCAGCGCCCCGGATGGGCGCGTCGGAAACGATCGCTTGGCGGTGCCAGGTTCATGGGGCGATTATGCCGCCTTCGGGCTACGATGCGCGCATGGAACTCCTCCTCCTTGCACTCCTTGGCGCCGCAGCCTCAGCGATCACGATCGTCTCGGGGTTCGGGCTCAACACCGTGCTCGTGCCCGCGTTCGCCGTGCTCTTCCCCCTGCCGCTGGCCATCGCCGCCGTCGCGGTAGTACACCTGATCGCCAGTGCCATCCGCCTGGTGATCTTCCGGGCACACATCAATCGAGTGATCGCCCTCCAATTCGTGCCGTGGGCAATCCTCGGCGGGGTGCTTGGCGCCGCCATCCTTGAGATTCTCGGTGCGATTCCCGTGGTTACGACCTACACGCTCTTTGGCATCACGAAGTCGGTCACCGCAGTCAAGGTGGTGGTTGGCGCCACCATCGCGACGCTCTCGCTCTATGAGCTGCAACGCGGCACGCAACCTGTGGGCATGAGCGCGATCGGAATCAGCGCTGGGGCGCTCGCGTCAGGATTCTTCGGCGGCCTCTCTGGTAACCAAGGGGCGATCCGAAGCACCGTACTCATTCGTGCCGGCCTTACCCCACTCGGCTTTGCCGCCACGGGTGCTCTCGCCGCCATCGCCATCGACCTCACCCGTCTTGCTGTGTACGGCACCGCGGGGAGCATCGCCGAAATCATCTCCGACGCTTCGGTTCGGGACGCCATTGTCGCCGCAACGATCGGCGCCATAATCGGTGCCCTCGTTGGTCGACAACTGCTCGCCGCGATGAGTAGCGCGCGACTTCACCTCGTCGTTGGCTGGAGTCTTATCGTTGGCGGCCTGCTCATCGGCAGTGGCGCGCTGTGATGCGGTCACTTGTACGTAGTCGTGCCGCCGAACTGCTGGTCCTCTTCGGGGCGGCAGCAATCCTTGCCTGTGATTTCGTTGATCAAACCCTCGATGCGCGCATCTACGCCGCCTCCGAGCACGCAATCGGCAAAGCCGCCTGGCTTTTTCATCTTGGTGTCGGCGCCATCCTTGCCGTAGCGTTCATCCTGCTCGCGCGCAACTGGGGCGTACAGGGGCGGAAGGGTATTACTCGAGCCTTGATCGTCGCAGTGATCGGCATCGTTGGCCTCGTGGTCTTTCCAACCGACCCAGGCTGGGAGGTTGTGAGCGTCCCTGGTCGCCTTCACCCAACCTTCGCGCTGATTGCAGCGGGGAGCTTGCTGATTGCCGGTTCGCGGCTGGCGCACCCACGACGGCTGCTCATTGATACGGGGCTCCTCTACGGCGCAGGATTCGTTGGGTACTTCGTCGGCGGTGGTGGCGGTGCGGCGGAGCGCGCAGCGCTCGCAGTGGTTGGGGTGCTGCTCTTCTTGGCAGCGCGGCGGAGCCGCTAGACCGACTTCGTTCGCGTCGCGGCGCTGCTTGCGCCGCTCTTCTTCCCGATCGTGCGCAGCTTCATCTCCACAATGGCGCGCTGGGCCTCTTGTGAGCCACGAATCACTTCGCGGAGCGATGAGCTCTCGATTGGACCGTACATATGATGACCGCGCGCGGTGCGCAGGATCGAGATGGCGAGGAATCGAATCTCAGCCGCAGTCATGCCAAGGCCCTTCAGGTATGGGCCCATCCACTGAATGCAACGCTCGAGGTTGGCATCGAAGAGGAGTTTCATTCCTTCGCGGCCAATCTTCGTTGACTCAACGTAGCGAATGACCTCCCACATCTCGCGCTGCTTGAAGTGGAATTTACAACCGTTCTCAACAACAGCATCAAGCTCAGCGATCCAATTGGCGGCGGTCCATGGACGCGACGTGGAGAGCATCACGCTCGACCACCAGGAACCTGCCCACGTCTCATAGAGGTCGAAGAAAATGGCATCTCGGTCGTCGAAGAACTGGTACGCAGTCCCGGCAGCAATCTTCGCCTTAGCGGCAACCATTTGCATGGTGACGCTCCCGACACCCTTGCTATTGGCGAGCTCGCGAGCCGACTCCAGGATCACAGCGCGAGTGCGCAGGGAGCGGGCCTGGGTTGGAATGCGTCGTCGACCGCCGACCCAGGAGGAGAGAGGGAATGGCGCGGGTGCCAGCACACCGCTCGGGGCGCTGACGATGTTCCCTTTGGCGAGTCGCGTCTTACTTGGCATCGGCGTACTGTCGCACAGGCGCTCGGTGCGTCACGTACTTATTGAATATCTCTCGCATTGCGCGTGGTGCGCAACGGCAATTATGAGGGACTCTCTTATTTTTGGTGCGCTGCTGCCTATGCTCCGTTGTGTCGCCGCAGATATTCGGCGATGAGTGCACGTTGTGCAGCAAACGAACCTTCCACTACATCTTCAAGCGTGCTGGTCGCTAACGCAGAGAAGATGTGGTGACCGCGTGCGGTGTACGAGTTGCACTGAGCGATAAAGGCGATCTCCTCGACTGAAAGCCCGCGTTCCAATAAATAGGGAGACCAGCACTTTACGGAGCGCGCGATCTGCGCACTAAGCATCATTGGTGCAGCGAGGCGCCCTTCGGCCGTTGCGTCTACGTGGCGAATGACCGGCCAGGAGTCGGCGTGCTTCAGCAAGAAGTTACAACTCCCAACAATTAAACCCCGTAGGTGCTCCTCCCAGCGCTCCGTCAGGAGCTCACTGGTGTACATAAGGATCACGCTCCACCAGTCGCGATACCACTCCTCGTAGATGTCGCGGTAGATGCACTCAAGGTCATCAAAGAACTGGTAGGCGGTTCCACTTGCGATGCCAGCACGCTGTGAGACGAGCTGCATCGTGACTCCGTTAATGCCGTTCTCGTTCGCAAGAGATCGCGCAGCATCGAGGATCAGTTTTCGCGTGGCGATAGAGCGTTCCTGCTTCGGCTCATGCCGCACGTCGGTGCGCCAATTGATCAGCGGGAAGGGTTCTGGCGGCAGACCGCCGTCCGCCGTGACAAGGTCGTCAGGTGCAGCGGTGGTTGCCATGCCTTGACTCTCCCACATGCTCGCGAGTGACTCGCTTTGCACCATAACGTGCTCAGTTCAGTCCTACTCTGCAGCCCGTCGCAGGTGGCGGATCAACTTCTCGGCGGCATTCGCTCCAGGAGCACCAGTTACACCACCACCCGGGTGGGTGCCAGCGCCAGAGAGGAAGAGGCCGTCAATCGGCGTCTCATACCGACCAATGCCGTAGAGCGGGCGCCACTGAGCGAACTGGTCGAAGCCTTCGTTGACGTGCATTGCGTGTCCACCGGTTGCACCCCAGTCGCTCTGCAGGTCGGCCGGCGTAATCAGTTGTCGCGCCACGATGTGGCCGCTGATGCCAGGGGCGACCGATTCGAGCACCGCGACGGCGCGGTCGGCGAGCGTCTTGCGCGCGTCGGCGGTCCAACCGCCCTTCAGGTCGACCGGTGCGTACTGCACCACGGCGCTCAGCAGGTGGCGCTTGTCGTTGGTGAGGCTTGGGTCGATCAGTGTTGGGATCATCGCCTCAACCACTGGCACATCGCTCATCTCGCCGTACTTGCTCGAATCGAAGGCACGCTCAATCCCCAAGATGTCGCTGAGGATGGTGATGCGGCCGCGCAGGCGCACCTCTTGCTCGGCGGCGGAACCAGCGCTCGGGAAGGCTGGGAGCTGGTCGAGCAGGATGTTGAGCTTCGCGGTGACGCCCGTGTTACGCGTGGCGCGCAGGCGGCGTCGCAGTTCAGGGCCGGTCGCCTCAACGCCGAGCAGATTCAGCAGCGTGCTCTTTGGGTCAAGCGTTGAGAGCACATATGGCGCAATGATCTCTTCGCCGCTTGCGAGCGCCACGCCTGTCACGCGACCATCGCGCTCGGTGATGGCGGTGACCTGTGCCCCGGTGCGAATCTCGGCGCCGAAGCCGCGCGCCGCATCGGCGATCGCACTGATGAGTGCGCCTGGGCCGCCGATCGCCACCACGGTTTCACCAGAGGCGCCGCCGTCGGCGCCGTCGCCGGTGATGCTGTCGAAGAGGAGCGATGCGCCGGTGCCTGGCGAAATCGGTCCGCTGGCGTTGTAGCGCGAGCCGCGCCAGGCGATGAGCGCTTCGAGGTGATCGTCGTTGATGTACTCGTTAACGAGGTCGGCCGCCGACATGGGGAGCATGCGCAGGATCTCGCGACCGTCACCCTCTTCGAGGCCGCTGAACGGCGCACGGAAGGCGAAGCCGGCGAGCAGCTCGGCAACCGACTTGCCGCCGTCGAGATCGGGCGGAATGCCGTCGAGGACCTTCTCGAAGTAGGCGCCGACGCGGCGCAGTCGCCCGTCGAGCTTCAGGTAACCGGCGGCTGTTTTTTCACCATTGACGCGTGTAGCGAGTTCGGCGGCGGTGCGCTTCGCATCGCGCCACAAGGTGATGGCGGTGCCGTTCGTTGGGTGCGGCGCAAAGTTTCGCGCCTCGGGCTCTACGAGCTTCACTTTGCCCTGCAGGCCAAGGTCGCGGGCGACGCGCGGTCGGAAGCGGCCAACGGTGTGCGCGAGCATTGGGGCGCGGACGCCATCGACATCGCCGGTGAGCGCCATGCCACCGAGTTCGGTGCGCGCCTCAACGAGGATCGTCTTCACCCCGGCGCGAGCCAGGTAGGCGGCGGCGACGAGGCCGTTATGTCCGCCACCGATCACCACGACGTCGGCGGTAGCTGCGGGCTTACCGGCGCGCGCGGCCTTCTGGACTTTTGGTGGTAGTTCGGATTTCGCTGACGTGGTGGCCTTCGACGCCATTGGCTTCAATGTCTTCGGCGCCGCCTTTGGTGCGGACTTCTTGGTGGCCATTACGCCTCCCCTCGCTTGCTCTTCAAGATCTCAAGTGCGGCAAGTCGGCCAGGGGCCCCCATGATGCCGCCGCCCGGGTGGGCCGAGGAGCTCGCGAGCCAGTAGTCGCGGATCGGTGTCTTGTAGCGCGACCAGCCGCTTACCGGTCGGTTGAAGGCCATCTGCTGCACCAGGATCTCGCCCTGGAAGATGTTCCCCTCGGTCAGGCCGATGGTGCGCTCAATGTCGAGCGGGGTCATGATCTGGCGCCCCACGATCTTGTCGCGGAAGTCGGGGGCGAACTCGGAAATGGTGTCAACGACCAGGTCACCGAACTGCTCCTTGATGTTGTCCCAGCCGCCATGCTCTGGCGCCAACTTATGCGGTGCGTACTGCACGAATGCCGTGGCGACGTGCTTCCCTGGTGGGGCCATCGATGGGTCAACCAACGTTGGAATCAACATGTCGAGGAATGGGCGCTTGCTCGGGTGGCCATGCTTCGCATCGTCGTACGCGCGCTCCATATAGTCGGGGCTTGGCGAGATGCTGACCGTGCCCATGAGGTGGCCGTTCCCTGGCGGAGCCGCCGTGAAGGTTGGGAGTCCGTCGAGGGCGAAGTTCACCTTCGCCGAGCTGCCGCGGAACTTGAAGTTGCGAATGGCGGTTTCAAAATCTGTTGGCAGGGAGCCGGCGGGGAGCATGTCTATGAAGGTGTGCTTCGCGTCGGCCGCCGACACGATGGTGTCGCCGTAGATCTCTTCGCCCGACTCCAACACCACGCCGATCGCCTTGTCGCCGCGCAGCAACACCTGCTTCACTGGCGCATCGGTGCGGGTGATGGCGCCGAACGATTGCGCTGCGCTGGCGATCGCCGCTGCCACGGCGCCGGTGCCGCCCTGCGGCAGCGCCCACTCGCGGAACGAGCCGTCGATCTCGCCGAAGTAGTGATGCAAGAAGACCATGCCCGTGCCGGGCGACTTAATGCCTAAGAACGTTCCGATGATGCCCGACGCCGACATGGTGCCGATGAGTGGATCGCCCTCAAACCAGCGGCGCAGGAAGTCGTAGGCGCTACCGGTAATCAGGTCGAGGAGGGCGCCCTTGGTGCGGAGCGGCAGGTGGCCGAACTCCTTGGCGAGGCCGGCGTACTCGAGCCACTCTTTCGGGTCACCATACGGATCGGGTGCCGGCATGTCGACGGCGGGGCGAATGAAGCGGGTGATGTCGGTGACCGTCTGCTTAAAGTCGTCGTAGTTGTCGGCGTCGCGGTGCGACCACTTGCGAATCTCGCGAATGGTGTCGGCGTGGTCGGTGCGGCGATCGAGGTAGCCATCCCAGTGCGGCGTATAGGTACCAACGGATGGCGCCATCTGCAGACCGTGTTTCGCAAGGTCGAGCTCGCGAATCACCTGCGGGCGCAGGAGGCTCACGAGATACGAGGCGATGGAGAACTTGTAGCCCGGTACGGGCGACTCGGTGAGGGTGGCGCCACCGAGAACGGAGCGGCGCTCGAGGACGATGACCTTCAGTCCGGCCTTCGCGAGGTACGCCGCGCTAGTGAGGCCGTTATGCCCACCGCCCACAACGATCGCGTCGTACCGTTCTGCCACTGTTCCTCCCAACCTTGCCCCGAATCGCTAGGATGCGGGTGCGGGCAATGGTACCGCCAATGCCGCTGAGAGAGAGGGGGGAACGCATGCCGCTCGAGACGCCGTTCCACCCCCGCACGGCAGAACTGAACCAGGCCCGCCGCTGGCGCAACTGGTCGGGATTCTTCATCGCCGACTCCTATATGCCAGCCCATGACTTGGAATACCATGCGATCCGCTTCTCGGCCGCCATCTTTGATGTGACGCCGATGTGTAAGTACCGCATCTCCGGCCCCGACGCCGCAAAGCTCGTCGATCGTGTCATCACTCGCCGTGTCGATCGCATCAAGCCGATGCGCGCGATCTACACCCCGTGGTGCGATGAGACTGGGCGCGTGTTGGACGATGGCACCGTTGCCCTGCTTGCCGACGGCTCCTACTTCTGGACGGCTGCCGAGCCGCAGCACGGCTGGCTCGACGCCGCCTCCGAGGGGCTTAACGTCACTATTGAAGACCAGACCGAGACGCTCTGCGCCCTCTCACTGCAGGGGCCGCGCTCGCGCGAGGTGCTCTCCGCTGCGGTTGGCCGCGACATGAGCGACCTCGGCTTCTTCGGCCGCGCCGACGTCACCATCGCTGGCGTCGCCGTGGGCATCTCGCGCACCGGCTACTCCGGCGACCTTGGCTACGAACTCTGGATCCCCTTCGGCCAGGCACTCCCCGTGTGGGATGCGCTCATCACGGCGGGCGAGGCGTACACGCTGCGCGTCGCCGGCATGGAGGCGCTCGACGTGGCGCGACTCGAGGCGGGCCTGATCATGGCGGGCGTTGACTATCACTCCTCGCGCACCGCGCGACACCCGAGCCTCGCCGTCTCGCCGTACGAGATCGGCTTCGATCGACTCATTGACCTCGACAAGCCATCGTTCATTGGCAAGCGCGCCCTCATGGATGAGGTCGCCGCTGGCGGCCCGCCTGACCGTCTCGTGGGCCTCGAGCTGGATCTCAACATCTTCGAGGACGCCTACCTCGACCTTGGCTACCCGATCGAGCATCCGCTGCGCGCCTGGCGCAAGGTCATTCCCCTCACACGTAAGGGCGACACCATTGGCCGCGCCACGAGCGGCACCTTCTCGCCGCTACTGAAGCGCTCCATTGCCCTCGGCCGCCTCCCAGCCAAGCATGCAGTTCCGGGCACGATCGTTGGCCTGGAGTGGGCAATTGAAGAGACTCGCCACGAGATTCCCGCAACTGTGGTGCCGCTTCCGTTCCTCGACCTGCCGCGCAAGCGCAGCTAGGTCACTGCGGCTGCGGCCGGGCGCTACAGTCGTGCCGCTCGCTCCAGGGGAATCCCCCACGCAGCGCTAATACGCTCAGCGGTTAACACCTCTGCTGGAGTTCCGTCGGCAGCAATCATGCCGTTTGCGACGAGGATCACGCGTGAGAATCCGTCACGGACAATATCGAGCTCGTGAAAGATCGCTACGATCGTTCGCTTCGTCTTCATGATTGTTTCGTCGCCAGCGAGGCTGGTGAGTAGATCGGCAATCTCCATTCGGTGACGCAAGTCGAGGTGCGCCGTAGGCTCATCGAGGGCGAGAATCGGTGTCTCTTGCGCTAACCCCAACGCAATCGCAGCGAGCTGACGCTCACCAGCACTCAGCGTGCGCACATCGCGATGCTGCAGGTGTGTTGCGCCAACGCGTGCAATGGCGGCGGTGGCGCGCTCACGATCATGTGCGCTTGGGCCAGCCGGGCCGCGACCGTGTGGGATTCTCCCGAGGGCGACCAGGTCTTCTACGCGCGTGGCAAAAGGTAGCGTGATGTCGGAGCTGACGACGGCAATAGATCGAGCGATCGTTTCGCGCGAGAGGTGCTGAATTGGCTCGGTGCAGAGAATCACTTCGCCGCTGGTTGCCGGCACGGCGCCGCTGAGTGCACGCATGAGGGTCGTCTTGCCGGCGCCGTTTGGCCCAACGATTGCGACGCGTTCGCCGGGGCCAATGCTGAGCGATACGTTGCGCAGGATCGTGGCGCCGCCAAGGTCGACCTGCAGGTTTTTTGCGCCGAGGAGTTCGTAGGGTGCGGTCTCGTTGGTGTTGGCGTTGCCGCTCATAGGGCGTACCCCGCACGGGCACGATGCAACAGCCAGAGCAGGAACGGCGCGCCGATCAGGGCGGTAATGACGCCAACGGGGACGCCGATAGTGCGGGCAACGGTATCGGCGAGGAGCAGGAGCAGCGCTCCGCCGATCGCCGAGAGGGGCAAGACGGCGCGTGGATCGGAGCCGACGGCGAGGCGGGCAAGGTGCGGCACGACCAGGCCGACGAAGCCAACAAGGCCGGCGAGGGCGACGGCGGAGGCGGTGGCGATGGTGGCGAGTGCCACTGCGATGCGACGCTCACGACGCACGTCGATTCCGAGATGCGTTGCCGCCTCATCTCCGAGCAAAAAGGCGGCGAGCGCACGTCCACGTCGTGCGAGCAGCAGCGTCGCAACGGCGATCGGTACGGCGGCGGCGGCGAGGCGCGGCCAGGTGACGCCGTCAAGACCGCCGAGCAAGAAACCGAAGATGGCGCGCAGGTTCGCACCGCTCGCGAGCATCACTAACGAAAGTGCGGCGGCGAGCAGCGAGGCGACCGCGTAGCCGACAAGCAACACACTGGCGATGCGCTCCTCACCGCTGCCGATGCCGGCGATGCGCCAGACGAGCGCGACCGAGGCGAGCGCTCCGATGAACGCGGCGAGCTGTACACCACCGAGTTCCCACGCGATCCCCGTGATGGGGAGCAGGAACGCAATCGCAGCACCGAGTGCTGCACCGCTACTGGTGCCGAGCACATACGGGTCGGCGAGTGGATTGCGCAGGAGCGATTGAAATGCGGCGCCCGATGTCGCGAGCGCAGCGCCAACTGCGGCGGCGGCGAGGATGCGCGGCAAGCGAATCTCCATGATGATCGAGGTCGATCCAGCACTAATCCCGTTGCCTATCGGCAGGGAGAAGAGGCTCTTCCCAATAATCGCCAGAACGTCGAGTGGCGCGATGTTGGCGACGCCGAAGCCGATTGCGCCGATCGCCACAGCGACCAGTGCCGACAGAGCTACGCCAGTGCTTCGTCCGCTTCGCATGGCTATGGGAGTGTCACCGTTGGGTGCAACTGCGCCACGATGGCGCGGAACGCTTCGGCGATGCGTGGCCCTGGAATGGAGACTAGATCGCCGTCAATCGGTCGCAGCGCACCGCTTACCACGGCGGGGATCGTCCCCCACCCTGGTCGCGCGGCAACCGCTTCAGCGGTAACGCCGTACGCAGCATCGCCAATCAGGATCACCTCGGGGGCCGCTGTTACCAGCGCCTCCAGCGAGATCTCGTAGACCCCGCTGGTGCCGCTCGTGATCAAATCACCGCGTGCGGCGCCGATCAGCTCGGCGGCATAGTCATCGGGGGCCAGGCCATAGATGGCCCCGGTAGCGTCGATCTCATAGAAGACACTGACGACCGGCTCACCATGCACGAGGGCGGTGAGCGCCGCAATCTCGGACTTGGCGGCTGTGATCGCACTGGCGGCGGCGACGCTCGCACCCGCCGCATCGCCAATCAGTTGCAGTGTCGTGTAGACCCCGCTCACGCTCTTCGGGTCAAGGGTGACGAGGGTGATGTTTGCGGCTTTGAGTTGCGTGATCGCATCGTCGGGGGTGAAGCCCGAACCGCCAACGAAGACGAGATCGGGGTTGAGGGCAATGATCGCCTCAACGTTGGTGCCGTTATAGTCGGCAACCTGTTTCGTTGCTGCGAACGCGGCGGGGAGACAGCTGCATGCTGCAACGCCGACCACGTGTCCGCCAAGGCCCCACTCGTCGAGCGCCTCAACACTTGCTGGTGTGAGCGCCACGATGCGCTGCGGCTGCGACGTGATCGTTATTGAGACGCTCACATCGTCAACGACGGTTCGCGGGTAATCGGCCTCAACGACTGGCGTTGGGCTCACAGGTACGAGTGAGTTGGTGGCGGTGGCGCATGCACCAACAAGCAGTGCTGCAAGGAGCAGCAGGGTGAGACGGAAAACCTGGTGCGCGCGAACGAAAGCAGTCATTGCTTCCTCCCTTGCCTCGAGGGCCTAAGCGTTCTCTGCCGCGTGTCCGGCGACCGGACTTATGGGAGCCACTCCCAATAACCGTTGCGGGACAGTGCTGGAATCTCACCAGCTTCGCGTCCACGCGGCGTTGCTGCGCGGACTCTATCACCTGGCCATGGGCTGTGCAGACGCTGCTGATACGCACACCATGCGAGAGTGTGCCTCCGCCCTCGCCCCCGTTCTCACTCTGGAGGGAGCATGGTCGGAGTAATTCTTCTCGCCGCAACAATCGCCCTCACGCCACCAAGCGAAAGTGCCGCGGTCTTTGCCAACCGCACCGCCTTCGCTGAAGAGTGCACCGGTACCGCGAACACCCAACCCGATCGACTGGCGCGACAGGCGCGCTCCGCTTTTGCAGCGCTCGGCTGGGAGGTCGGTGGTGCCGTCGGGCCCACCTTCACACGCCACTCGCTGCTCGCAAGTGCGACGGTATCCGCCCTCTACGTGCATAGCCACGGCGATCTCTATTGGGACTCGAAGGCTGACAGTCGGGTCGGTGGTTTCCGCGCCGACGCTGGAGTCTGTCTCGGCGCACCCATCCTGCTGCCGTCGGAGATTGCCGCGATGCGCCGAGGTGCACCGGCCGCATCGCTCATCTATATCTCGACCTGCCATAACGGCGAACGGGCGTCGCGACTCTCGGCCGCGTTCGGCATCGCTCAACGCAAAGTGCAGGGTGCCAACGAACCCGACTCCTTCTATGTGGGCTACGTCGGCATCGCATGGCAGGGTGCCGCGCTCCGATTTGAGCGCGCCTTCTGGCGCGGGCTACTCGATGGAGCAACAGCTGGCGCCGCATTTGATCGCGCACTCCTCGTTGCGTATGACCCGAAGCATCTCATCCCTGAGTGGTGGGGCGGCTACAACCACACTCCACATGCTCCAGCGGCTGGCCTCCCCGACTTCAGAGCCCAGCGCTATGTATAACGTGCGCTGGTCGCTCTCTCTCCTCATCGCGCTGATCGCCGCGTGTAGCGCGCCGAGCACGGCGATCGCACCGAGTCGCCCGCCAGTGGTGGAGACTGCAGGGCTCCATGTACGGTCAATCATGACCGTTGCGACGGCACTCCTTGAGCCACTTGAGTTGAGCGGATTGCTCACAGCACCGATCAGCCTGGTGCGCAGCGATGCTGGCGAGCAGCGCACCCGTCAGGTACTTGTCACGGCGGACGGCGGTGAGGTGTTGCGCGTTGAGAGTGCGCTCGATGGATCGCTCCGCTTGATTGCGAAGAGTGGCGTGGCCATAGAGGGTGGTGGACTCAGTGAGAGTGGCTCCATCGCGCGCGCACTTCGCCAGCTGATCCGGTTGGGGCTCGAGATCCCGGTCGGCGCTCCAACGGTACGTACTGCCGCTGGGCGCATCCTCGTTGTCTGGACTCGGCAGGTTCGTGGCATACCAGTGCCGAACGATGGCACGCGTGTGGTGCTGAACGGTGCCGGCGCACTCGTGGGGCTCTCGATTGAGGAGTCACCTCTTGCCGCGGCACCATCGCGCATCGCCCAAGGTGAGGGTGCACTGCGTGCCGCAGTGGCACTGCTGCCACGTGGTACCTCGATGGATGAGAGCCCTCTGCTCGCCTGGGTGCTACCGACAGTCGCCGCTGGTGAACCAGCAGTGGATGGTGTGCCGCGTCGCCTCGCCTGGTGCGTGAGCGGGGTGCTCCATGACGGCACCACGGTCGAAGTGCAGCTTGATGCTGGCAGCCTTGCGCTGCTCGGGTGGGATGGCGCGCCGTAGCGGCGGGGAATTAGCCGCGCGCGAGTCGCTCGCCAATGACGAGGAGTTCGTCGCGGAGTTCTGCCGAGGTGGCCTCGGCGTAGACGCGCACGAGCGGCTCGGTGCCACTGAAGCGCACTAGGAGCCAGCTCCCATCGGTCGTGAAGAACTTCACGCCGTCCTTCGTTGTAAGTGGCACGGCGCGCACCGCGTGGCTGCCGATGCTGCTCGGCGGGTTGCCAACGAGCTCGGTGGCGAGTCGCTCTTTGACCTTTGGGTAGGCGGCGCGATCGATGTGCACGTCAATGCGCAGGTAGTACGAAGCACCCGCGATGGAGGCGACGTGCTCCATGACCGAGCTCATCGTTGGGCGACCCAGCGCTCGCTCGCGAATCAACAGGTCGAGCAGGAGCAGGTCGGCGAAAATCCCGTCGCGCTCGGGGAGGTGCATCTTGAAGCCGTAGCCGCCCGACTCTTCGCCACCCATCGAGGCGCCCGTTTCAATCATCTTCGGTCCGACATATTTGAAGCCGACCGGCGTCTCGTACACGGTGACGTTGTAGCGCTCGCCGAGCCGCTCCCCCATGGAGCTCTCGTTGACCGTCTTCACAATCGGACTGAGATCCTTCTTATGTTCGAGCATGTAGTACGCCAGCAGGCCGAAGACCTGCAGCTGATGCAAGAAGACGCCACGCTCATCCACAGCGCCGGCGCGGTCGGCGTCGCCATCGAGGAGCATCCCCATGTCGTAGCCACCACCCGCCATGCGCGCGAGGACCGGGTCAATGTGCGGTCGAATCGGCTCGGGATTCACGCCGCCGAACCAAGGGTTGCGCTCGCTGCGCATCTCATCGACGACGATGTTGCCGCCCGCGAGGAGTCGACCGATCCAGCCAGCTCCCGCGCCGTAGACAGGGTCGACCATGATGCGCATCTTCTGTGCGGCGATCGCCTTCAAATCGAGATTGCGCTCAACGAACTCCTTGTAGCCGGGGTACGGGTCGTAGCGCTCGACCATGCCTGCCGCTTCGGCGTCGGCGAACGGACGGCCAACCAACTCTGGCCCACGGGTGCTCGCGACATGCGCCTCGATGCGCTTCAGTAGCTCAGGTCCTGCAGCGGCGCCGGTCGGCGACTTCACCTTGAAGCCGTTATCCATCCACGGGTTGTGGCTGGCGGTGATCACCACGCCCATCGCCGCGCCGCGCATCACCACTTCGTAGGAGGCCATCTGCGTTGGCACGTCGGTGCGCGAATAGGCAACGGGGATGCCGTGAGCGAGGAGGATCTCGGCGGCGGCGATCGCGAACTCTTCGGAGCCGAAGCGGCGGTCGTAGGCAATCACCACGCTCTTCGCGGTGGCACCATCCTCTTCGACGACGCGGGCCACACCCTCGGCGAGACGACGAACGTTCTCAAAGGTGTACTCGTCGCCGATCTTGGCGCGCCAACCGTCGGTGCCGAAGAGAATCTTCGTTGGCTCGCCGATGCCCATCCCTACTCCCTCTCAGATGCGGCGCGCAGTTCACTGCCGCTCATCTGCTCGAGGTTCATCGTCGCTGCGCCGTTCGGCTGCAGGGCGATCACCCCATGCTCGTTGCTGATCACAATGGTACGCCCCCCTGGGGCCTCCATGCGAATCTCTTCGGTTGCGGTGCGTGGC
>Ga0194041_10000441_pt1 | contig 16596 bp, 20 predicted proteins | sample JunL449m_MetaG_FD_160082 | JGI IMG/M metagenome (GOLD analysis project Ga0194041, IMG submission 160082) | Anoxic zone freshwater microbial communities from boreal shield lake in IISD Experimental Lakes Area, Ontario, Canada - Jun2016-L442-9m | ecosystem: Environmental > Aquatic > Freshwater >...
GAATAGAGGAGTAGCCATCGATGGACGGACAAACATTTAATGCGCGGGTTGCAACACCGACAACACGTTTAGTTGGTGCGTTATCAATTGCTTCAATGGCTTGGGTTGTTCTTGGCGGATTGTTCATTACTCCCAAAGATGTAAATCAGGGTGATGCAGTGCGAATTATGTACGTGCATGTGCCTACTGCTTGGGTTGCATATCTTGCATTCATAGTCACTGCCGCAGCTTCGGCTTGCTGGCTACTCAGTCGCAAGCATTCCATGGGTTTTGATCGTGTGGCAGGAGCATCCGCAGAAGTTGGCGTGGTCTTTATGGCGTTGACGTTGTTGAGCGGCAGCCTGTGGGGCCGCATCACGTGGGGAACTTATTGGGCGTGGGATCCACGACTGACAACTACTGCATTTTTGCTCGTTACATACATTGGCTATCTGGCAGTGCGAGGTCTTGGTGGTTCGCTCGAACAGCGCGCGCGCCGCTCAGCAGTAATCGCACTGCTCGCAGTTCTCGAAATTCCACTTGTGCACTTCAGTGTGTTGATGTGGCGCTCGTTGCATCAGAAGGCAAGTGTGCTGAGTGGCGATGGTGACATCAAGATGGACGGATCGATGCTCACCACGTTGTTGGTAGGAGTTGTCGGATTTACCTGCACGTTCGCGTGGTTGGTCATGCACCGTCAGCGTGTGCTGGCAATGCAAGACGCGATGCAGATGACGCAACTTGATGTCGCTTTGCGCGAACGCGCCAACGAAAGCGCCAACGAAAGCGCAAATAAAAGTGCCATCGAAAGCAACAGGTTGAAGTAATGGATCATCTTGGGTTTATTGCAGCGGTGTATAGCGTGACGTTTGCCGTAATTGCCGCGCTTGTCGTCAGAACTGTTGTGCAGGGGCGTGATTTGGCGAGCAAAGTCGCCGACAAGGACAAGCCTTGGACTTAACGCCGCGCACGTCACCGGACAACGCGCCTCTCGCACCACGCAAGCGCAACACAAAATGGAGTTATGTCGCGATACTCGTCGTGATTGTGGTTGCGGGCGGCACTATCGTCACCAAGTTTCTCACTTCAGCAATTGACTATTACTGCAACGTTGACGAAATTGGCAGCCGCGCTGGGTGCGAACCAGGCAGGCGCATTCGGGTGCAGGGCACAGTTGAAAAGGGATCTTTGAAGTCAGTCAATAACTCCACAAACTTTGTGATGATTTTTAATGAAAAAACTATTCACGTTGTGTATGAAGGCGACCCAGGCGGCATCTTTCAAGAATGCATTCCAGTCGTTGCGCAAGGCAGGTTGGTTGGCGAAGTTTTTGAGGCCACGCGCATTGAAGTCAAGCACTCCAATGCATATGTTGCCGATAACGCAGACCGCTTGAAAAAAGCAGAGGCACAGGCATGTTCGCCGCAGGCGGGGTAAGCGCATCGCTCGGACGAGCGCTCTTGCTCGTTGGCATTATCGGGTCACTATTTGGTGCGCTTGCATCAATCAGTAGTGCGCGTTCGAGCGACCGCACAATTGCCCGACTGATTCCGCGTTTTGCAATCTTGATTTTTGTCGCGGCTGTTGGCGCGTTCGCGACCATGGAGTACGCAATGATCACGCGCGATTTTTCGATGGCATACGTACAAAAAGTTGGTTCGACTGCGACCCCAGCGCTCTACAACTTTGCAGCAGTGTGGAGCGCGCTTGAGGGTTCGATATTGATGTGGGTACTTATTTTGGCGGGCTATACCTTGGCGGTTTGTTTTTGGTTGCGCAAAAAAATGGACGATGTGTTGGCCAATTGGGCGATGGGCGTGATGTTCATTGTTTCGACGTTTTTCTTTTTGCTTTCGTTTGGCCCAGCAAATCCGTTTGCTAAGGGTGCAGCGGGGGTGTTCGATGGGCCAGGACCAAATCCATTGCTGCAAAATCACATCTTGGTGTTGTTTCATCCACCGCTGTTGTATTTGGGGTACGTAGGAGTAACAGTGCCGTTTGCTTTTGCGATTGCCGCACTGGTGACGGGCAGAGTTGGCGAAGGTTGGTTGCTGGCCACTCGCAGGTGGACGCTATTTGCATGGGGGTTCCTCACATTCGGAATCATCCTTGGCAGTTGGTGGAGCTATGAAGTATTGGGATGGAGTGGTGTATGGGCGTGGGACCCAGTGGAGAACGCATCGTTGCTGCCGTGGATCACTGCGACTGCATACATTCACTCGGTGTTGGTGCAAGAACGACGCGGCATGTTGCGAGTGTGGAATCTTTCATTGCTTGTCTCAACATTTAGCTTGACGATTCTCGGTACGTTTCTCACTCGTTCTGGGGTGCTCAACAGCGTGCATGCATTTAGTAAGAGCGCTATCGGGCCCTGGCTTCTGGTGTTCTTCGGTCTCATCGTCATCGTCTCGATCGGTTTGATCGGATGGCGTGGCGACCGACTTCATGCGCCAGGAAGCATCGACTCAGTGGTGTCGCGCGAGGGTGCTTTCCTGATTAACAATGTGTTGTTCGCGGTGTTCGCATTTGTTGTTTTGCTTGGAACCGTTTTCCCTCTTGTCATTGAAGCTCTGCAGTCGCGCAACATCGTTGTTGGTGCTCCGTTCTTCGACCAACTGGTTGCACCAATCGGTATTGCGTTACTGACGCTCATGGCGATTGCTCCGGTGTTGCCATGGCGCAAAGCATCAGCCGAGTTGTTGAGCACACGACTGTTTTGGCCAGCATGGTGTGCAATCGGTGCGTTGGCAATAAGTGTGTTGGTTGGTGCAACTGGGTTTATGCCGTTGCTTACTTTTGCTCTCGGAGGTTTTGCAAGTGGATCAGCTCTACGCCAGGTTGTTCTGGCAACCCGACGCCAAGGGCTGCGCGGGTTGGTAGGTCGTGCAAACGGTGGAATGATTGTGCATGTTGGCGTCATCTTGATTGCCGTAGCACTTGCGGCTTCAAATAGTTTTACGCATAGCCAAGAATTGTTCTTAAAAACTGGCACACCCGCATATTTTTCTGGACACAGTTTTGAGCTTGTGAAGCTCGTCGAAGAAAAAACGGATCGCGCGACCAGCGTCAAAGCACTTATCTCGATCGATGGTGGTCAGGCGTATGCCCCAGCAATTACAAAGTTCACGAAGGCTGGCATGAACATCGGTACGCCTTCGGTAAAGACAGGTATTCGCGGAGATATCTATCTCACGCTCGAGCCACCGGTGCTACAAGATTCGGGAGAGGCACACATCAAGGTGTTCATCAAACCACTGCTTGTGTGGCTCTGGATCGGTGGATTTTTAATGGCACTCGGCACCTTATTGGCAGCGTTTCCGGGTCGTCGTCGCAAACCAACCGATGCAACTTCGGCACTAATAGGTAGCAACAATGAGTGACAAGAAAAGAGAAATAAAAGTTGCACCAATCGTGGCAACGGTGGTGGGCATTGCGCTTGTGTGTTTGCTGTGGGTCTTAGTCAGCGCGAAACCAAACCCATCCGAGAATGCCGACTCGCCACTGCTTGGGCAACCTGAGCCAGCGGTGGTCACCACAACACTTGATGACAAGCCATTTGATTTGTCTAGGCGCAAAGGCTCATGGGTCGTACTCAACTTTTTCAACTCGACATGTGTTCCTTGCCGCAATGAGCATCCGATGTTGTTGACATTTGCACAAAATCAATTGTCGACCGACAACCCGGCAGAGCTCTACACGGTGATTAACGATGACAACGACAGTGCAGTCTCGGCATTTTTTGCAGAGAACAAAGGTGACTGGCAAAAGATTCGTGACAATGACGGCAGCATTGCGGTTGCGTTTGGAGTTGCCAAGGTTCCAGAGACGTGGATCATTGACCCCAACGGTTACGTGCGCTTGCGCATTGCAGGGCAACTCTCGGAAGGCTTGCTCGACGAGCAGTTGTCGCTCTTGAAAGTGCAGTTTGGGTCATGAGTAAATCAATCAAACTCAACAACAAGTATTCGTGGATTTTTATGGCCGCAATTGCTAGTGCACTATTAATTTTTGGTGGCTTGCGCGACAGTGGTCCACTCTCGCAACAAGATCACATAGACGCAATCACAATGCGCCTCGCGTGCCCTACATGTCAGGGCGAGAGTGTCTATGTGTCGAGAGCCTCCGCGGCAGAGGCAATTCGTGCAGAGGTTGCGCGACAGGTTGGCAGCGGTTTACGCACCGACGACGAAACGATTGCCTACATTGAGCAACGTTTTGGAGGCCAGGTTTTGCTCGTGCCGCGTTCGACGGGAATTGATTCGTTGGTCTGGGCATTGCCGGTCGCCGCATTAATTGCCGGCGCAGCAGCACTCGTGATTGTGTTTAGAAAGTGGCGTACCAGCGACGACGGGACGGCAAGCGCAGAAGATAGTGCATTGGTGGATGCTGCCATGTCGACTACAAAAGCGATGGATTCAAACTCGTGGCGGATTTGAACACATGATTAATCCGGACGAACAAGCGAGCCTGGAAGAGGAGCGCAGATTTTTGCTGGAATCTTTGCGCGACCTTGAGCGCGAAAATGCGGCTGGTGATATTGACGATGAAGATTACCGAGTACTGAAGAATGGCTATGTCCATCGTGCAGCGCAAATCATCAAGGTTTTGGATGCGGGCGTAGATGCTCGTGAGGCTCGACCTCGCGCATCGATGAAACGCAGAGTTGGATCAGTTGCTGTTGTTGCGTTAGTTGCTGGGTCTGCTGGTTGGTTTGTTGCACAGCAATCTGGTCAGCGATTGCCAGGACAAACATTGAGCGGCGGGGTCCTGGACTCAACTGCATCAATGTTGTCTCAAGCGCGTTCACTTAATTTTTCTGAACCAAAAACCGCGATTGATTTGTATTCGAAAATCTTGGCGCTTAATCCAGACCATGTTGAAGCGCTCACATATCGTTCGTGGCTGATCGCGCTTGTTGCGCGTGATGCACCCGACGACATGAAAGTTCTTGCGCTCGCTGCAGCGACTCAGGGACTTGGTCATGCAATTGAAGTTGAGCCCAATTATCCGGATGCACACTGCTTTCTTGGCATTGTCCGGTTTCGTCTTGCCGGTGATGCTGCCGGCGCTAAAGAGCAACTCGATATTTGCGCAGCGATGAATCCTCCAGCAGAAGTGATGGGGTTCGTCGACTCAATTCGTGCTGAAGTGGCAACTGCTCTTAATCAATAGTTGGCGGTGGCCATGCATGGCCACGTGCGATGACACCGTTTTGTCGCTCGAGCACCCACACTGAGGCTTTGCGCGAGTCGCGCATTCCGGTGACCACCATGCCACGGCGTTCGAGCGCCTCAACAACCATGGGAATCATGTCTCCGTGGCTGCAGAGCACTGAGTTGTCTGGACAGCTCTCGAGTAGTTCGAGCATCGGCTCAAAGGAATTGTCTTCTGCGAGACGTTCGTCGGGCGTAACACTCACAGAAATATTTGAGCCGAGTGGTTCGAGTGTTTGCATGCATCGCACGAATGGGCTTGACAAAAGCCGTGGTGGTGCAAAGTCGGCCAGCCGATCCGCGAGTGCTACAGCCTGCAAAATTCCTTTATCATCCAGTGGGCGCTTGCGGTCATCATTGTTGTTGGCAGAGTCGTCAAGCCACTTGCTGCGTTTTCCAGCCTTAGCGTGTCGAACTAAAAAGAGTGGCATGCAACGCAAATCTAGCGAGGCAATGAGGCAGACTGGATAGAGGAGATGTGAATTATGGGCTTTTTTGATCGCAACCGAGAACAACTTGCCAATAAGGGCATCGACGACGCGCGCTTGCCACCTGGCCAGTACTTGACCGAGCGATTTCCTGTGCTGCACGTTGGTGATGTGCCTACGTATGCACCAGGAGATTGGGATCTCAAAATATTTGGTCTTGTCGACAAACCATTCACGGTCAATCTGGATGAATTGAAGAGCATGCCAGCCGTGACATTGCTGACCGATATTCATTGCGTCACCAAGTGGTCAAAGTTTGACACCACGTGGAAAGGTGTGCGTGTACGCGACTTGTTTGAGCGGGCAGGAATGCAAAAAGATGCCGGCTACATCATGGGTCATGCCGAACACGGCTACACCGCAAACTTGCCGCTTGCCGATGTACTGCTCGACGAATCACTCGTGGTATACGAATACGAAGGCGAAGAGATCGAGCCAATTCATGGTGGCCCAGTGCGATTGCTCGTGCCTCATTTGTATTTTTGGAAGTCACCAAAGTGGTTGCGCGGTCTTGAATTACGTGCAACAGACGCGCCAGGGTTCTGGGAACAAAACGGATACAACATGTACGGAGATCCGTTTTTAGAACAGCGCTTTTGGGGCGACTAAAACTTGCCAAAGATTTGAGTTAGATAGCGAAATAGCTAGATAGTCGTTGCGCAAAATGTGTCGCCCTGTGGGAGCGACGCAGACAACTCGGGTGATGTGTCACCGTAAATTGCGGTGAGCATGCCTTTCACCATTCCGCGGTCGACTGCGCAAATAACTGGATGCTCGATTGCGACATCACCAAATGGGCAGTGGTTGCTCACAATGCGCAACTGATTATTGCGTTGATCGGTGTGTGCAGCAAAACCGTGCGCGGTGAGTGCGTCGGCTACGGCTTGCAGTGCCGAGCGAAGCGATCGGTGTCCGGCAGAGATGTCGTCGCCTTTAAAACCTGCAGCCATCGCGGCGCCGTATTGCTGACCAACTTGCTCGGCCATGATCTCTGCATCTTTGGTTGGCAGCAGTGCAAGTGCTTTACCTAATAGCGAGAGAACTAAATCTTCGCTGCGTACAGGAAACGTAAACTCGGCTCCGTCACCAACAATGCGGTAGCGCTTGGAAGGGCGACCAGCGCCGCCGCCTTCAACGCGGTCGACGGCAACCTCGAGGTATCCACCAGCCGCAAGCTTGTCGAGATGGTGTCGGGCCACGTTTGGGTGCACATCAAACTTGGCTGCAACTTGGGCTGCTGTCACACCTGTCTCGTAGTCGCGAGCAAAAAGATAAACGGCACGACGCGTTGGATCGCCAAATGCAGATGTGATTGCTGACACGGTCGCAGTGAAAGAACCCGACGTGTGATTAGCCGATTTGCTTGGCACACAGGTATTGTACCTATGGCCGTAGTGCAAATTATGTTGCGCAACTTATTGGAGTCAAATGTCAATATCACAACCCACCATTGACCAACTGATCGACGCTTTGCGCCCGGTACAGGACCCAGAGCTACACCGTTCCATTGTCGACTTGGGCATGGTGCGGGACGTCGTCATCGACAAAAAAGGCACGGTAGGGCTCACCGTGGTACTCACCATTGCGGGTTGCCCATTACGCAACGAGATTCAGACCCGTGTCAATACTGCGTTGCGCACACTCGACGGCGTGAGTGATGTCAATCTCAACTTCGGTGTGATGAACGATGACGAGCGAGCAGCAGTGCGTCAGATGCTCAATGGAAATCCTGGTGCAACCGCGGGTTCTGCTCCGGCACAAGGCCACGCAGAGGGTCGCACGATTTCATTTGCGCAGCCGGGCTCGAAGACGCGACCAATTTTGATTTCGTCGGGCAAGGGTGGCGTTGGTAAGAGCAGCGTCACTACAAATATTGCTGTTGCAATGGCCGCGCTTGGATACAAAGTTGGCATCGTTGACGCCGACATCTATGGCTACTCAATTCCGCGCATGCTCGGCACCGATCGCGACCCAGTTGTGATCGACAACATGTTGTTGCCACCAGAGGCATGGGGTGTGCGTTGCATCTCTATTGGATATTTTGTTCCCGAGGGCCAGGCAGTTGTGTGGCGCGGACCAATGTTGCACAAAGCACTTGAGCAGTTTTTGACCGACGTGTTTTGGGACGAGCCCGACTTCTTGTTTATTGACATGCCACCTGGCACGGGCGACATTGCATTGAGCCTGAGCCAATACTTGCCGCGAGCAGAAGTACTCGTGGTCACAACGCCGCAAGAGGCTGCACAAAAAGTTGCGCGTCTTTCTGCCGCAATGGCGGTCAAGGTCAATTTGCCAGTGCGTGGCATTATCGAAAACATGTCGTGGTTTACAGGCGATGATGGCAAGCGCTACGAACTCTTTGGCAAAGGCGGTGGGCAAATCTTGGCTGACGAACTCAATGTTCCATTGCTCGCACAGATTCCACTGCTCAATGCATTGCGCGAAGGTGGCGATGATGGTCGCCCAATTGCTGCTGTTGCACCAGACAGCGAAGTCGGAAAGGCGTTTTTTGCAATCGCCAAGTACATCGCAGAAGACATGAAGCCGAAGAAGATTTTCAGTGCAGCACTGAAAGTGAATTAGACTGAGACCTTATGGAAATTCGCATCGGCATCATCCAGTCAGTACGTGAAATCACTCTCGAAATTGATGACGAAAAGGCACAGTCCAAGTTCAAAGCCGCTTCTGAGGCTGCGCTTGCCGGCAAGACCGAGACGTTGACTGTTGTTGACAGCCGTGGACGCGAAATCATGGTGGCTGCCAGCAAGATCGCCTATGTCGAATTTGGTGCACCTGAGGGTGCGCGCAAAATGGGTTTTGGTAGCTGACACTTTCGTTTGACTGAAGTGCGACAGAATAAGACTGTCCTATGCCAACCCTGATCGAACTAGCCCACGAACACACAGAGCTTGAGCAGGGCGCAGTCGAGCATCTCGCGGCATTGGTTTCCGAATGGGGGATGCTGGCCGATTTTTGTTTCGCCGACATGTTGCTCTACATACCAGTTGGCAAAGAACGCTGGCTCATCAGCGCCCAAGTGCGCGCGGCAACTGGGCAGACTCTGTATCACTCTGACTATGTAGATACGTGGGCGAGTGACACCGAGCGAATATTGCTCGATCAGTGCATTAAAACAAATGGCACTGTGCAAGGCGAGATATTTGTACAGGTCATCAATGGCTCTGCCAACATGCTGGCGATTCCTGTGCGTTATGAAGGGCGTATCATCGCAGTGTTGTCGCGTGAATGGGTGGTCGACAATGCCCGTCGACCGGGGCAACTTGAAACAACGTATGCCGAGATATTTTCGAAGTTCGCCGAGATGGTGGCGCAAGGTTTGTTTCCATTTGAAGGCAGAGTGGCCGATGCGAGTGTTGCGCCGCGAGTGGGTGACGGCGTGATTGTGTTGGACGCTGCAACGCGCGTGCGGTACGCATCGCCAAACGCTGTGTCGGCATTGCATCGAGTTGGTGTGAGTGCCAATGCGATTGGGCAAACACTTGCCGAACTCGGGGTGGCAGAGACTGCGGCGCGAAATGCGTATGAGCGCAAAGAACCGGTCATTGAAGAGATCGAGCAGACGACAGACGTAACGCTACTCACGCGCAGTATTCCGTTGTTGCGACAAGCCGATGGTGATGTTGATGGTGATGTCGAAGTAACCGGGGGTGTGTTGTTGTTGCGCGACGTTTCTGAGCTGCGTCGTCGTGACCGATTGTTGCTGACTAAAGATGCAACGATCCGAGAGATTCACCACCGCGTGAAAAACAATCTACAAACTATTTCTTCGTTGTTGCGATTGCAGGGCCGTCGACTCACATCGCCAGAGGCCAAAGAGGCAGTTGCCGAGTCTGTGCGACGCATTCGCACGATTGCCCTTGTGCACGAGACGCTCTCGCGCGAGCCAGGCGAAGATATTTCATTCATCGAGATAGTGCGGCCATTGATGAGGCTTGTGGAAGAGGGTTTGCAGTCAGCCGATCGTCCAGTGACGTTTCAGGCAAAGGGCGACGGCGGGCGACTGCCGGCAACTATTGCAACTCCGCTCTCGGTCGTGATTCTGGAGTTGTTACAGAACGCAGTTGATCACGGTTTTCCAGAGGGCAGTGCCGGTGGCGCAGTGATGGTTGTTCTCGCTCACGATGAAGACGAATTGCACATTCAAGTTGTCAATAACGGCATTGCGCTAAGCCCAGATTTTGACTTTGCCAAGGCAACTGGGTTGGGGCTTTCAATCGTGCGCACGCTCGTAACAACAGAACTTGCGGGCACTATTGAGATGCGACAAGCAATTCAAGCGGATGGTGTTTCGAGTGGCGTTGCGATGACCAAAGACGGCCAGGGAACGGTTGTCGATCTGCGCTTGCCGGTGTCGGCAAGAAATTAAGCCGGTTACTGAAGACTTGGCTTAGGCAGTTGCGCGGGCTGCGCGACGCTCTGCAGCCATTTTGCGTCGAACATCACGACGCTCGTCTTCTGACAAACCACCCCAGATGCCACAGTCTTGGTTGGTCTCGATGGCGAACTCTAGGCACTCGCGCTTGACGGTGCACTCGCAACAAACATTCTTTGCTTCACTGATCTGCAAGAGAGCTTGGCCAGTTGTGCCAATTGGGAAGAATAATTCAGGATCAGTGTCTCGACAAAGCGCTTCGTTGCGCCACGAGTAATCAGCGGATCCGAGAGCAAGACTGGTAGCAAGTATTGACAAGTTGATCACCTGTGATTTCGTTGAGGAGGCCAGTAAGACGTTGTCACGATAGGCAGGGCAGAGGGCAATTTCAAGAGTCTTGGCAATTATTTTTTTATTTTTATTTGTACTTGTATTTTGCATTAGTGGCTGTACCCTGCCGTCGTGGTGGGTAATTATTGGAAGCCCTATGACTCATTAGGTGAGCCTCAAGTTCTTGCGCATCGTGGAGCATCTGCGGTCGAAGTTGAAAATACATTGATGGCATTTCGTCGTGCAAAAGAGTTTGGCGCACACGCTGTTGAGCTCGATGTTCGTTTATGTAAGAGCGGCGAAATGATTGTGCATCACAACCCGATGCTCAGCGACGGCCGTCAAATCAATTTGCTCAATAAAAATGAGTTGCCGAGCCACGTGTGCACGCTTGAAGAAGCGTTGGACGCCTGCGAAGGCATGTGGGTCAATATTGAAATCAAAAACGATGAGAATGAGCCCGACTTTGATCCGGCTGAAGCGCTTGCGGGCAAGATGGTCGCGATGCTGCGCGGTCGTGGCGCACCAAATCAGTGGCTGATCTCGTCATTTAGGCGCCAAACAATCGACGCTGTGCATGCTTTGTGGCCAGAGTTGCCTACAGCGTGGCTCACCACGACAGTTGATGATGCGCAGGCCGAGAATGTGGCTGCAGACCTACGAGCGAGCGGGCACAGTGCGCTTCATCCTTCCGTCAAAAGACTTACCCGGCATGTAATCGACACGATGCATCTACATGGTCTGAGTGTCAACACCTGGACGATTGATGATCCTGTGCGAATGGCTGAGTTACTGGAATGGGGTATCGATGGCTTGTGTACAAACAAGCCTGACGTTGCTCTTGAAGTAATCGCCAAAAGTCAATAACTAGAAATCAACAGTTGGTCGCACGAGCAATAGCGCCGCAGGGCAGTGCTCAATCTCGAGCGAAGTTGTCTCGCCCAAGTAATCGCCGTCGAGTTGGTACGGAAACGGCGCGGGAAAACTCAACGAAACTTTTTCGACATCGGTTGCAACATCAATGCCCGACGAGGTGTGCACGCCTTCGCCGCGCAATGCGCTGTACATGGCCCGCATGAGAAGCGGTGTTGTCATCTTGCGAAACGTGACAACAGTGAGTTTCTTCTCGAGCGCAGCAGCCGGCGCCAAGTTGATGGCGTGTTTGCCAACATAGGTGTATGGGTTGGTGTTGAGCACCACGGTAAAAAAAGCGTTGGGGATATGTCGGCCGTCAATGTCGAGAGTGAAGTGCGGGTACTTACGGTTGTACGAAACAAACCATGTCTGCATTGCTGCGTATGCAAATAACGGTTGGCCAACAAGTCGCTTGAGCGACGACCTGCGCTCCACTTGCTTGACAACTGCTGCGTCATATCCGATTCCGGCGTGAAAGCAAAAGTAGCGACCATTTGCTCTGCCAAGACTGACGCGCTCAATTTCGTTGTGCTCAATACCTAGAGTCAATTGAGTGAGCGCAACCATCGGTTCGTTGGCGATGCCAAGTGAGCGCACAAACACGTTGGTCGATCCGCCCGGCAACATGGCTAGCGCGGTGTCACTGCCAGCCAAACCGGTGGCAACTTCGTTCAAGGTTCCATCGCCACCAAATGCGACGACGCAGTCAAGACCTCGGGCGGCTGCATCTTGGGCAAAGCGGGTGGCGTGACCTCGCTCGTTGGTTTCGACTACCTGCACATCGTGGGACTTGGCCAAGTGCTGATGCACGAGCACGGTGTTGCGGGGCGTTACCGACGAGGCAAACGAGTTGACAATCAGCAGAATACGCAAGGGATAAATTTTACCGCCGCATACTGGTAACTCGTGTCACAGTCATATATTCCGTGGTTTCGGGTTGGGTAAAAGCCTTACGCATCGGTAACAATGGAGGCATGAATATCGTCGTATGCGTCAAGCAAATTCCCGACCCAGCCACCCCAGGTGCTCTCGATAGCGCCACCAACGCACTCAAGCGCGACGGCAAACTCATCTTGGATGAGTCTGATGGTTACGGCGTCGAGATGGCGTTGCAACTTGTGACTACTGCAGGCAGTGGCGAAGTGAGTGTTGTGTCGATGGCACCTAACGGCGAAATGTCCGGCATGCGCACTGCACTTGCAATGGGCGCAGTCAAGGGTGTGCTTGTGAGCGATCCAGTTCTTGCTGGTTCTGATGCGTTGACCACAGCAAAAATTCTTGCAGCAGCAATTCAGAAGATGGGTCCTGTCGACTTGATCATCGGCGCAACCGAATCATCCGACGGATACACCGGCACCGTGCCAGAACAAATTGCAGAGTTGCTCGGCATGCCGTCAATCACGTTTGCAAAAAAAGTTGAAGTCTCTGGCACAACCTTGAAAGTGAATCGCCAGAGCGAAGCGGGTTACGACGAAGTCGAATGTCAGCTTCCTGCACTCATCAGCGTTACCGCTGGTGTGGTCGAGCCTCGCTACCCAAGCTTCAAAGGCATCATGGCTGCAAAGTCAAAGCCAGTAGAAACTTTTACTGCATCAGACCTTGGTGTCACACCAACTGGTTGGGCAGGAGCAGGTCAAAAAATTGTTTCGGTGACACAAGCCGAAGCACGTCAAGCCGGTGAAGTCGTCGAAGATGACGGCACAGCATTTGAAAAGATCGTCGCATTTCTTGAGAACTTGAAAGTGATCTGAGGACAACATCATGACAATCAACAATATTTGGGTATTCGCACAAGCCAACGGTGATGTGCCAACAACTGGCACACTCGAGTTGCTTGCTAAGGCACGCTCGATCGGTGCATCAGTAACAGCATTCGTGGGTGGCGACGCAACAGCAATTACCGGAGCACTTGGCGAACATGGCGCATCAAAGGTGTACGCAACCGGAGACTTGGCTGGCAAATTGTCGGGCCCTGCAGTTTCGGCTGCGATGAAAGCCATCATCGACGGTGGCGACACACCAAACGTGATCATGTTTCCGCAAAACTACGAAGGCCGCGACATCATGGCTCGTTTGTCGGTCAAGCTTGATCGCACAGTGCTCACCAACAACACTGACATTGCAGAGTCTGCAGACGGCGTGATTGCAACAACACCAATTTTCGGTGGTAACTCACTCGTAGCCACAGCCTTCACGGGAAGTGGCCCACACTTGGTGTCGTTCCGTCCAAAGAGCTTCGTTGCCGAGTCGGCAGGCGGTGCAGCAGCACCAGTTGTTGCAGCACCAATTCCAGACCTTGGGATTGCAGGCAGCGCAAAAGTCTTGGCAGTACATGTTGAGGCAAGCAGTGGTCCAAAGCTCGACGAAGCAGCAATCGTTGTTTCTGGTGGACGCGGTTTGGGCGAAGCAGGCAAGTACACACTTGTTGAAGAGCTCGCAACATTGCTCAAGGGTGCACCTGGTGCATCACGCGCAATCGTTGACGCCGGCTGGGTTCCTTACAGCTACCAAGTCGGTCAAACCGGCAAGGTTGTGAAGCCAACTGTCTACATCGCAGCAGGTATCTCGGGTGCAACACAGCACATGGTGGGCATGAAGGGTTCAAAGAACATCATTGCCATCAACAAGGACAAAGAAGCACCGATCTTCGGTGTTGCAGACCTTGGCATCGTGGGCGACGTACACAAAGTGTTGCCACAGCTCATCGAGCTGCTCAAATCACGCGGCTAACTAGTTCGGCTAATTAACTTTTCATTGTGGGGATCAGAATGAATTCATTGTTGTACGTGCGCAGGCTGATAGCACTCGCGGTCGTAGGTGTACTCGGGATAGTAATTGTGCCGACACATGCACTTAATGCAGATAGTTGCCCAGTAATCGACTATTCAACTTTTGGTTTTGAAAAGACTCCTGCAGCCAATTGGAAAAACAGTGAACCAGTTCGAGTCATCACATGGTCGAGTAACGAGACGTTCATTGTGACCGATCCGGTTTCCACTCAGTTTTCGCCGACGGAACAGGCTTGGCTGCAAGAAGCTTTCGACAGTTACGGTGAAATTCTTGATTCAGTTGCTTTCCAGAAGATCACAACCCCAAGCTCTGCAAACATTGTTATCGGGTACACGCTTCTGAGCAAGGGAATCATCCCGACCGAAACTACAGGTGGCAATTTTGGTCTTTGGATGTTCAATTACGGGAGTGGAGCAATTCAGTTGCTTGATGCAAAGCTTCGCCCCAAAAATTTCACGCTGTTTGATGGTCATGACACATTCATTCATGCAGTTCAAAACGAACTCGGAAATATGTTGGGCGTACCCGATGTCGATGCAAAGGGCCCAAAACGGGCACTCGTTACTATTTATGACACGAGCAAATTGGCAACGTATGGTCAAGTCAAAATCAATGATTATGACGCAGCAACGATGAGGCAATTGTATGGAGAGTCGACCTGCAGCAGTCTCTATTCGGTGGAAGCGCGAGCAGCAAACTTGGCAGCAGACAAGATTGCTGGCGAAAAATCACTGACAGCGCGCGCAACAACGACGACAACGGTCGCCGCATCGACACCAGCAGCGAAGATAACGATTACATGCGTGAAGGGTAAGACCACAAAAAAAGTGACTGCGCTTAAGCCGGTATGTCCAGCGGGCTATAAAAAGAAATAGCTCTTAATCTTCTGGTTGCAGAAGTGATCAGACCCGCTACTTACGCTTTTTGGTTGACTTCGATTTTTTTCGAGCCGGCTCAGGAATTCCGATCGTCATACATATAGAGCGTTTTGCAATGACGTCCCACTCGCCGCCAAGTGGGTGCGTGCCATCCATCTCGATGAGATGGCGTGAGTTGACCATTCCGACAAGCCAGGCTGCAAACATCTCGCAATTGAAGTCGTCTCGAACCCAGCCTTTTGACTGGGCATAACGCAGAGCTTCGCCAACAACCACGTTGGATTCTTCTTGTACTCGGGCTAACTCTTTTGAGAGGTCTGGGCGATTGACCGCATTGCCGAGCACATTGAGACGTGAATTTCGTATTGCTCGCCGGTCAAAAGAGAACATGGTTGCCAAAAACCGATGCGCAAGTTCCACAAATTGGGCTTTGTTTTTGCATTGGTGAATTGCAGAGGCAAAGGCATTACCCAACTGGAGCTGCCCGCGCGAAAAACGATATGCCTGGGCTGCATCAATCAAGCCTTCGCGGCTGCCGAAGAAGTGGTAGATAGAAGGTGCAGTGATGCCGCACGACTTCGTGAGATCCCGTATGCGTACGGCACCCTCTCCGCCTTTATCGATAGTTGCGGCGGTTGCCTTGAGCAATCGCTCGCGAGTGTTGTTTGTTTCAGCCACAAAGAAATCCTATTTGAGATTGTCGTTGGCAATCATCCAACCGAGTCTCGAGCATTGATAGCCCAAGATAAACCGCGTTGCTCGTCAACGATCACAAGTTGCAGTTGCCAGCCAGTCGGGCTCTCGTCAGCATCAAACCACCACCACTTCAATGAATGCAGCACATCGCCAACCTCATCGTTCTTGAGAGGCCATTGATCTGCCCGCCCAGAGAGTGCGCCAAGTAACCACCACGCACCATCACGCCCTGCAGCTGCACCACGTCGCCGACCAAATGCACCACCGCTTGCGCCGGCCCAAGCCAACAACGCCAATGCTTGAGTTGGTTGAAGCGCGCGCAGTATTGCCGATGTGATGCTCAGAGATGCAAGTGCATGAGTTTCATCACCGCGTGCTGCACCAACCTGCAATGTTCCATTGGAAGAAGTAGTCCAAGCACTAACTAGTTGATGCACTGCATCTGCGACAACATTGTTCTGAACATTCGCACTCTCTGACAAAGTGGCAGCTGTTACAACACGACTAGTTGACGTTGGTGGAAGCTCGGGCGACGGAAACTCTGCAGAGTTGTCGCGATACAGAGCTAGTTCGTAGTTGGGCTCCCATGACTGCAACTCGAGCGGAGTTTCGAGTGCATCAAAAACATCGGCAGGGTTTTCGATTTGCTGGCCGCGCATTGCGCACTCGTGTGCAACGAACGATGCAATTGGCGAATGCGGTAACTCATGTTGCAACTCCGACCACTGATGACTCTGAGCGATTACTTCGGTGAGTGGGCCGAGAGTAAACCTTCCAGAGTCTTCTTCGAGCACCTGGGCGGCGATGTGCGCAGGGGCCAGCAGGGCAAGGCGGTATTCGGCAAGTGTGGATGCTGGCCAAAGTTGCTTGCCACTTGCTGTTGCGAGCCTGCACGAGTTGCGCAGTTGCAAGAG
>Ga0194041_10000444_pt1 | contig 16565 bp, 16 predicted proteins | sample JunL449m_MetaG_FD_160082 | JGI IMG/M metagenome (GOLD analysis project Ga0194041, IMG submission 160082) | Anoxic zone freshwater microbial communities from boreal shield lake in IISD Experimental Lakes Area, Ontario, Canada - Jun2016-L442-9m | ecosystem: Environmental > Aquatic > Freshwater >...
CTCGAACGGTGAGCCGATCGTGGTGCGTGGCGCCGTGAAGCCGATCAGCACCCTGGCGCGACCGCTCCCATCTGCCGACCTCATCACCGGCGAGAAGGTGGAGAAGGCGCACTACGAGCGCTCCGACATCAGTGTCGTGCCAGCGGCTGGCGTAATTGGCGAGGCGATGGTCGCCCTCGCGATCGTTCCGTTCCTGCTCGAGAAGACGGGCGGCGATTCGTTCGCAGAGATTCAAGCGAACCTCGCCGCACTCCGCGCTCGCGCTGCCGCGCCGCGCACCGCACCGTCCGCCGGTGGCAGCACCGCCGGCTCCGGCGGCGACGACTAGGTTGCGATGACCGCCCCACGCGATCTCGCCCTTGTTGGGCTCCCCGGCGTTGGGAAGAGCTCGCTCGGCAAGCGCCTGGCGGCAAAGCTCGGCGTCCCCTTTCTTGATACCGACCGTGAGGTGATCGCCGAAACCGGCATCAAGAATGACAGTGTGGCGTCGATCTTCGAGCGCGAGGGTGAGGCTGGCTTCCGACTTCGTGAGCGTCGCCTGATTGCCTCGCTCGTTGCACCTGAGCCGCCCGCAGGATCAATCGGCGCAGAGCTCGGCATTGGCCGCGTCGTGGCGCTGGGCGGCGGCGCAGCTGCAGATCCACGTAGCCGCTGGGCGCTGCGGGAGCGCGCCCTCCTCTTTTGGCTCGACGCCCCCGACAACTCCATCGCCCGACGACTGCGCACCGCGCGCGTCGTACGCCCGCTGATGAATCATGCTGATCCGGTTGCCACACTAGAGCGGCTGCGTGGAGACCGGGAACGCTTCTATCGACCAGCTGTGCACCTGCGAAGTACCCGCAGCCCTGGGTCACTCGCCGACGAAGCGATTGACCTTCTTCGCACCGCTGCACGAACGACCCGTCCACTGGTCGATGCCGAGACGCTCTCTGGCCGCTGGCTGGTGGGCGACGGGATTGCCGTCGATTCGCTGCGCGCCATCCTCGCCGAGCGCGGCACCGCACGCATGGTGCTTGCAACAGAGCCCAACGCCGCACGCGCCTTTGCCAATGGTCTGCGCGACGCACTCACAACTGCTGGCATCACGGTAATTCCGCTGGAACTGCCGAGTGGCGAGGCGGCGAAAGAGCTCCATGAGATTGGCGCCGCAGCACAGCGACTCGCCAACGCCGGTGTGGAGCGTCGCGATCTGATCGTTGCTGTTGGTGGTGGGGCACTCACCGATGCCGCCGGACTCCTTGCCGCCCTCTATCTGCGAGGTGTCGACTGGATCGCCGTCCCAACGACGCTCGCCGCACAGGTCGACGCCTCACTCGGCGGCAAGACTGGTGTCGATCTACCTGAAGGGAAGAATCTCGTCGGCGCCTTCCATCAGCCGCAGGCGGTGATCGCCGACCTCGCTGCGCTGCGCACCCTCCCTGCGCGCGAACTCATCGCCGCTTCGGCAGAGGCGGTCAAGATCGCCCTCCTTGGCGAAACGCGCCTCTTCACGCTGCTTGAAGAGGCTGCCCCTCGACTCCGTGCCGGCGACCCAACGCTGCACGATAACGGCACCCTTGCCGAGATCGTGGAGCGCGCCGGGTGGTGGAAGTGTCGCGTCGTTGCCGCCGACGAACGCGAGTCGGGCGAGCGCTTGAGTCTGAATCTCGGTCATACACTCGGTCACGCCCTTGAGCAGGCGGCTGGTTATCAGAATCTCTTGCACGGCGAGGCGGTCGGCTACGGCTTGCGCGCCGCTCTGCAGATTGGGCTTGAGCTTGGCGTGACCCCTGCGGCGCTCGCCGCACGCGGCACTGCACTGCTCGATGCGCTCGGGCTCGGCGTTGCCCCGCGCGGTGAATCTGTTACCGCACTCCTTGCCGCCGCCGGTCGTGACAAGAAGGTGGCCGAGGCGAAGATTCGCTGGGTGCTCACCAGTGACGACGGTTACGTTATTCGCAACGATGTTCCTGCTAGCCTCGTAGAGCGCGCAGCGGCCGCCATGTTGGCCGGCGTCAAGTAGGGAGGGGCCATGGCGGAGATCTCAAAGCGCATTGAACTTGCGGCAATGAGCGCACGAATCCGCGCACATGCCGCTGGGGATGGCCTCCTCATGCTGAGTGGCCCGAACCTGAACCTGCTCGGTGAGCGCGAGCCAGAGACCTACGGCACCACCACCCTTGCCGAGATCGAGGCGTCTGTTGCAACGGCGGCAACCGCCGCTGGCCTCCACCTTGTTGACGCGGTGCAGTCGAATCACGAAGGTGAGCTGATTGACCGCCTGCATGTGCGCGACTTCTCGTGGCTGATCATCAATCCCGGCGGGCTCACCCACACCAGCGTCAGCCTGCGCGACGCACTGCTTGCCGTGGAGCGACCCTTCGCCGAGGTACACCTCAGTGATCCAGCAACGCGCGAGCCGTTCCGCAGCGTGAACTTTGTGGAAGATCTCGCCGCAGTCACCGTGCGCGGCTACGGGGCAACGGGTTACCTCCGCGCGGTGGCACTCATTGCCGAGCTCCAGGCTGCGGCGCTAGATGCGGATGGCCACCGATGAGCGACCCTGCTGCACGCCTCGTAGAGATTCGCGCCGCCATCGACACCATTGACGACCAACTGCTGACGCTGCTCGCCGCACGCACCGAGCTCGCTCTAGAGGCTGGTTCGGCGAAGGCGGCACTTGGCCGTGCGGTACAAGATCCAGAGCGCGAAGCGGCACTGCTCGCACGCGTTGCGGCGCGTGGCGCCGGCGCCCTTACACCTTCGGATCTGGTGGAGTTGTGGACGCTGCTGATGGCTGCGACGCGTCGGGCGGAGTCTCAGCGCTAAATCCTGCGCAGCGCATTACTGGCAGACGCGGGTAGCGCGGATAGCGGTCATCCGTATCGGAGAGACCACAGCGCATAAAGTGCGACCCGCGACCGCTCACCACGAGCCGCGCATGGATGCAGATGGAACGGAGGCCGCTACTCATGAGGCGCAGTGTGGCGCAGAGTCAGCGATTGGGGTGTGGCGGAGGGGGAGGGATTCGAACCCCCGCAGACCGTTACCAGCCTGGGCTGTTTTCAAGACAGCTCCGTTCAACCACTCCGGCACCCCTCCACGAGGGAGTGTATCGGAAGCGGCGGTCCCGCTCAGCCGAAGTGTGCGAGGTGATCGGCCCAGTGGGCGCTGCTCTCAATCTTGATGATCTTCTTGAGGGGCTCCCCCTCCAGCGACGGGAAGGCCGCCTCGTCGTAGAGCTGCGCCTCGGAGAGCCCCGCCGCAGCCACGCGAAGCTCTGCCCACGCAGCGGCCTCAGCGGCGCGTACCTCGCTCGCCTCGCGACCGCGGTTCTCGGCGGTGATTCTGGCATTCAGTTCGTCGAGGCTCTCTGCAGTGATCTCGGGGGTGCCGCCAGCAATCAGCGTTCGAATCTCATCGGTGCCACGGCGCTCCCACCACTCAATGTGCGCGAGCAGATCCGTTCGGGTGAGATCGCCGTCAGCAATCTGACTCCATGCGGCCTCGGGGGTGGCGGCGATGGCGGCCTCAAACTCAGCGCGGGCGGCATCGAGCCGCGCAATGAAGTTCTGAACTCGTTCGCTCATTGACTACTTCTGCTTCGGTGGGGCGAGGTGCGTGCGCCCACCGAGATACGGGTGCAGCACGGCGGGCAGCTTGACGCTACCGTCTGGCTGCGCACCATGCTCCAAGAGCGCCGCCAACACGCGCGGCACTGCGAGCCCGGAGCCATTCAGCGTATGCACCAGTTCTGGCTTCTCGCCTTGCACGGTGCGGTAACGAATCGCCATGCGGCGCGCCTGGTAGTCGCCGAAGTTTGAGCAGCTCGACACCTCGAGCCAGCGCTTCGAGCCAGGTGCCCACACTTCGAGGTCATACTTGCGCATCTGCACGAAGCCCATGTCACCCGTTGCCATCAGCAACACGCGATACGGGAGTTCGAGTTGCTGTAGCAGCGACTCGGCGCGGGCGGTCAGCCACTCCAGGGCGGCGGCTGATTCGGCAGGCCGCTCAAAGCTGACCATCTCCACCTTGTCGAACTGGTGCAGGCGGAGGATGCCACGCGTCTCGCGACCGGCGGCGCCCGCTTCGCGACGGAAGCATGGGGTGTAGGCGGCGTAGCGTATCGGCAACTGCGCTCCGTCGAGGATCTCGTCGCGATGCATATTCGTCACCGGCACCTCGGCGGTTGGCGCTAGGTAGAAGCCGTCGCGACCGACCACGTACATCTGATCTTCCTTGTCGGGGATCTGCCCCGTGCCGCGCGCCGACGCCTCATTGATGAGAATCGGCGGCCAGATCTCGGTGAAGCCGTTCTCACGTACATGGGTGTCAAGGAAGAGATTGATCAGCGCTCGGATCAACGCGGCCCCATCGGCACGATACGCCGGGAAGGCGGCGCCCGCCACCTTCGCGCCGCGCTCCAGATCGAAAATGCCGAGTCGTTCCGCGACCACATCGTGTTCTGGCGCCGCTGCGGTGGCTGGATCTTCGCCCTTCGCGCCGATCGCTGGATGCCCCACAGGTGCCCAGGTGCGAATCGTGGTGTTCGCCTCGGCGCCGCCAACCGGAATATCTTCGTCGGGCGGATTCGGAATGCGCAAGAGCAGATCTTCGAGCTGTGCCTCGGCGGCGGCGAGCTCCTTCTCCAGCGTCTCCATCTCCGTGGCGACTTTTTGCGATTCAGCCTTCAGCGCCACCACCTTCGGATCAGTGGCGGGAATAGCCGGCTTGCCGCCGAGCAGCGCACCGACCTCGGCAGAGAGGCGCTTGCGCTCGGTGCGCAGAGTGTCAACGCGGTGGGAGAGGGCACGCCGTGAGGCATCGGCCTCGAGTGCGGCGTCAACGACAGCAGGGTCTTCGCGCTTGGCGATCGCGCCAGCGCGCAGCCGATCAGCGTCGTCGCGCAGTCGCTGTGTGCCAACACTCATGCGTTCACCCCCTGTACCGCCGCGGCAGCCCGCAGCCTCGTAAGGATAAGGGTGCGATCGATCGCTGCGAGCAGCCAACCCGCGCGCGGACCATTCGTTCGGCCGAGGAAGGCGGCGTAGAGCGAGGCGAAAGCACGAACTGGCTGCAGGCCCGCCTCTTTGGCGGCGGTGAAGATGAGCGCCTGCCAGGCGTCGCCGCTCCCGAGTGCCGCGGAATCGGCGGCGATTGCCGCTTCAATCTGTGGGGCGAGGGCACCGAGCCAGGCGCGCTCTTCGGCGCTCAGCGCCGCAACTGCATCGGTTGGCAGTTCGGCGCGCACTGCAATGCGCGCCTCTTCTGGCGCGTAATCGCGCAGCCAATTGGTCACGGCGGCGATGCGCTCGTTCAACTCGGCCGATTCGGCTGCGGTAAGTGGGCTCCCCTTCTCGGCGGCGGCCCGCTCGACGACGTTCACGCCAGGGAGTTGCAACAGCAACGAGAGCTGCCCGAATGCTGGACGCCACGCGGCGGCAACCGCTTTCGCCGCCTCGGCGGTGCTGTCGGCGATCTGACTAAAGAACTGCAGGCGATCGTGATCGGGTGGCAGTTCACCGCGCACCGTCTTTCCCGCGGTGGCGGCGCTGATGCGGTCGTACTCATCGTGCAGGCGCGGAATCGCGTCGCTACCCGCCGGATCAAAGTCAATCGCGTGGTTCGGCCGTGGCCGCAGGAAGAGGAAGCGCAGCACCTCAGGCGGAATGGACTCGGAGATCGAGTGCACCGCGGCGCCGAGCCCCTTAGAGGTCGACATCTTCTTGCCGCCCACGTTGAGGAACTCGTACATCACATTGATCGGCGGCTCACGATCAAACACTTCGCGCGAGATCGCCTCGCTGCGGTCGCGTGATCCACCCTTCGTACCCAGATCCTTGCCGCACCCTTCAATGGTGACGCCCATAAGCGACCACTTTGCCGCCCACTCCACGTTGAACGGCATCTTCGCCTTGCCGCCAAATGGCGCAAGTCGCCCCTCATGGCCGCAGCCCTGTGCCCACTTCACATAGTCGGGCAGAAAGCGGTAGCGAATCGTCTCGCCATCCCAATCGTCAGAGAGCGTCGTGCCAACTCGTCCGCACGCCTCGCAGATCGCCTGAATCGGTAGCCAGCCGGCGGGGCGCTCCACGTTGCTCACGCGTACATACAGATCGCGAATTACCTGCGCCTTGTCGAGGGCGGTGCGAATAAATGGATCGAGCTGCCCGGTTGGGTAGATCTCCGAGAGCCAGTAGAACTCGGGACGAATGCCGAGGCGCGCAAAGGTTGGGAAGAAGAGCGTCCCCACAAAGTGTCGTGCGTAGTTTTCGGCGCTGCTCCCCTCGGGAGCCGGGACGCGAGAGAGTGGCACACCCATGTAGCGTTCCACCGCATCAGGGGTAAGGAGTGCCTGTGCATCCATCGCGTCCATATCTTCGACGCCGTAACGGAACTGCACGGGGATACCGCGGTCGCGCAGAGCGCGCGCAATGGCGTCGTGCATCACGGGTCCGCGGAGGGAGCCAACATGCACGGTCCCTGAGGGGGTCTTCGAGTCGTTGACGACCTGGGGCCCGGAGACACGAGCGGCGAGTTCATCTGCCCAATACATGCTGAGAATCCTAGCGCCCGCGGCGGTGATTAGCCTCGCTGGGCGAGATCGGTCAGGCGCTTGCGGAGTTTACGCATCGACGCCGCATCACTCACGGCCACGAAGAGGGTGTCGTCGCCCGCCACCGTGCCGACAATCTCGGGGATTCGCAGACGGTCGAGGGAGGCGGCAATCGCGTGTGCGCTCCCTGGGAGCGTCTTCAACACCAAGATCGAGCCGGCCACGGAGGCCTCAAGCGGGATCGCGCCAAGGAGGGCCTGGAGTCGATCTTCGGCGGCGATTTCAACCGAGCGACCTGGGGCGAAGGCGTACGCCGGTGAGCCGCCACGATCCACCTTGATCAGGCCAAGTTCGGTGATGTCGCGGCTGAGTGTTGCCTGTGTTGCGGGGATCCCCTGCCGCTTGAGCGCCGTAGCGAGTTCACGTTGCGTCCGAATCTGCTGGCGCGAAACAATATCGCGCAAGGCGCGATGGCGAACGCTCTTACCGAGATCCACTACTGCCCACCCCGAATCACGAATGATGCGACCAGTACGGCGGCGAAGGCGAGTCGATACGCCACAAAGATCCTCATGCTCCCTCCATCCAAAATGCGGAAGAGGAGCTTAATTGCCAGCAGCCCCGATAGGAACGCGCTGACGATACCGAGCAGCAAGAGTGGCGCGCTGGCCGTAAGGTCTTCGCTCGACTCAAGGAGGTGCTTCAGCTCGATGGCGCCAGCTCCAGCAATCGCGGGGATACCGAGAAGGAATCCGAGGCGAGCCGCCGCATCGCGGCGGAATCCCAAGAGGAGGCCGCCGCTGATGGTTGCACCGGAGCGACTGATTCCAGGGATGAGGGCCAAGGCTTGGGCTAAGCCGACCATTAAGCCGTCGATGATGCCGACGCTCTGCAGTGGTCGCTCGCGCGAACCCACGCGCTCGGCAAACCAGAGGAGCAGTGCGCCAGTGATCACTGCGCCAGCAACAACGAGTGGGGTGCGCACGGCACTATCCAACACGTCACCCGCCACTAACCCGAGCAGAACGGCAGGAGCGGTGCCGATGGCGATGGCGATGATCAGGCGCTCGTCGGCAGGTTCACCTCGGCGTCGACCGAGCGAAAGGATGGTGCGCAATGCAACGTCGATCAGGCGCACGACGTCGCGTCGAAGCGCGACGAGCACAGCGGCGAGTGTACCCAGATGAATCACCGCACCGAAGGCAAGCGATGAGAGAAGTGGATCGTTCACGTTGAAGAGATACGGAATCGCATAGAGATGTGCCGATGAGGAGATAGGGAGAAACTCAGTGGCACCCTGCACCAGTCCGAGTAGCAGAGCGACGATCGCTGCGGAAACTGGATCGCTCCCCATCACCCCTCCTCGTTTCTCGTTGTACGCCTAGTTGACGCCGTGGGGGCATAGCATGAGGCGGCGCCCCCCAAATGGGAAGCGCCGCCTCAGAGATCTCCCTGAACGTGCGGATCTACCCGCGGATAAAGAGTGGGGCGAGCACCAGGGTGACCGTGGCCAGCAGCTTCACGAGGACGTGCAGCGATGGGCCAGCGGTGTCCTTGAATGGGTCGCCTACGGTGTCGCCAACAACGGCGGCCGCGTGGGCGTCGCTCCCCTTGCCGAGGACCCTCCCCTTCTCATCCTTGAGTCCGCCCGATTCGATGAACTTCTTGGCGTTATCCCATGCACCGCCGGAGTTATTCAACACGGTGGCCAGCAGCACGCCGCTGATCGTTCCCACAATCAGCATGCCCGCAACCGCCTCAGCGCCGAGCAGCAGCCCAACGAGGACAGGGGTTGCCACCGCAACCAACCCTGGCGCGATCATTTCACGCAGGGCGGCAATGGTGGTGATATCAACGACGCGCGCGTAATCCGGACGCGCCTTGTAGGTCATGATTCCAGGAATCTCACGGAACTGGCGTCGCACTTCCACGATGATCGCCTGCGCCGTGCGCCCAACGGCGCGAATAGCGAGCGAGCTGAAGAAGTACGCGAGCATCGCGCCGATGAAGGCGCCAATGAAGACGTTCACGTGCGCCAAGTTGACCGACTCAATGAGCGGCTTGCCGGCGCGCTCAAGGATGAGGTTCACCTTGTCGAGATAGGCCGAGAAGAGAAGGAAGGCTGCAAGCGATGCCGAGGCAATCGCATACCCCTTGGTGAGGGCCTTGGTCGTGTTGCCGACAGCATCAAGCTTGTCGGTGACGGCGCGCACCTTCTCTGGGGCGCGGCTGAACTCAGCAATACCACCAGCGTTGTCGGTGATTGGCCCGAACGTGTCCATCGCCAAGATGTAGGCGGTGGTCATGAGCATGCCGACCGTTGCAACGGCGGTGCCGAAGATGCCGAACTTCTCGAGTGCAGCGCCCGAGAGCCCAGCGGCGATGCCAGCCTGCGTGCCGAGCCAGTTCGAGGCGAAGATCGCCGCCGAAATGGAGACGGCGGTCACCAACGTGGTCTCAAAACCAACCGCGGTACCAGCAATGATGTTCGTACCTGCGCCCGTGCGACTCGCCTGTGCGATCTCGCGCACGGGGCGATACGAGCCAGCGGTGTAGAACTGGGTGATATAGACGAACGCCACGCTGGTGGCGAGGCCGACCAAGCCAGCACCGAAGAACCAGAGCCACGCATTCGACGTGCCGGCGTTCAACATGACTGAGCAGGCAAGCGCGAGGCCAGCTGCAGAGAAGATGGTGGTCGCCCAGTAGCCACGGTTCAAGATGTTCATTGGATTCTCTTTGTCGTTGCCGCGCACGAAGACCATTGCAACGATCGTGCTGAGAAGCCCGAAGGCGTGCACGACAAGTGGGAAGAAGATCCAGGACTCTGGGTGTGCCCAGCCCATGGACTGCGCAATCTTGAAGGCACCGACGCCCAAGATCATCGCGCCGATGTTCTCGGCGGCGGTTGACTCGAAGAGGTCGGCGCCGCGGCCGGCGCAGTCGCCAACGTTGTCGCCAACGAGGTCGGCAATCACGCCTGCATTGCGAGGGTCATCCTCTGGGATTCCCTTCTCAACTTTGCCAACGAGGTCGGAGCCAACGTCTGCGGCCTTGGTGTAGATACCACCGCCGAGCTGCGCGAAGAGTGCAACAAATGACGCACCGAAGCCGTAGCCAACGATGAGGAATGGCGCCTCGGCTGGGCGCTCGAGGCCGCCGAAGACGACGAATACGGCGTAGACACCGAGGAGCGAAAGTGCCGCGACGAGGAAGCCGGAGACGGCTCCGCCGCGCATGGCGACCTGAACCGCCTTAACAACGCCCTGTCGCGCAGCGGCGGTGGTGCGCAGATTGGCCTTCACGCTGATGTACATACCGATCACGCCGGATGCCATCGAGCAGACCGCACCGAAAAGGAATGCGATCCCTGTTCGAATTCCGAGATCAACGCCGTAGACCGAGGTGTCGGCGACGGCTGGGGTTTCAAAACTGGCAATCAGCGCGCCGATCAGCACGGCCATCGCCACGGAGAGAATGCCGATGGTGAGGTACTGACGTCGCATGAAGGCAACAGCGCCCTCAAAGATCATGCCAGCGACGTCTTGCATTGCACGAGTCCCCTTATCGCGGCGCAGCACATCGCTAGCCATGAGTAAGGCGAAGAGGATTGCGATGACGGCTGCGGGGAGCACAAGCCCCTGCAGCGTTGCCGAGGTAATTTCCATTTTTAGTCACTCCTCCGATGCGTCCAGATCCGTCGCGTGGCCGCGGTGCCTAGCACCGCGCTTCGGGTCGGGCGTCTGTCGGGCTCCAGGTCACAAGTGCGACCCGCTGGGATGGCTCCCAGTGAGGTGATGGTACGGGGAGGCCCCGCCGTGGGTCAACCGCTCACCCTCCCCCGCCTATACTCAGCGGGATGCGCCTCCAAAAACTTGCCATAGAGATCGTGCAGACGGTGGCGCTGACCATCCTCGCCTTCTATCTCCTGCAGACCTTCGTGGCGCAGCCCTTTAGGGTCGAGCAGGGCTCCATGCGCCAAAGCCTCGAGCCTGGCCAGTACGTGTTGGCGGACAAGCTCACTGCGGCGCTGACCGGATACCACCGTGGCGACATCGTGATCTTCCATCCGCCGAGCACCTGGCCCGCCGATGTCTCGGGCACCCCATACATCAAGCGTGTCATCGGACTCCCAGGTGAAACTGTCGACATAACGGACGGCCACGTCAGTATTGATGGTGTGCCGATTGAGGAGCCATACATCTACCGTGATGGCGGCTCAGACGGCTTGGGTGAATCGGGCCACTGGGCGCTTGGCCCAACGGAGCTACTCGTCTTTGGCGACCATCGCTCCAACTCATCAGATTCGCGAGCGTACGGTCCAGTGCCAACGTCGAGTGTGATCGGGCGAGCGGTGTTGCGCTACTTTCCGATCAATCTCCTCACCATACTTACCCCTCCTACCTACCGTCAGGCCACCCCGTAAATGCCCAACCTCGAACTCCCTCTCGTCGTGCTCGCCATCCTTGCCGGCACGCTCGCCGTCACCAGCGCCGGTCGCGGTGCATGGGTTGCCATCGCACTCCTCGCGGTCACCTCGAGCGCCTTGGAGTTTTCGCTCGCTGATCCGAGCCACATCGGCCTCATCCTACGCGTCTCGGCTATCGGGATCGGCCTGATCATTACCGTCCCCGAAGGTCTCTTTGAGCCAGGGGCGCTGCGGCACGACTTGGCACTTCGCACACTCATTGCCACACTTCGTGCACATCCCGTTGTCGTGGCGAGTGCTGCCGCTGGCCTCCTGCTAGGACTCGTTCCGCTCGCGCTCCCGATTGAATCGAGCAGCGGTGCGTTGCGCGCCGCTGGCGTAGCGCTCCTAGTTGTAGGACTGCCACCGCTCCTCACCAGTCGATTCATCGAGGCGACGACGCGTGCCGCAGTCGTCACCCTCTCGGGCACGCTTCTTTTGCGCACCTCTATTTTCGGGGCCCTCGATCCACTCGCCGCGCTCGCGATTGGCGCAGGATTTGCCTGCATCCTACTGGTGGGTGGGAGCGTTGCATCGCGCATCGCAAACGCTGAGGAGGAGCAGTGACCGTCGAAGGTGTACTGACGGCGATCCGCGCCCTCTTTCCAATTCTTCTGGCGCTCAGCTCACTCGCCCTTCTTCCGCTCATTCGACTCTGGCGCGGTCGGCAACATGATGACGGCGCGGCATATGCAACCTACGGCGTGCAGATCTTGCTGCTCGCAACGTCTGTCGGTGCAGGGCTCGCTGGTGCTGGCTACCTCTCGACGCTCAAGATCAGCCAGATCACGATTGATCCATCAGAGCCAGGTCGTCTGCTCGTCCTACTAGGAGGCATCGTCTTCGCAGTGATCGTCGGCGCTGGCGAAGGCCGCCGCGCGGCCACCATGGGGCAGATCGCCCTCTTCGGTATCGCCGCGATTGACTTAGCGTTGGCGATTCCATCCGGCATCGCGCCGATTGCGCTCCTCCTCTTCGCAAGCCTTGGGATCTCTGGCGCGGCGGCGAGTGGTAAAGATGATGTGGGGCGTGCCCGTGCGGTCTTCCGAGACCTGCGAACCGTCTCACTTCTACTCCCGGCTGTCGTGATCGCTGAAATTTTGCGCACCGCAATCTCTTACGCTGCAATCGACGCCTCCTACGCCACACCTGCATCGCTCGCCGCAGGCACCGCGCTCGGCGTCTCACTCGTCGTCATCGTGGCTGCGGGGGTCTTCCCCTTCCATCACCGACTCATCAAAATCTTTGAGGCGCTCCCGATTGTGGGATCGCTGCTCGTCGGCGTATGGATCCCGTCGGCACTCGCCCTCATTGTCATGAGTGAGCTCTCAGCGCTCGCAAGTAGCATCACGGACCCGCTCGGTGGTGCAATCGTGCCTGGAATCCTGCTGGCCGGAGCGGCAACGCTCATCTTCGGAGCTGTCTCTGCCCTTCTCCACGACGATATTGGTGAGATCGTTGGATTCATGGCCGTGGGCAACGCCGGATGGTTAGCGCTCGCCGCGGCAGCGGCGCTGCAGTCACCAACTGACACTTCGTCTCGCCTGATCGTTTTGCCAGGCATCTTGATCATCTCGCTCTTCGGCCTCTGGCTGGTCAGCGTGCGCCGACGATATCGCACCACCTCCATTAGTGAACTTGGTGGCTGGGCTCGTCACACCGGTGCACACGGGATTGTGCTCATGGCCGCGATCATTGCGCTCGCTGCACTGCCGCCCGGCGCCGTGCTAGCAGCCCGACTAAATCTTCTGCTGCTAGGTGGCAATCCGCTCATTGCGATCTTCGCGATCGTCGGTCAGATCATGTTGATCGTTGCGGCAATTCGACTCCTCCTTGTGGGTTTCACGCCGCAGAGTCAAGCGGTGCGTGAAGTTGAAACTCGACCGCTTGCGAATCTGATCACTATTTCTCTTATTGGTGGGGCGCTCTTCGTTGCGGCCGCAGCAGCAGGGTGGCTTGCCGTCGAATCGGGTGGGACTGGCCCACTTCCTCCGGCGCCGAGTGTTTCGCCAGCCACGAGTTTTGCGCCAGGGCCGAGCGGCGAGCCAAGTGCCACGCCAAGTATTGAGCCCTCGCCGAGCGCGATGAATTCACCAGAGGTTTCGCCAGAAGTAAGCCCGTCAGGTAGTGTGGAGATCTCGCCGGCGCCATAGCGACCAGTGGTCGCGGGGCGAACTACTCCTCGTCGGAGAGGATCCAGGCGTCAGTAGCGCGGGTGTACTCAACAAGACCACCCTCTGGGAACCAGAGTGCGATCTCTGCTGCCGCCGTCTCTGGTGCATCAGATGCGTGAATCAAATTCTTTGCGGTCTCGAGCGCGAAGTCGCCGCGAATGGTTCCTGGGGCTGACTCGTGTGGCTTCGTTGCGCCGACCATTGAGCGAACGACGGCGATGGCGTTCGGCCCTTCAAGGACCATCGCCACCACTGGGCCCGACGAGATGAATTCCACGAGGCCCTTGAAGAAGGGTCGTTGCGCATGCACGGCGTAGTGGGTCTCAGCGAGCTTGGCGCTCACCGGCGTGATCTTCAGGGCGACGATCTTAAGGCCGCGCTCTTCGAATCGCGTGATCACGCGGCCAGCAAGCTGGCGCTGAACGCCGTCTGGCTTGACGAGGACAAGGGTGCGCTGGCTGGTGCTCATAGGGGCAGGTTAGCCGATCTCGTTCGAGTGCGGTTTATCGTCGCTCGCCGTTGGCCATGCCCCAGTTGGTAGTTCAATCTGCACATACTGTTCGCCGCGGTATTCCAACCAGCTCTTCACGGGCGCAGCATCTGGAATCTGCGTGCCGGCCTGGTACTCAATCTCCACCGCATCGGCGCCGGAGCGCAGCACATAGCGCAGGTTCCCTGGCTCACTCAGATCAAACTCGATGCTCTCGAAGGCATCGACATTGATGGTGATGGTGAGCGGGGTAAAGATCGACGAGACCTCGGGGTCGTCGCCCAACACCTCCTCGACCCAGCCGTGACCGCGTACCATCTGCTCGCCATCTCGGAGGTGGCGGTACGAGACTGTCTGGTGCAGGAGGGGGCGGAGGATATTCGCCTTATCCGCGCGCTGCACGACAAGGCCTCGATTAACGAAGAGGCCGGGGGCACGGTCGTGCTGTTCGTGATCCATGAGGGTGAGAGCCTACCGCAGAGCGGCTCCCCGCCGCACCCACGCCGCCCGCCCTATCATTAAGCGGTGCGCTACGCCGTTGATCTCGGGAATAGTGCGGCGAAGGCCGCCTTGCTTGGCGGTGCCGTTCTGCGCCTACCCGCTCCTGTCGATCCCCGTGATGCCGCAGCCTGGGGCGGCGTCGCCGCCGAGCTGATCGCCGCGATCCGTGCTGATGCTCAGCGAGGAGCCGAGCCCGCAACGATTCGTGTCGCGAGCGTGGTGCCCGCCGGCTCCGATGCACTCCGCGCCGTAGCGAAGAGCGCCGAGTTGCCGATTGAATTCGTGATCATTGAGGATATTCCACTTACGCTCGCCCTCACCCCTCCTGCTCAGATTGGCATTGATCGACTCCTTGCCGCCTGGCTCGCCTATACCGAATTTGGAGCGCCACGCGGTCGCGGGGCGATTGCAGTGACCCTCGGCACAGCGCTGACCCTTACCTGCGTCGATCGAAGTGGTCACCTCATTGGTGGCGCAATCAGCCCCTCGCCATTACTCGCGGCGCGCGCCCTGGCGAGCGGCGCCGCCGCACTCCCACTCGTTGCCATCTATGACGAGAGTCCCGACCTTGCTGGGCCGATTGGGGCGAATACCGCTGAAGCGCTCAGCGCCGGAATTCTTCGCGGCGCCCGCGGTGCTCTCACCGCACTGATCGCAGAGTCGATCGAGGAGATGTCACGACGAGATCCAGGTGCGCCGACTCCCGCCGTGGTGCTGAGTGGCGGTGCAGCACTCGCCGGCTGGTGCGCCACAGTTGTTGCCGATCATCGGGATGCCGAATTTGTTCTGCGGGCAATCCAAGCACTCCCCGCACCGGTGCGCGCATGAGCAAGCGACTGACCGGACGACTCGTCGTCCTTGGCATCACTGGCTCCATTGCCGCCTACAAGTCACCTGAGATCGTGCGCGCACTCCGCGCCGAGGGTGCCGATGTGCAGGTGCTCCTTACCCCCGCCGCCACACGGTTCGTCTCGCCCCTCACATTGCGCACCCTTACTGGGCACGCCGTTGATGCCGACCTGCTCGACCTGCTACCCGACGGTCGCATCGGCCACATTGTTGCCGCCGATTCAGCCGATGCGATGCTGATTGCACCAGCGACTGCCCAATGGATCGGCGCCATGGCGAGCGGTCTCGCCGGAGACGTAGTCACCGCCGCCTGCCTTGCTACCACTGCACCCGTGATCGTCGCCCCCGCTATGGATGGCGAGATGTGGGCGCACCCCGCCACACAAACGAATGCAGCGCGGCTACACGATGCCTTTGGCTACACGCTTGTCGCGCCTGAGAGTGGCGCGCTCGCGAGTGGCGCGACGGGCGTCGGCCGCCTCGCCGAAACGACCGCGATTATTGACGCTGTGGTGGCCGCGATTGGTGCCGCACCAATTCGCGAACCGAACGAGAGCCGCCGTCCACCAGCAGTACCCACTGGCGATCTCTCGGGTCGCAGAATCGTCGTTACAGCAGGTGGCACCGAAGAGCCGATTGATGCCGTGCGCATCTTGGCGAACCGTTCGTCAGGTCGTCAGGGGATTGCCCTTGCAGAGGCTGCGCGTGATCGCGGCGCCGACGTCACCCTGATTGCCGCGCGCGTCAGCGTGCCGCTCCCTGAGGGTGTCACCATCGTGCGCGCCATGAGCGTCGACGCACTCGATGCCGCACTGAGAAACGCACTCCTCGCCGAGCCGAACGGCAGTGCAGCAATGCCCGCTGATGCGCTCATCGCCACCGCTGCCGTCTCTGATTTCCGTGTCGCGGGTGGACCGCTAGCTGAGAAGCTTCGTCGCGATGGCGAGATCACCCTGCGCCTCACGCCTACCCCCGACCTGCTCGCAGGCATCGCACAGGCACTCGGCGCACGTGCTACGCGCCAGACACTGCTCGTGGGCTTCTCGGCAGAGGCGAGTGCCACGCCGCGGGCACGCGAAAAGTTGCAGCACAAGGATCTTGACCTGATCGTTGCTAATGACGTCACCGCCCCCGGCATCGGCTTCGAGAGCGCCGAGAATGCTGGCGAGATCATTGGAGCCGACAGCCTCGTCACCCGAGTGGGCCCAGCACCAAAGCGTGTTGTGGCTGACGCGATCTTGGACCGAGTGGCGGCACTCCTATCAGCGCGAGTGAGTTGATGGCGCGGCACACCGTTGCCGACATGCGCGCTGTGCATGCCGCGGGTGGTCACTTCGCCGTCGTCACCGCCTGGGATCGGCCAACCGCGGAGTTCGCCGAAGCGGCTGGTATTCACTACGTGCTCGTGGGGGATTCGCTCGCACAGGTTGCGCTCGGATACGAATCCACCGTGCGCGTTGGGATGAGCGAGATGCTGCACCACACCGCCGCAGTTGTTCGCTCCACTAGCAGCGCGATCGTGATCGCCGATATGCCGTTTCTTTC
>Ga0194041_10000445_pt1 | contig 16559 bp, 12 predicted proteins | sample JunL449m_MetaG_FD_160082 | JGI IMG/M metagenome (GOLD analysis project Ga0194041, IMG submission 160082) | Anoxic zone freshwater microbial communities from boreal shield lake in IISD Experimental Lakes Area, Ontario, Canada - Jun2016-L442-9m | ecosystem: Environmental > Aquatic > Freshwater >...
TACACGTGAAAATTACACTTGATCGTGGTGACACTGAGTTCCTCGGACTTATGTACCGCGCTGGCCGTTATGTCATGCGTGCACCTGCGCAAATTGCAAGCACAACCACATGTCAGACCAACCCAATTGGTACAGGACCATTCATGAAGCAGAGCTACTCACCAGATGAGCTCGTTGTTGTGAAGAACCCGAACTATTGGCGAAAAGATGCAGCTGGTGTTCAGTTGCCATACCTCGACAAGATCACCTTCGTCAACGTTAAAGAAGCATCTCAGCGCGCAGCTGCTGTTCGTAAAAAGACAGTTGATGTTGGATTCTTTACAGTTGGTGATGCAACGTTCATCAAGGACCTTGAACATCGCAAGTCTGTTGTTACTGAGTACAAGGGTCCACAAAACCAGTGGGGCCAGTGGATGCCAAACGTTGGTAAGGCACCAGCTTTCAAATTCCAAAACTGCCGTCTCGCAGCAGCATTTGCAATGGACTGGAACTTGTACAACAAGGTACGCCTGAAGGGTTATGGTCTCGTAACCGGTTCATTGGTCGGAAAAACCAATCCAATGTACACAACGGCCGGAGCGCCTACGTTCAACCTTGCTAAGGCGAAGGAATTTGTTGCAAAGTGCAATACAGATCTCGGTGCAGCGGCACCTTTTAAAGTAACGCTCTATGCAGATTCAAGCTCTCAATCACAGAACAACGTCAAGTTTATTGGCGAAATGTTGTCAAAAGCCGGAATCATTTTGAACACCACTTACATCGCAGAATCTGCAGTGTTGATCTCAAAGATCTACAAAGGTGGCGGAAACGACTTTGACTTCGCTGAAGGAACTCCTGCAGAAGGTGAATCGGTTGGCTATGTCATCCCATTCTTCGTTAGCAAAGCTTTCCCCGCAGATTCAAAGAGCACAGTTGCGAACACTCCATACGGTAAGGGTTACAACACCGTTATCGCATTGGGTGGACATGGCGACGTCACCGTTGACAACTTGATCTACGCAGCACAGGCCGAAACAAATGCCACAGTTGCAAAGACTAAGTGGGCAGCAGCCTCTGCGTACATCATGTCGCAGGGCTATGCAATCCCGTCAGTAAGCAGTGGTAACTTTGTTTTCACTAACGTCAAGTCAAAGATCATGGGTGCTGGCAAATTGCTCAACCCAGATGGCAAGACATACATGAATGTGGCTGAGACCAAGGGTCTTGACTACACCGGTATCTACAAGGGCTAAGTCCTAACAGACATAACTCTGAAAAGGGGCAGTGACCATTTGGTCACTGCCCCTTTTTTATTGTGCTAGTTATGTTGAAGTCGTGATGATGGAACTACGTGCAGTGATCTACTGCGGCCAATAGGCGTCGCGTAGTAAACGCTTCTTCAGTTTTCCGTGAGCTTCACGTGGAAGTGCATCGTGAAAATCAACACTACGGGGGCATTTGAAACCGGCCAGGCGTTCGCGGCTCCAAGCAATCAGTTCGTCTGGTGTCAGTGAGGCGCCCTTTTCTAATTCCACAACCGCTTTCACTTGTTGACCAAACTCCGAGTCGGGAATTCCAAAGACCGCGACATCTCGTATGGATGGATGTTGGCTGAGAACCCCTTCGATTTCAGCGGGGTACACATTGACTCCGCCATTCAAGATGAGGTCGACACGACGGTCCACAAGGTACATGAACCCATCAGCATCGAGATAACCAAGATCGCCCACTGTGAATCGACCATCAGGTAGTTGAGCAGCCTTTGTTTTGGATTCGTCACCGTGATACTGCGGTGCACCGTCTGCTCGTCTGAAATACAAGGTGCCTATCTCCATAGGAGGCAAGTCCGTGCCATTGTCGTCAACTACGGAGACCTGCAGATTCGGCGCAGGACGCCCCACTGTGCCTGGGCGAGTGATCCATTCATCGCTAGTGCAGACAACTGGCCCTGTGCCTTCTGAACTGCCGTAGAACTCGGTGACGATAGGGCCCAACATGTCAATGAGTCGTTGTTTGGCCCAACCCGGGCATGGGGCAGCTGTGTGTGCGATCCATAGCAAACTGGAGAGATCACGAGACGTGAAATGGTGGTCGTCGAGTTTGGCTAAGCGGACGATCAATGTCGGAACGAGGGGAGCACTCGTGATGTGAAGTTCTTCGACAGTGTTAAGAAAGTCATCAACATCAAAACGCTCCTTCAGCACGATGGTGTGGTTTCGCGCAAGGGCTGCGCCCAAAACGCCAGCGCCGAATGCGTGGTACAACGGCGTTGAGATGAGGGCGACGCCTTTGTCTGGCATCCCGACGTAACTGCCCCAGGTGGAGACACCTTTGGCCCACGAAGAGATCGGAGCGCCTGAATCAGGCCGCGTGACGCCCTTCGAAGCGCCCGTTGTTCCGCCCGTGTAGATCAGCGCTGATCCTGAGATGGTATTCGGATGATCTGTATCTGATTGGGCATCTCTCCAGGCGTTGTATTGCGGGCCAAGGACGATGACGCGATCGGGGGCAATTCCGACTCGAGCGGCCACGTCCTTGCCGATGGCTGCATGATCAGGGTCAACGATTAACGCTGTTGCGCCGCTGTTGAGTAACAAGTATTCAAGCTCGGGCGCTGTGAGGTGCCAGTTCAGCGGTACGTATCGGGTTCCGGCAATGGTGTTTCCAAGAAATAGTTCGGTCCACTCAAGACGGTTGTGAGACAGCAACGCCCACCGGTCACCAGTATTTAGGCCCCATGCAGTGAGTGCGTGGGCAATCTTGCGAGCATGTGATTCAAGTTGTGCCCACGTCAACTCTTGACCATCTGCAATCACGGCCACCGCATCTGGGGTGTCGATTGTTGACTGAAGAATAAGTGTCACGGCGTCACTATAGAGCAGGTTTCGGGTGCCATTGTCGTGAGGAAAAACGCCTACGGTAGAAAGCATGAAAGTTGCTTTAACCATTGTGGATCACCTTCGTCGAGCCGAGCAGGTGTACGGAGATCGTGTCGCAATTATTGATGAATCAGACCAACCAGCTGCTTCGTGGGGAACCTTGACTTATAAAGAGGTCGCACGGCGCGCGCGTGCACAGGCCGCGGCACTTGACGAATTAGGCGTACCTCAGGGTGCACGTGTTGCAATAGTGAGTCAGAACTCTGCACGTTTATTGACGGCGTTTTTTGGTGTCAGTGGATACGGCCGAGTTCTAGTGCCCATCAACTTCCGTCTCGTTGCCGAGGAGGTCTCGTACATCATTTCGCATTGTGGTGCAGAGGTGCTGATTATTGATCCAGAACTTGAAGATGCCCTTGCCGGAGTAACCGCGAAGCATAAGTTCATCATTGGCGCAGAATCAGACAAGGTGTTGTACAAATACGACACAGAGCCAAAGCCATGGACTCCTGACGAAGATGTAACAGCAACTATCAACTACACAAGCGGAACGACTGCGCGTCCGAAGGGCGTACAACTCACTCACCGAAACTTGTGGGTGAATGCGGCAATTTTCGGTTGGCAACTCGGCATTAATGATCGCGATGTGTATTTGCACACGCTTCCTCAGTTCCATGCCAATGGTTGGGGCATTGTCTTTTCAGTTACTGCCATGGGCGGGCAACACATCATCTTGCGCAAGGTTGATGGGGCCGAGATTCTTCGACGCATTGATCAATATGGCGTGACCGTTTTGTGCGGCGCGCCCGCTGTTGCAAACATGGTGCTTGACGCAGCAGCTATTCCGGGAACTAATACTTCGCGTGATCAGGTGCGGATGGTTGTAGCCGGTGCACCGCCACCAACAAAAACAATTGAAAAGATTGAGACAGAACTTGGATGGGAGTTCATTCAGATCTATGGCCTTACTGAGACATCGCCGCTGCTGACTATGAACCGCACGCGTAGCGAATGGGACACGTTGTCTCCTGCAGATCGTGCTGCGAAGTTGAGTGCTGCAGGAGCCCCGTCGCTGGGGGTTGAAATGCGAATCGACTCAGAGGGTGAAGTCCTGGCGCGCGGCAGCGTTGTGATGTCGGGGTATTGGGAGCAACCAGAAGAAACATCGAAAGCGATCGTGGACGGATGGTTCCATACAGGTGACGGTGGCTCCGATGGTGAGTACGGCTTCATCACCATCGCTGACCGCAAGAAAGACGTGATTATCTCTGGCGGTGAGAACGTGTCGTCGATTGAAGTGGAAGATGCAGTGTTCTCACATGCTGAGGTTTCCGAAGTCGCTGTCATCGGCGTACCTGACGAAAAATGGGGCGAAGCAGTTTTGGCGCTCGTCGTGAAGACACCTGGGTCAACGTTGAGTGAAGAAGAACTCATCCAATATGTAAAAACCAAATTGGCGGGCTACAAGTGTCCGAAACGTATTGAGTTCCGTGCAGAGTTAGCACGTACTGCAACTGGCAAATTACAGAAGTTCAAATTGCGCGCTCCCTACTGGGAAGGACTTGATCGTCAAGTCAACTAGACGATCAGTTTGTTGTTGTCTATTTCTCAGTGAAGAGATGACGAAACGTGAGATTTATACGAGGCTCCGTTAGGGCTGGTGTTTTCGCAATGCGATGCAGCCAATGGGACTGACTTTTTCCTGACATGACGAGCAGCGACCCGTGCGGAAGCATTGTGGAGACACGTACTCCGGATTCCTTGTGACGAAGATCAAACCTTCGCTCTGCACCCAGGCTGATTGAAGCAATAATCGGTTCTGGGCCATTCACGGTTTCGTCATCTGAATGCCAGCCGAGATGATCATCGCCCGTTCTGTAGAGGTTCACAAGGACGCCATTGAACATGTGGTTGATGTGTTGCTCGCACAAAGTTCTGATGTTGTTCAGCTCGGGAGTCCATGGTTGAGGTTTACGCTGCGCGCCAGAATACGTGTACGGAAGGTGAGGTTCTGCATGCCACGTAGACAACCGTGGTTCGTCGACCTTTTTGCCGAACATGATAAGAGATTGGTTCTCCCACTGAGTTGACTCGGAGAGAAGCGAGAACAGTGCGTCAGCGATTTCAGTCCTGAGAAAATCTGGGGTCAGGACAGCGGAGCCATCACGGGGGAGCAATTCCCCGGGAAACGTAAACGTTTGCGGATTAGGCATTCACCCGTTGTTTGCGCGGCCGTGGGCGCATGGTTGGCTCAGCATCTATGTCCTTTATAAAGAACCATGCATACAGCGCACCAATAATTGACAAAGCGATGCTTCCAGCAAATGCATAGTGGAACGCACCGAGTACTCCTTGATGATAGGCAAACAACATTGTTGGGTCGGTTGGTGGATGACCTGCTCCTACTAGGAAATTTCGGCGAGAAATAAAGATGGTGGAAAGTAGTGCGACTCCAACTGCAGCCGAAGCCTGTCGTTGTGTTGTAAAGATTGCAGATGCCCGACCTGTGTCTGGTTTGTCGATGTTGGCGTATGTGGCAGCTTGCAATGGAACAAAAGAGAATGCCATAGAAACGCCTCGCAGCAACATCAGTCCGCGAATGGTCCATTGGCCAACGCCAAGCGTGACGAAGAGAAAGGGAATATTAGAAAGGCTGACCATTACGAGTCCGACTGCGGCAAGACGGCGCGGTCCGACTGTGTGATACATGCGCCCAACAATCTGGCTCGTCGCGATGACGCCTATTGCTTGAGGAAACGTGGTGAGGCCGGACTTGAGGGCAGAGTAACCGAGAAGTGTTTGTAGGAATTGAGGCAAGAGGAAAAGAAAAGCCGCAAAGCTTGCGTACGAGAATGTATTCACCATGTTGGAGTTTCTAAACATCCGATCGCGGTAGAGGCGTAGCGACAGCATGGGCTGTGGCACACGAAGTTCTACGAACACCATGCTGATTAACAAGGCAACTCCACCGATACCGGTAGCGAGAACTTCAGTTGATACCCAGCCCTTATCAGGTCCCTGGGAGAGTGCGTATAGGAACGATGCAAGACCGACTGCGGCAAGGAGAAAGCCGGCAAAATCAAACTTGCCTGCTGTTGGTTCTTTGCTCTCTCGCAAGTACAAAGCTCCGAAGATGAATCCGGCAAGCCCAATTGGAACATTGACGTAAAAGATCCAGCGCCATGACAAGTTGTCGATCAGCAGGCCACCGATGATGGGGCCAAGAGCTGGCGCTACGACGGTCGGAATGATCAACACTGTCGAGGCACGAGCTCTCTCTTCGGGAGGGAATGCTCGGTACAGCATTGCTGTGCCCACCGGAGTCAACATTCCTCCGCCGACGCCTTGCAGAATACGGAAGGCGATGAGTTCGCCGATGCTGTGGGCTTGGCCACACAGCACAGACGCAAAAGTGAACATGAAGAGCGCAAAGAGGAACGTCTTTTTGGTGCCGAACTTGTCGCCAATCCATCCTGAAGAGGGAATCCAGACTGCAATAGACAGCAGGTATCCGAGGACAACCCATTCAATTCCGGCTCCAGCCACATTGAATTGGTGGGCGAGTGTGGGAATTGCCACATTGACGATCGTTGTATCGAGAATCTCCATGAAGAGGCCAAGGACGAATATGACTGCGACCACCCATTTGTATTCGAAGGGTAATTTACGGCTCATGGTGTAACCGTAGTCCATGTACTGGGTTAATCAGAGGTTGAGGCAGACTATGGACATGAATGAATCATTGTCTCCTTTGGGGAAACGTCGCCCATCTTCTCCACGCATATTGCCAGTTACTGACTTAACCGATGAGGTGGCACTAATTATGGGCGGAGGGATCAACGCACCTGATGGAACTCCGCTAAACATTTTTGGAACAATTGCACATCACCCAAAATTGTTAAAACGATTCATGAATTTCGCTGGCCTATTTTTGAACAAAGGGTTACTGCCCGCGCGAGAGCGTGAAATTGTGATTCTGCGAGTGGGTTGGAATTGTCAGTCAGTGTATGAATTTGGACAACACACGATTATCGGTCAACGTGTTGGGTTGTCAATCATCGAGGTAGAGGCGTTGACGAAGAATACAAGCGAACATCAATGGAGCAGTCGCGATGCGAATTTGATAGCGATGTCCGACGACTTGTGCAACGACAACTGCGTGAGTGAAGCAACATGGAAGAAGCTCGCGGCCGATTGGAAAGAAGACGAACTAATCGAACTTGTCATGGTGGCAGGCACGTATCGACTTGTCTCAGGATTCCTCAACACCATGGGTGTCGAGCTTGATGCTGCTACTCCGGGCTGGCCCGAATAGAAGCCTATGAGATGGGGTGGTGGCACGCCACGAAATGGCCTACTGCTACTTCACGTAGTTGTGGTTCCTCTGCTGCGCACTTTTCAGTAGCGGCTGGGCAACGGGTACGGAAACGGCATCCTGATGGCGGGTTCATTGGAGATGGTGGTTCTCCCATGATGAGGCCCTTAGTGACGGCACGGTCAGGGTCTGGGATGGGTACAGAGCCCACCAGAGCCTTGGTGTAGTGGTGACGCGTACCGAGGTACAAGGCATCAGGAGGCGCAACTTCACACACTTTGCCGAGATACATCACCATGACGCGAGTACTGACAGCTTTCACAACTGCAAGGTCGTGAGAGATGAAGATCAGCGTGAGGCCGTAACGGTCCTTCATGTCCTGCAACAGGTTCAGAATCTGAGCCTGGACTGAGACGTCAAGAGCCGACACTGGTTCGTCACAAATGATCATTGTTGGATCAAGAGCAAGCGAGCGAGCGATACTGATGCGCTGGCATTGTCCACCAGAGAACTCATATGAACGACGGTCACGCACAACCTTGGGATCAAGGTTTACAGCGTTGAGCAGTTCATCAATTTTGGCATCGATCTCTACTTGGTTGCCGCGGTTCCAGACACGAAGAGGTTCTGCAAGAACTTCACTGACAGGAAGGCGTGGGTCAAGTGAACTAACAGGGTCCTGAAAGATCATTTGCATTGCAGGACGCATGTCGCGCAATTCCTTCTTAGGAAGTGTGGTGAGTTCGGTCGACAAGAAGTTGACCGAACCACTCGTTGGCTTTGGCAACTGCAAGATTGCTTTACCGAGTGTGGACTTACCGCAACCTGATTCACCAACGATGGCAAGTGTCTCGCCACGAATGAGGTCAAAACTGACGCCTGACACTGCCTTTACGATCTTGTCTTTGCTCATACGGAATTCGACCGTGAGGTCTTCGACTGTAAGAACGCGATCCCCATCGGGGCGCATATGAGCTTTTCCGCTACCAGCCATTACTTAACTCCTCCGATTGGGAACCAACAACGATAAAAGTGATTGTTACCGCCGTCAGTAAGAGGCGGCTTTTCAGCACGGCACTTATCTGTGACGTAGGGGCAACGATTAGCAAACGGGCAACCAGGCTCATCTTTGGTGGGGTCTGGAAGACGGCCCTCGATAACTGGAAGACGACTACCGGTGGGTGTTTCAAGACGGGGGATTGACTTCAAGAGCGCCTCTGTGTACGGCATCTTCATGTTCGCAAACAATTGACGAGTAGGTGCGTATTCCACTACGTCGCCTGCGTACATCACTGCAATCTTGTCTGTGTGGCCTGCTACAACTCCGAGGTCATGAGTGACCAGGATCATTGCCATGTTGGCTTCTTTACGCAATTCAGTGAGAAGTTCGAGAACCTGTGCCTGAACTGTTACGTCGAGTGCTGTCGTTGGTTCGTCAGCAAAAAGCAATTCTGGTTCACATGAAACTGCAATAGCGATCATGATGCGCTGGCGCATTCCACCTGAAAGTTGGTATGGGAACTTGCGCAGCATTGCTTCAGGATCAGGGATACGAACACGCTTGAGAAGTTCGATTGCCTTCTCTTTCGCATCCTTTTTGTTCATGCCCAAACGAACCGTCAGGCTCTCAGTGAGCTGTGAACCGATACGACGTACAGGGTTGAGGGCGGTCATTGGATCTTGGAAGATCATTGCCATTCCGGTGCCCCAGAGTTCGCGTACTTCATCCTTAGGCATATTTGAGATGTCTTGGCCTTGGTATGTGATTGTTCCGGTACGAGTGGCGGTACCCGGCAAAAGCCCCATGGTTGCTCGCGAAAGAACAGTTTTTCCTGAACCGGACTCGCCAACCACGCCGAGACTTTCACCCGCAAGCAGTTCGATAGTTACATCATTTACAGCCTTCAGATTGCCTCGTGGTGTGGCAAAGCGAACCGACATATTGTCGATCTTCAGAAGTGAACTCATATTTTTGACTCTCTCTTGTCAAGGCTGGTGCGAACATAGTCGCCGAACCAATTGCACGAAATTACTGTTAGAGCAATGGCTCCTGCAGGAAGGTAGACCTCCCACGGAGAGTAGGCAATGTTGCCGCGTCCGTTTGCAAGCATGGAACCCCAACTAGCACCACCAGGAACACCAATACCAAGAATGGCTAAGGACCCTTCAACGATGATGACGGATCCGATTGCAAGGAATCCGATAGCCAAAATTGCAGGTGCAACGTTTGGCAAGATGTGTTTGCGAATGATGGTGAAGTTCTTTGTACCCATCGATTTTGAAGCCAACACGAATTCGCGACTTGACCACTGCAGTGTCGCGCCACGGGCGATACGGCCAAGAATCGGAATGATCACGATGGTTAGAGACAAAATGAGCACGCTAACACGACGGGTGATAGTCGCCGGATGGTTTTCGTCTGAGTAGGCGAGCACTGAAAGCAAAGCGAGTGACAGAACAAGGTTCGGAATGGAAAGCATGACGTTAAACGCCATAGTCACCAGCATGTCGACTTTTCCGCGGAAGTAGGCCGAAGTAACACCGATGAAAGTTCCGATTGCTCCGCCGATCAGTACCGATGACAACGACACCAACACTGATAGTCGAGCACCGTTAACTAGGCCAGCAAACATGTCGTATCCATCGAGTGTGGTTCCGAGAATATGAGAATGATGAAACGGGTGAACGCCGAGACTGTCGTAGAACGACTGATCCCAACTTGGTGCGGGAAGCATCCAGCCGAATAATGCCAAAAGTACGATGAGGGCAATCCATGAGCCAGCAAGATAGAAACCAATTGGCCTCTTGCGTTTGCGCTTCACTTTTACGGGCTTTTCGACTTCGGTGGGTGAAAGCTGTGATGTCTCAGACACGACGTTCCCTCGTTCTTGGATCGGTGATGTTGGTGAGTAAGTCAACAGTGGTGTTGAAAAAGACATAAGCGAATGAAACGAGTGCAATCAGGGTTTGCATTGCAATTACTTGGCGCGAACCAATTGAATATGCGATCTCGTATCCAATTCCGGGAATAACAAAGATTGTTTCAACGATGATTGTTCCGCCGATAAGACCGCCCATGTTGAGGGCAGCAGAAGTGAGCAATGTTGTACTTGATGGACGGAACACATGCTTCCAAAGTACGCGCCTGTTCGAAATGCCTTTCGAGGCTGCCATTGTGACGTAGTCCTCTTTCAGTGTCGCGATCACGTCAGTACGCAGAAGACGCGTATATGACGACGTGAGACCAACTGCAAGGCTCGTCACCGGAAGAATCATCAATTTAAAGTGCTGCCACGGATGTCCGAAAGGAGATGCATATCCGATCGGGTCAACCCAGCCAAGTTGCACAGCAAAGATCAGCGACAAGATGAGCGCAAGTGCGAAGCCAGGTACCGAAACTGAGGTGAACAAGACAGTGCTAGTGATGCGATCGAAGCGACTTCCTTCTCTGTATGCAGAGATGAGGCCAAGTGGAATTGCCAAAGTGAGTGCAACAATCTGCGAGTACAAGATTAGGAAGAGGGATGGTGGAAGACAGCGCTTCAAAACTTCAGAAACTGAGCGGTATCCACCGTTGAGGTAGTACTTGCCGAAGTCGCCTGTGAGCATATGAGATAGCCAATGCCAGTAATAACCAAAGACACCTTTATCCAAACCAGTCTCATGACGAATAACGTCGCGTACAGCTTGAATGCCGTTCGGTACTAAGAGCGCTGCCGGATCGCCTGGCAACATCCACATCAAGAGTGACAACAGGAATGTGGCGATGACTACAACAGTGCTCATCAATACGAGGCGCTTAATTAAAAGTCGCGCAATGTCCATGAACCCCCCTTTGGTTATCTGGACAATCTAATACAAAGAAAGAGGCGGCGCCCAATTCGGACGCCGCCTCTTTCGAGTTTTTTTATCGAATGATCAAACGATTACTTTTTGTAAACGCCGGTCCAGTCAATGCCCCAGTTTGTAACAAGTCGCTGTGACTTGCCCTTTTCAATCTGAAGTGTTCCGATTCCGCCGAGTGTTTTTCCGGCAAAGAAGTCGTAGTAGAAGTTCAACACAGAACCCATAATTGCTTGGCTCTGCAGGATTGCAGTTCCGTTCTGGTACTGAGCTTGTGCTCCAGCCTTTGAGTTAGCGGCTTCACCTGCGTAGAACGCTGTGTCAACCGTGGTATCTGAGTGGTGGTTCAATCCGAGGATTGTTCCCAAAGATGTACGGAAGAAAGCAGCCATTGGGCTCTTTGATGCTGTTGGAAACGCATTTGTTAACAAGAATGGCAAGTTGAACGTTACGTCAGTTCCTTCGAAAAGAAGGATTGAAATAGCGTCGTATGCGTTGTAATACGCACCAGCTGTTGGCGATGCATTGAATGCCTTAGCAATAATGACAGCGCCTTCTTCGACAACGAAGTTGTAGGTGATATCACAAGCTGCCCACATTGTCTGCAAGAACTTTGAGTTACTGATTGAGGTTGAGCTGACATCGCTTGGTCCTATGAAGGTAAGTGATGTTGCGCCGGTATCAGCCTTGTACAAAGCAACTTCTGCCTTGGCATACGTTGGGTCATACTTCTGGAAACCACGAGTGGTGTACATAGGGTTCGACTTGCCCACAAGAGATGTTGCAACTTGTGCTTCACCCTTTGTACGGGCCTTTACGTAGTTCTCGCGATCCAAGCAGGAAAGTACTGCATTACGAGCGTGAATGTTCTTGAAAGGTGAGCCTGGCTTGCCTTGGTTCAACCAAAGTGATGGGTAGTACTCGTATCCTGACTTGAATTCAGTTACCACTGACTTACGGTGACGCAAGTCCTTGATGAACGTTCCTTCAGAAGCGCCTGAGAACATCGCTGCGTCTACTGAGCCCTTGCGGACTGCAGCTGCACGCTGTGAACCTTCTTTGACATTAGTGAATGTGATCTTGTCGAGGTATGGCAACTTTGCACCAGACACAGGATCTGTGCGCCAGTATGAAGCGTTCTTCTGAACGATCATTTCGTCTGTGTTCCAACTAACAATCTTGAATGGTCCGGTACCGATAGGTGTCTGGGCACATGTTGTCTTGTCGAGCAACTGCGCAGGTGCACGCATGAAAGCGCGACCTGATGCATACAGAGTTCCTGGGAAGTCGTTCTGCGCGCGGTCAAGAGTGAACACAACGTGGGTTGTGTCGCCAGCGACAGCTGAAATGATGTTTGAATCGAACGGAACAGCTGTACCGAGAAGGTACGCCTTTGCTCCAGCAGCCGCAGCACCACCACCGAGATAAGCCTTGACGTATGTCAAACCTGATCCAGCTTCAATGTTCTTAACAACTGCTGCAGCATCGAATGCTTCACCGTTGTGGAATGTGATGCCTGACTTCAGTTCAACAGTCCAAGTCTTGAGGTCCTGTGAAGCTGATGCACCCTTAGCAAGGAGACCGATGTAGTCGCCGCCACGAGTTTTTTCAAACAATGACTCATACACAGTACGAGTAGCCATGAGTGAAGAGTTAGCTGGGTTGTTACCAACACAGAAACCGGGGAAGGTGTCGAAAATTCCGACCTTTACTTCTCCGCCGTATTTGGAAGCATTTGGCTTTGATGCCGCTTGACTTCCGGTTGAGGCCATTGTGGTGATCGCAATAGTGGCCGCAACTGCTACCCCTATACGACGCATCACACGTGACCGAGTGATCTGACTTTGAGTCATTGAGTTCCCCCCAAATATGTACACCTGTATTGATGTGACGAAAGCCACCATATCAGCCATTGAAGAGGTGACGCCAGACACAGGATGGAAATTCGTTGCCTTAGGCAAATATTTTCTCGCCTAGGGGACGGAGGTGGAGTTGGATTTGCCAATAACAAAGGGGATGGGGGCAATCCTTGCGGAAAATCCCCATCCCCTTTGAAGATGGTGTTGTCAGATGGCGATTAGGCCGTCTTGTATACGCCTGTCCAGTCGATGCCCCAGTTGGTGACAACGCGCTGTGTCTTGCCCTTTACCAATTGAAGCTGGCCAATTCCGGCCAACTTCTTCGAGGTGAAGAGTGTGTAATAGGTGTGAGTGACGTTGCCCATGAAGCCGTTTGTCTGCAGGTAGGCGGTGCCTTCTGCGTACTTGGTCTTGGCTGAAACTTTAGATTGAGCTGCTTCGCCTGCATAGAACAAGGTGTCGACATTCGTATCTGAGTGGTGATTCAGACCCAAAACAACTCCAACGCTGTTCTGGAAGAGTGACTTCACTGGGCTCGTGCTAGTTGCAGGGAATGCGTTGGTGATAACGAACGGCAAGTTGAACGTGACGTCTGTTCCTTCGAAAAGAAGAATTGGAATCATGTCGTATGCGTTGTAGTACTCGCCAGATGCAACTTTCGGTGCAGCATTGAATGCCTTTGCGATAATGACAGCAGTTTCTTCAACGACAGTATTGGCTGTGATGCCGCACTTGGCCCAAGTCTCTTTGAGGAACTTTGCGTTAGCTTGTGATGTCGAAGACGTATCTACTGGCATTGAGAATGTGAGATCAGTTTTTCCGGTCTCTGTCTTGTACGCGGCTACAAAATTCTTTGAGGCGGCAACATCAAACTTTGAAAATCCGCGAGTTGAGAACATGTCGCTCTTTGGTCCGACCAATGATGTCGGCACAGTGCCTTCGCCCTTTGTACGTACCTTGACGTAATTAACACGGTCAAGGCAAGAAAGAACGGCGAGACGCGCATTTTTGTTTGCGAATGGCGAGCCTGGCTTTCCCTGGTTCAACCACAATGAAGGGAAGTACTCAACAGGTGACTTGAATTCGTTCACAACGGTCTTGCGAAGTCGAAGGTCTTTGATGAAAGTTCCTTCTGCAGCTCCTGCGAACATTCCAGCATCGAGTGCACCCTTGCGGACTGCAGCTGCACGCTGTGAACCTTCTTTAACATTCGTGAATGTGATCTTGTCGAGGTATGGCAATTTTGCCCCAGAGTTTGGATCTGTGCGCCAGTACGAAGCGTTTTTTGCGACGATGAGCGAATCAGTTGTCCAGCTCACAAGCTTGAATGGTCCAGTGCCTGACGGCACTGATGAACATGAAGTTGAAGTTGCAAGCTGCAATGGTGAGCGCATGAAGCCGCGGCCAGATGCGTACAGAGTTCCGAGGAAGTCATTTTGTGCGCGGTCAAGAACGAACTCGACAACATATGTTGACTTCGCTGAGAAGCTCTTGATGTTCGCAGCAAATGCAGCGCCGGTACCTACTGTGTATGACTTTGTTGCGTAAGCAGCAAGTCCAGCAGCACCTTGAGCAGTTGCGTTACCGCCAGCTTTTGCAGCTGCAGCAGCGCCGGCTGCGTATGCGCCGGCTGCAATCAGACCTGTTGTTGCTTGGTAGTTCGTAACTACGGCTGCAGCGTTGAAGTCAGCACCATCGTGGAACTTAATTCCTTCGCGAAGGGTGACTGTCCATGTCTTTAAGTCAGGTGAAGCGACGGCTCCACTTGCAAGAAGGCCGACGTAGTCGCCGCCAACTGTGCGCTCAAACAATGTTTCGTACATCGAGCGAACTGCCATGAGCGCGGAGTTGGCTGGGTTGTTGCCAACGCAAAAGCCAGGGAAGGTGTCGAAAATTCCGACCTTTACTTCGCCGCCGTATTTTGCAGCAGATGGATCAGTAGCAGCTTGACTGCCTGTAGAAGCCACGGTTGAAATCGCTATTGCTGTTGCTACTGCAACACCAACGCGACGCAATACACGTGAGCGCATTGAGTGAGTTTGTGTCATAAGAATTACCCCTAAAACTGTCGCACCCGAGTGGTGTGACATCAGTCAAGGTAGTGCGCAAAACACTGCGAGTGTTGTCGTGTGACATACGACCACGAGTAGTTCGCTTCACCTAACTTTTAAAAAAAATTGTGTGCGCCAACCAAATTGTTTTCACAATCGTTTGTGAAAACAAATTTACATACTAGAAAAAATATGTACTTTAATTGCGCCCGCTTGTCGATCGTTCGCAACTTCGAACGCGCGAACTGAATCCTCTAACGAGAAACGGTGAGTTATCAACGTGTTGATGAGTTCCGGATGGCGAACAAGCATGTCGACTGCATCTTCAAAGTCATTCTGTTCGTGATTGTGGTTATAGAAGATAGACGGAACGAGCGATATCTCTTTTAACATCATTTGATTTTTGATTTGGATACTGCTCCAGATCATTCCGAACTCAACAACGCTTCCTCGTGGTCGTGTGGCATTGAAACATGCATCGAGAGACTCTTGCGTGCAAACGGCATCGAACGAAACGTCGTAGTTGACGCCGGGCTTGGCTACAGCGTTGACTCCCAGTTTCTCTGCAGCTTCAACTTGGTGAGGATGGCGACACACAATGTCAACTGTGATGCCCCTGTCGGCCAATACTGAGGCTGTCAATAGGCCGATCGACCCAGAACCGACGACAACGGCGGACATGCCTCTTATAAGAGGCACCCGATTCACTCCATGGATCACCACAGCGAGAGGCTCCACGAGGCCAACAATGGCTGGATCTGTGCCGACGGGGACTGGTACTAGGCGAGATGGCTCAACGCGTACAAACTCGGCTAGGCCTCCGTTAATAGAGGTGCCATGAAGAGAGGCAGCTGCTTCTCGACATGTGTGGGGAAATCCGGAAGCACATTGGGGGCAGGACCCGCATTCGCCGGTGGGGCGAACAGCGACTAGTCGGCCATCAGCTGTGAAGCCTCCGAACTCGTGACCCAAAATGACGCCGGAAAGGCCTGACGCAACCAGGTGTAGATCTGAACCACATATGCCCGCTGACGTAACGGTGATGAGTTCACCCGTACCTGTGGGTTCGTCGTGGTCCGTCACGAAGATTGAACCTTGTGAAGACGTAACTGCTCGCATGCGCAAACAGTACTACTCAGTTATTTAGCAGTCGTTGTTGTTGTGCTGCTGGTTGAACTTGTTGACGATGTGGTTGGCGATGTCGAGGTCGATGTTGTCGACGGAGCAATGGTTGTGGTCGTGCTACTGGTTGTTGTGCTTGCGTTAACAACAGAGATACCGAATGATGAAATAGCCGGCACTAAGAACGCACTTCTGGTTTTGTAGCCAGAGACAGTGAGATGTACGCCGTCTTCGATGAATCTGCTCTTGGATGCCGGAGAGAAAGCGGTGTTCCAATCTGCGATCTGAAGATTTGGATATCGCAGTTTTGCTAATCGCAATTCCTTGTTGAAGCGAACGCCGCGCGCGCGCCAGTCGCTGCGACCTGTTTGTGAAAATTCCAAATTGACCCATAAGACAGGAAGCCCGCGGGCTTTCAACATGACAGTGTCGATCACCCAGTGCGGGTACCAGGTTTCAGGTTTCGAAATCATGTCGTTGGTGCCAAGTGCTACGACGAGAGCAGTAGTGG
>Ga0194041_10000449_pt1 | contig 16519 bp, 12 predicted proteins | sample JunL449m_MetaG_FD_160082 | JGI IMG/M metagenome (GOLD analysis project Ga0194041, IMG submission 160082) | Anoxic zone freshwater microbial communities from boreal shield lake in IISD Experimental Lakes Area, Ontario, Canada - Jun2016-L442-9m | ecosystem: Environmental > Aquatic > Freshwater >...
GTAGAACCCGTTGCGCGTCTCGACCTCGTTGACGAGCAGCGTCGACTTACCAATACGGCGACGGCCGTAGAGCAGGCCGAGCAGCGGCCGAGCAGCAGCGGTGTCGATGAAGCTAGAGACGACCTCGCGATACATGGAACCTCCTCCTGTACATACTCTGTGAAGCACATACTATCAGTTAGTCATAGCTTTCTTATCAGGCCGAATCGACCCGGCCCCAATACCCCGCTCTGTCATGCCAGCGACCCCCCATAGGGGGTCAGGCGCAAGACAGAGCGAGTTGGTTGGGGGATTTTGAGCGAGTTGGTTGGGAGTTGGTTGGGAGTTGCTTATTTGGTTGGGGGTTAGGTGGCTGGTCCAATACTCCTCGACCTAATTGTTCGGGCCAGCGCCGTCGCAAATATGCCCCGTTGATCTCTCAGGGGCTTTCCTCAGGGCCCCCCGAGATGTACGGTGAATTAATTATGCGGGGGATTCGAAAGTCAGCGGCCTTAATCGCGGTTTTGGCAGCAGCTGCTGTTTTGGCCTCTGCCTGCGCGGGTTCGCCGCCTCCGCGGCCGTTGCCGCCGCGACCTGGCCAAGGCCCAGCAATTGGGGAGCGCACCTATTTGGTACGGGCAGGGATCGAGCAGGTTTATGTAACTGACGCGACGGTAGGCGGCACAGTCAGCCTGACCGGGCCGGGAACCCCTACACAATCCAAAGTCGCCGACACATTTGGCAGCGTGGTTTTCCGTGGACTCACCCAGGGAAGCACTGTGACCGTCACCGATGAGTCAACTGCCGCATCGCAAACCGTTCGCGTTCTTGATGTTGATGAACCGCCCTCGGATGCGTTCTATCGAGCGCCACTCATGCAGGCAGGGCTCAATTACATCCCCATGCGCGATGGCACGCTGCTCGCCATAGTGGTGCGGCCCCCCGTGGGCCTGTCCGTCTCTGATGGCCCCTTTCCAACTCTGATTGAATATTCCGGCTACGCCGTGAGCGGCCCTCAAGACCCGCTTGCAGACAAGGTGGCCCGACTGCTTGACCCGTCGCTGCCGGGTGACCCGCTCACTCCGGGCGGCGAGACCTTCGTTGGCGGCGTTCTGGCTCGGTTGGCTGGCTACGCAACCGTGTCCGTTCAGTTGCGAGGCACAGGATGTTCCGGCGGAGAGTCCGACCTGTTTGACCTTCCGAGTTCGTATGACGGCTATGACGTTGTTGAAACTCTCGCTCGTCAGCCATGGGTGCTCAACGGCCGCCCCGGAATGATCGGGATTTCATTCTCGGGGTTCTCACAGATCGCCACTGCTGCTACTCGGCCACCGCACCTTGCAGCAATCGTGCCGCTGTCGTTCCTAGGTCGTGTGTGGGACGTTGGGCGACCGGGCGGGATCTTCAATACTGGGTTCGCCGAGACCTGGCTTGCAGACCGAGTTGCCACTGCGCGTCCGGCCCCATCTGATGGAGCGATGGACTACGCGAACACGCTGGTAGCCACCGATGCCAACTGCAAAGAGAATCAACGCCTGCGCTTACAGACTCGTGACGGAGACGGAATTTTCCGCAACACGGTGCTCAACCTTGAGGACTATCAGCGCCGTGACCTTGAGCAGCGACTCGATCAAATAGATGTGCCCGTTTTTGGTTCGCTGCAGTTCCAAGATGAGCAGACGAGTGCTTACGCCATGCTCAACCTCAACAAACTCACCGAGCGCAACCCCCGAGCATGGATGACGCTCAGCAGCGGCGAGCACAACGATTCGCTAAGTCCCGACACCATCGTGGACCTGTTTCAGTTCCTCGACTTGTACGTGGCTCGAAGGACCCCTGACCTAAAGGTCGGCCTGTATCTGACCACTTCGATCATCTTCGGTTCCGGGGGAGCAGGCTTGCCGTTCCCCTCACTTGCGGGCTTGAGATTTGGTGACGCGTTGCGTCGATGGGAGTTGCGTCCGCAGTATTCATTTGGGGTTGAACGTGACAAGGGAAGCGGCAACGGTGCGAGCGGCACTCGCTGGAAGTTCACCTCGTCTTCGTTCCCGCCCGCCGGAGCCACCACAAGCACTTGGTACCTCTCTGCTGACGGGGCACTAGCGCCCAGACCGCCTACAGCCGGTGTCGATGGATCTGCAGCGTATGTCTCTGATCCGTCCCGTCGACCGGCATCGAGCAGTTCGGGTTGGACTCAGGTTCCATCCAACAACGGCCTGGGATTTGTGTCGCCACCGATGGCCGCCGATGCCGTAGTGGCCGGCCCGATCGGCGCTGACCTGTGGGTGTCCTCTACTGCGAGCAACACGGACCTGCAGGTGACCGTGACCGAGGTGCGGCCTGATGGTAAGGAACTGTTCGTAACCAACGGCGTGCAACGCGCATCGTTCCGAGAGGTAACAGGAACCGACCCAATCAAGCCCAACATCGACTTCACCTCTTCCTCGCCGCTGCAGCCCGGTGCCAATCGGGTGCGGGTGCAAGTGTTGCCAGTCGTGCACGCGTTCCGGACCGGCAGCCGGATCCGAATTGTGGTTGCACCGGTCGGTGGCGATCGCCGAGTGTGGCGCTACGACTCAGTGGACGATGGCGTGGCTCCGACCAACTCATTGTTCTTTGGAAGCTCGACTCCATCCTCAATTTCTTTGCCACTAGCTACAGGCGTGGAGCCCCCGAGCCCGATCGGGTCCTGCCCATCATTTGGCCAGCCATGCCGCAGCTATCAGCCGCTCGCCAACGGCGGCTGACAACCCAAATCCCCTCGCTCTGTCTTGCGCCTGACCCCCTATAGGGGGTCAGGCGCATTACGAAACGAATTGGTGGGGCAACTGGCCCGTGCGAAATTGATGTACTCACCTTTCAGCGGCCTGTCAGCATCGGGTTCCACTAGGGTTTGCACGCTTTGGAGCAACCGCTAAATCAAGGGGGATCGCATGGGTAGTGCTTTCGATGCATTCAGATATGACGGTCTTCGGGCTTTAGTGGTCGGCGGTGCTAGCGGTATGGGCGCAGCAGTGGCCAACCTTGCCGCTGATGCCGGTGCCAAGGTCACCATCATGGACATCCTGCCGGTTGATCACCCCGACAGGCAGTCGATTCGGCTCAACCTGTCCGAGCGCTCATCGATCGATGAGGCACTCGCTGCGCTTGGCAGTCCAGTCGACGTGGTGTTCTCCTGCGCGGGGGTAGCAGATGGCACTCCGGGGATTGAACGCATCAACTTCATTGGGCATCGCTACCTGATCGACGGTCTTCTTGAGCGCGAGTGGTTGCCCCGAGGCAGTGCCATTGGGATGATCTCCTCTGCTGCGGGCCTTGGCTGGGAGGCAGAGCTCGAGACGCTGCTGGAGTTTTTAGCAATCAGTGACTGGGATGATTCTGTTGCTTGGGTGGTCGAACACGGAAAGGCCGACTACCTGTCGACGAAGCGTGCGATGTGCGCGTACGTCGCAGCTCAAGGTGGGCCCCTGCTCGCACGTGGAATCCGAATCAATGCTGTCTGCCCTGGCCCCACCCTCACCCCGCTGGCACAGGCAAACGCCGAGATGTGGCTGGACTTTGGATCGGACTATCGGGAAGAGATCGGCATTTCTGCATCTAGCCCCGAGGAGCAAGCGGCAGTGCTGGTGTTCTTGTGTAGCAGGGCTGCCGCAGCAGTCACCGGTCAGACGGTTGTCTCTGATTCGGGCTATCTGGCCTCGGGGCTGGCGCATTCATTCGAACCGGCAACTCCTGTGGCTGAGTTCCTGTACGGGCGGTTTGGTTGAGTTCCGTGAACATGGTCAGGGCTTTCGCAGCAGGAGTTCACTATGCAACTCGAAGCTAAGTCGGCAATCGTTACCGGCGGCGCCGGAGGACTGGGAGCGGCAACTGTTCGCCACCTGCATGAACTTGGAGTCTCGGTAGTCGTCTTCGATCAGGCTTCGGATCGCGCTGAAGCGCTCGCAGCCGAACTTGGTTCGGGGGTCGCCGGTGTCGGCGGAGACATCAACGATGATTCCGCTGTGACCGAAGCGATTGCCGCCGCCCAAAGTATGGGTACCTTGGCGTTCCTGGTAAATGTTGCTGGCGGCGCAGCAGGTGCCGGGCGCTTAGTTGGACGTGGGGGAGTGCCCCATGACAAACAGAGCTTCATTGACACCATGACAATGAATGCCTTCGGCACCTTTAACGTCACGCGCCTTGTGGCCGCTGCGATGTCTGTAAACGAGCCCAATGAGGATGGCCAGCGTGGGGTTGTGGTGAACACTGCGTCGATCGCAGGTATGGAAGGCCAAACCGGGCAGCTGGCCTACGCCTCGGCCAAAGCGGCGATTCTGGGCATGACGTTGCCGATGGCCCGTGACATGGCTCCTCTGGGAATCCGGGTCTGTGCCATTGCCCCTGGCACGATGGGTACGCCGCTTATGGAGATGGCCCCGGAAGCAATGAAGCAGGATCTAGTTGCCAACATCGTCAACCCGAAGAGACTGGGACGACCCGAGGAGTTCGCGCTGCTCGTCGAGTCAATTCTCCGCAACGATTACCTCAACGGCGAGAACATTCGGCTTGACGGAGCGCTGCGGTTTCCACCCAAATAGGCGAGTCCGCAAGACCTCTGGATTTGAAATGAGGTCTCATCGGCGGCTGACAACTCAAATCCCCTCGCTCTGTCTTGCGCCTGACCCCCTATAGGGGGTCAGGCGCATTACGAAACGAGAGTGGGTAGCGCCAGAAATCAGGTGCCGGCTTCTTTTGCTTCTGTCACCAGAAGTAGCGAGGCCACAAGGAAGAAAAAGCCGCCGATGGAGGTTCCAAGATTATCCATCCGTGGTGCAGCAAGGCCGCCGGATGCTGGCAGTACCAGCGCTGCGATGGCTGCAAGACCAAAGGCTGCAGACCCGCACAGATTCAGCACCGCAATCCACCAGCCCGTATCGGCTGCGCGGAGTTGACGCCCAGCGGCGGCCGCTGCTCGCATCGCAACTGCGCTAGAGAGCAAGAAGCAGACCGACCCAATCATGTCGGGTGCCCAGACCCTGACGTTTTCTTGCCGAGCCGACCAACCCACTGCCATCGCCATCACGGTGGTCACGTTGAACGCAAGGGTTCCAATCAGCTGAATGCCGTCTGCCCACCAGTCAGAGGATTCGGGCTGTCGCCAGCGCCGAACGGTCGAACCGCTGCGCGCAACACTGCTGCCTACGACACCGCTGCCTGCAACACCGCTGGGTCCCTCACCCACAACTTGCAGAAACGACAGTGATGCAGCGCTGGTAAAGCAGATTGAACCGAACACAAAGACAAGGGAGTCGTTGCGATCGCCGAGCCAGACAGCCACCGACGGTAGGGGGCCAAGTGCAAAGCAGAGCGACCCCACAGAGAACAGCGAGGCGATCCACCAAGTACGCGCTGAGACTCTCGCCGAGGGGTGTTCGTGGTGGCGGTGTGGCACGTGCTTAGTCTGTCAGGCGTGCCTCTGAAGTTCCCCTTTCCTCCTGTGTCAGACCTCCTGAAGGTGGGCGGATTCTCTTTCGGCGTCTTTCAAGGCCAGAGGGCGCAGTGGTGGGGCTAGCCTCCGGCGGTGAAGACAATCGGAAATATCTTGTGGTTTGTTCTGGCTGGGTTTTGGTTGGCCTTGGGGTGGGCATTTGCTGGGGTCGTCTGCTGCATCAGCATTGTCGGGATTCCGTTTGGCATTCAGGCATTCAAGCTGGCGGGTTTTTCTCTGTGGCCGTTCGGGCGGACTGTTGTCGCGAATGATGAGGATTCAAGCGTGCTCGAGACCGTGTTCAATGTGATCTGGCTCTTACTATTTGGATGGGGATTGTTTCTTGCCTCAATGACAACAGCGGTTCTGTTATGCATCACCATCATCGGAATCCCGTTTGCAGTTCAGTCCTTCAAGATTGGCGTGCTTGCCCTGTGGCCGTTCGGTCGCACCGTGATCGCTGACTGATTGTTTACTGAGCGCTGCTAACTTTCGTCAATGCGGGTCTTTGAGCCAAGTCTCTCTCTTGATCAGGACCAGGTTCGGCTCTCCTGTGGTGTGGTCATTTCTGGCCAAGAGCGGTCCTGGCAAATTGCTGCGCCCTCGGAGTACGTTCGGTTTGTAGCTCCAAGCGTGGTTCCTTTTTTACCCCTCGCCACGGTGCTCTGCTCCTTTCTGGGCGAGGACCTTCAGATCGACCAAGCTGTTTCAGCAGCGCAGCTCGATGGGCTGCGCTTGGCTGCAGAACTCTTTGCCGAATGGTGGGGCTGGTCTGTTCCAAACATTCAGGTAGCTGTCGACCCAGCCCCAGTGCCCACTCGGGAACGTGGGCAGTCAGGGTTGCTCTTTACCCGCGGCGTTGATTCAACTGCATCGCTAGTTGCAGCACTTGATGGCTCTGTGCCAGCAGTCACGCAACTCATTGGTGTCGATGGCCTCGAGCCGAATCACTCGCCGCTGATCGCTGCGCAGATTTGGGCAGACACCCAAACAGTGGCTGACTCGGTGGGTCTGCCGCTGATCCGACTCAGGACAAATCTCCGAGACGAGGCCGACCGGGTCCTTCCCTGGGGGGAGACGCACGGGGCAGTGCTACTTGGGACCGCACTTGTTCTGGGCCCCATGTTGGACAGACTCAGCATTTCTCAGACTGTTGACGCTGCGCACGATGGCCCGCATGGCAGCAGCGCTCGACTTGATCCGATGTGGTCAACCGCTACGACCCAGGTAGTTGCGGTTCACTCAGAGATGGGTCGGGTGCAAAAGGCCGCTGTTGTCGCAACTCGACCGGATCTCGCAGCCGCGATCAAAGTGTGTTGGCAGGGCGATACACGCAGGAACTGCGGAAGGTGTCTGAAGTGCCTACACACCATGACCTGTTTTGAGTTGCTGGGCGCGGGTGACCTTGTTGAGTCGGCCTTTGATGAACCATTCAACCCCGAGGCGATTCGTCAGCTTGGCGGACCCAGTCCGGCAGTGGCCTTGGGGCAAGTGGTTGACGCCATTGGCGAGGATCATGTTGTCCTTCGACAGGCCTGGGAGGATTACCTCTCCCGGATCGTAAACGGCGAGCGACGTGGCCTCGCCGGGCTCGACCCTGCTGCCAGATTTGCTACAGCCGGGGTTCCACTCAGCCCGCAGGAGTTGGTTGGTTGGGGTAGCAACGCTCGCAGTATTCCGCTGCCACTTGAGCATCGCCATGCGCTATGCGCGCTGACTGTGGATGTTCAACGACCGATTGACTGGTGTCTGGCTGACCGCAAGGGTTCAGGGTCAGTTGAGTTAGCTGCTGAGCTGACTGATCACTGGCCAACAGGTGCAGTTCTTATTGTTGACGCAGAGATTTCGGGTGTTCCACCCGGTGCGGTCTCTAGGATTTTGAGCGCATCCAAACTTCGCTGCTGGTTCAGCGAGGAAGCGTTTCTCGATGGCATTCGTTTGACTGAGGCAATCGAACATGGATGTGCCCCCATTCAATTTATGCATGAAGAACAGCTGCAACTTGTCAGATCTGAGCTTCCCGCCTGGGCCTGGCCGTTACTGCGCGGCATGCAGCAGGTTGAGCAGGGACTTCCAACTGATGAAGAACTCGAACAGGTCTTGCGGGCAGCGGTTCAACTCGCTGTGCTCGGCTCGCCGGTTACTTCCGATTATCTAGCGAAGGCCGGCGCGGCGTGAGCGGCCAACGTGGCCAGGGTGGCCAGAGTGGTCAACGTGCTCAGGGTGGTCAGAGCGGTCTGAGAGGGTGGCTGTTGCGGCTGCGGGGAATCCCTGCGCGCACTGAACGCATCGACCGGGTGTCACAGCATCTTGATTCAGCGAGCTATTCGCTTCTGGCCACAGCCGGAGAAACGACTGCGCTGATCGAGTCGCTGCACGCTCGCTTGCAACGCCTCGAATCCGAGATTGCCTGGACGCGAGAGAGCCAAACGGCGCAGTTGCAGCCGCTGTTGCAACGCATCGAACAGCAGTCCGAATTGCTTGCGCAGTTGCATTCTTTGCAGGTGAGTTCAGATTCGCTAGCTCAGAGCAGACACAGCGAACTTTCCAGTTTGGTTGCTCAAGCAATCCACGCAACGGGGGTAGACCTTGAAGCAACGCTTGCCCCGAGTCGCGATGCCGCACTGGCCGAGTTAATTGCAGATTTACCCGCACAGGCGCCTAGGGCCGAGGGCCTGAGCGTGATGATTATTACCTGGAACCATGGGGCATGGCTGCGAAGGGCAATCGACTCGGCGCACCGATCTCTCGAGTTGCTACCAGATCATCTGGCGGGGAAGATCCTGATCTTCGACGATGCGTCGAACGACGAGACTGCGACGCTGCTTGAATCCCTGAATGAGGATTCCAGGATTCGTGTTATTCGCTCCGAGGTAAACCTCAGCCTGACTCGGGCTCGTAATGCCTTACTCGCCGTATGCCCAACCACTCACGCTGTCATTCTTGATGCCGACAATCGGTTGTCTCCAGCAGGTGTGGCCCAGGTCTACGAAGTGGCTGCGACACACCGAGCCGCAATCACCTTCGGGCATGTCTTGGCCTCAACCGAGCCTGCCTCGGGGGTTCGGACGCAGTGGGATGCCTTTGCGTACGCACCATCTCCCTGGAGCCTTCGCAACGGGTACTGCTTTGATTCCATGGCCATCATTGATGTTGAGTCTGTGATCCAGGCCGGTGGTTACTCAACCGACCCGCAACTCGCAGGTGTTGCCGATGATCTTGAACTGCTCCTGCGGACGCTTCGACAAGGAAAGCCAGTGGCCTTTGTTCCGGCCGTGCTGGGCTTCTACCGCAAGACGATGCTGCGTCACAGCACTACTGCAGCCGATCAGAAAAGTGTCGAGAATCGAATCGCCCGCCGTTACCTGTATGACGACCCCGATTTTGAGCAGTTCCTGTTGTTTGGCGCCCATCCCGCCACTGGCATTCTCTGGGCATCTGCTAGCGCCGAAGCCCGAGTAGGCGCTCCTGTGACTACTGCGACTCAGCCATCTCTTGCATCTCCAAGCGGGCCCCGAATTCTGGTAGTTGCTCCGGGTGGGGTTGGCAATATTGGCGATGATGCAATCAGCGCCTGTGCTGTGCGGCGGATTCGCCGAGCATTCCCGGACTGTCGAATCGAGATGATTTCAGATCGTGGTCTTCCACAAATGAGCGGACTGCCCGTGGTGTGGATCGGGACCGTGCTTCAAGCTTGGACCGGGTTGCGCTCTGAGGAACTCAGCAGCGGTGCTGATCTGAGCCAAGGGCAGGTAACTGCAGAACAGATTTCTGCTGCGCAGGCCACCCCGCCATTGCTGAATTTGGATAGTTACCAAGGTGCATTTTTTCTTGGCGGCGGCAACCTCGCCTCTGCGTTTGCTCAACATCTGCTGCAGCCGCGTGTAGCTCTCTCGCTGTGTTTGTCGGCTGCTAGGGTTCCGGTGGTTGTGTCTGGTCAGGGGGTTGGACCCTGCGACGCACAGGAACTCATGCTGGTTCAGTTGATGGCCGGGCAAGCCCAAGCATTCGGCTGTCGGGATGCAGGCTCGGCAAAACTGATCGGGTTCCAGCAGACCGGCAAGGTGGAGCTAGTTGGCGACGATGCCATGTCTGCAGTCAGAGATGCGGCTGCCGAAGCCGACTCGCAACGGCTAGATCAGGTGCTTCGGTCGGCTCTAGTGCCAGACGGGGAATTCTTGGTGTTCCATGCTCGACAGGCTTCCTACGTGGGGAGCAGCGGACTCGTTGACCTAGCAGCAGCGGTGGACCAATTTGCTGTTCAATCCAATGTGAGTGTGCTCGGGCTTGCAGTCAACAACAATCCGCCAGCCGAGGGGGAACTGCTAGCCAGCATTGCTCAGACTCCGAATCTTGCTGCAACTTGGAGGGTGATAGATGCCGGCCAATCTGTTGACCTCGCCGTTGGTCTGTTGTCTCGAGCATCATTCGTGATCACACACTCGTATCACTTGGCGCTTTGGGCCTTGCAGGCCAACACGCCGGCATTGCTCGTAGTTGACTCAGAGTATTACCGACTCAAAGCCGAGGGATTGTCGGCCTTAGCGGGGTTCCCCGGAAGTATCAGCATCACGGCACATGCAACTGCTCCAGAGATTGCGGCACGACTTGATCAGGTCCGCTCTTGGCTTGAGCAGAGCGAACTCGGCGCAGTGGCGGAGCGAGTCGAGTCATGGTGGTCAACTCAACTCAGCAGCGTTCCCACTGCTAGGGCCTCGGCCACTTAGCCAGGCATCGGGTACTCGGTCTGCCGGGGCGGGTTGAGTACCTTAAGGGGATGATTAGTTCCAGAAGTAGGACATCTCGACCCAGTTTGTTGATTGCCGCAGCGCTTGCATGCGCTGCACTTGCAGGCGGTGTCCTGCCTGGGTGTTCAAGCAGCTCTGACAGTTCCTCAACAACGGCGAGCACTGCCTCGACCACAACCGTTGACCCTGGGGCAGGTTCCACAACCACTGCCGACGGAGGCGAGATTGTCGAGACGACGTTTGCTACCACTCAGGGCCTTCCCTTTAGCGAACCGCCGGTCATTAAGAGCAGCGCTGGAGTGCTCGAGACCACGTTTGATACCAAGCCAACCGTCTTTGACGTAGCGGGCAAACAAGTCAAGGGCATGAGTTACGCCGGTGAGTTCACGGGGCCAACTCTGTTGGTCAACCCTGGCGACCTGATTCGGATCAATCTCAACAACGGCCTAAACGACGCAACCAACTTTCACACTCACGGGATGCACGTGTCCCCGATTGGAATCTCGGACAATGTCCTTCGAGTCATGGCTCCTGGTACAGACAATCTGGTCGAGATCCAAGTACCAACAACGATTAGCCCGGGGACCTACTGGTACCACGCACATATGCACGGAGACACCGAGGCTCAAGTGTTCTCGGGGCTCGTTGGTGCCCTCGTTGTAACGGGACTGACGGAGCTTTTGCCAGAGGATCTGCGTTCGGCCCCGGAGCATCTTCTTGCCCTCAGAGATCTGCAACTTGATGAAAGCGGCACAGCCATTCAGACCAAGGACATCGACAGTGGCGCACCCACTACCCGAACGGTCAATGGCTTAGTCAACCCAGTGCTCACCGCTCAGCCAGGAGAAACCCAACTTCTGCGACTGGCCAATATGAGCGCCGACATTTGGTACAAGCTCAAGATGGAGGGAGCTTCGTTCAACGTCATCGGGGAAGATGCCAATCCTGTTGGCACTGTCTGGTCCAAAGACACTTTGCTGTTGCCTCCGGGTAAGCGCTATGACGTGCTCGTGCGCTGGGATGAGCCCGGGTCGTTCAAGTTGCTCACGCTTCCGTATCAAACTGGACCAGATGGTGATAGCTACCCGCTTCGCACCCTTGCCACTGTCAAGGTCGAGGGTGACCCAGTGCCCGCCAAGGCATTGCCAACATCGCTCGCACCCACTCCTGATCTTGAGAATGCAGAGATTGCGCAACGCCGCGAAGTGGTCTTTAGTGAGAAGGAATCTGAGTCGAGGTTCTTTATCAACGGCAAGCAGTTCGAGTCGGGGAGCGTTGCCTTCTATCCCAAACTCGGCACCACCGAAGAGTGGACAATCAAGAATGTGACGAACGAGGAGCACCCGTTCCATATTCACGTGAATGACTTCCAAGTGATGTCGGTCAACGGCGTTGCTATTTCGCCGCTCAGCCTGCAAGACGTGGTGCGGCTACCCGCAAAGGGAACTGTCGTGATTCGCCTAGCTTTCACTGATTATGTGGGCAAGTTTGTGTTCCACTGTCATATTTTGGCCCACGAGGACCACGGAATGATGGCCGTGGTCGACGTGACAGAAAACGGCGGTCCCCCGCCAGCTGGCGCGGAAGAGACCACTACCTCAATGTCTGAATCCATGCCGGGCATGTAGCTGTTCTGGGCTTGCTAGCTCAGAACTTTTGATCACATCATCTGTGCTGCTGCGAACACTGACCGCAGCTTCGGCTCGAAGTGCTCAAGCGGCAGGGTTTTACGCTCCGGATCAAAGGCAATCTGATCCCACTCGTCAGCAAACTTGGCAGCTAGCGCAAACTCGCTCTCGGAAAGAGTCTCTCGGTGCTCTTCGCGCGCATCGGGGTTGCCGCCGAAGTGAGCGTAATAATGCCGACCCTGAAAATCCTGATGCACCAGAATCATGTTGAAAACCTCTGGCCGCACATAGGGCCGCAGAATCTCGGCTGCGATCTTCGGGTGATTCGGCACAGAGATTGCCTTACCGATGTCATGACACAGGGCGGCTACAACCACCTGATCGTCAGCGCCTGACTGCTCGGCCAGCGTCGCGGTTTGCAAGCAATGAGTCAGTTGGTCGGTGCCAAACCCGTCAGTGATGCTTGACAGCGAGCGCAGCAGATCAAGCACACGGTCTGCGACTCGAACCTGGTTCTTTGACGTCTCGGCGCCGATGACCGCCCACTGCTCGGCGGTGGACTCGTCCATGCGTGTAAAAGTTGAAGCCATGGAATAAGTATGGCCCGTCTTCGCACACTATGAGCAAGAAATCCTGCGGATTTCCCATCGATGTGGGTTCGCGCCAAGCTATATATCAGATGACTTCCGAACTCCTTGGCGAGGCGCAGTTTCAGTCCGATTCCACCCAACGAGTCCTTCCGACAAGGGGCCAAGTCCGAGCGGTGATTCCCGATGAGTGCTTTGACCGAAACACGGGGCGTTCTTTGGCCTATCTGGCAGGCTCCTTTGCCCTAGTGGTCAGCCTTGTTGTTGCTGCAGTTGTCTGGTTACCCATGACTTGGGCTTGGCTGCCGGTCTGGGCGGTCTATGCGGTGGTTACTGGAACAGCTGCAGTGGGCTTATGGGTCGTCGCGCATGAGTGCGGTCACGGCGCATTCTCGGCCATAGGTTGGCTGCAGGACACAGTTGGATTTGTGCTCCACTCGGCGCTGTTAGTTCCATATTTTTCCTGGCAACGGAGCCATAGCCTTCATCACGCTAAGACCAACCACCTTGACGAGGGCGAAACCCATGTCCCGGGTCGGGCAACGTTTCATAGCCATTCAAGTTCCGAACGCTCCTTGCCAAAGCATCCAAACCTTGCAGCCGTAATCGCAATTTCGCAGGCGCTGCTCATTGGTTGGCCTGCGTATCTTCTTGCTGGAGCCTCTGGTGGACCGAGCCGGGGCAAGACCAATCACTTCTGGCCGATCCGGCCGTTCTCTACTGAGTTGTTCCCTCCACGCTGGCACCGTCGAGTGTGGGCATCAACTGCTGGAGTCCTTCTGGTGCTAGCGGCTCTTGTGGCGTGGTCGGTTGCAGTGGGCTCTGTAGTACCCGTGTTGCTGCTCTACGTAGGGCCTTATTTGGTAGTCAACGCGTGGCTAGTGACCTACACCTGGCTGCAACATACCGACGTCAAGATCCCCCACTTTGCGGACCCGGATTGGTCTTGGATGCTGGGTGCGTTTCAGACCGTCGATCGCCCTTACGGCAAGCTGATTGACCTTCTGCACCATCGCATCGGCAGCACGCACGTGGCGCATCACATTGATCACCGCATCCCTCACTATCACGCACAGGCTGCCACCGAGGCGATTGCCGCTGCGTTCCCTGAGTGGTATCGGTTCGATCCGACTCCGATCCCAGCTGCGCTCTGGCGTGTCGGAAGAGACTGCGTGAACGTAGCGGACACTGAGGGTGGCTGGTATTTTAGCGATCTCCGCTGAGCACAGCCTTGTCCGATGCTGCTAGTAAAGGGACATGAAGACCTTTGCTGACGGCACCACGGTTTCTGTTTCTACTGCTCAGGGCGCCCTTCGGGGTGTATGGAATGACCAGATTGCCCGCTTTAGCGGGGTGCCCTTTGCGCAGCCGCCGATAGGTGAACTCAGGTTTCGGCCTCCAGTTGCAGCCGAACCATGGGAAGGTGAGCGTGATGCAACCGGTTTCGGGCCGGTCTCTGCGCAGAATCCCTCGCTCATGGACTCACTCTTTGGTGGCGAGTCTGAGGAGTGGTCAGAAGATTGCTTGTACCTCAACGTCTGGACTCCGCAACTCCCCATCCAAGACGAACCAGCGACTGGTTCTGGCCTTGCGGTCATGGTGTGGATCCATGGCGGCGGATTCGAGATGGGTTCGGGTTCATCTCCGCTCTATCACGGCGAGTCATTTGCGCGTGATGGCGTTGTCCTAGTCACGCTCAACTACCGACTCGGCGCCCTCGGCTTTCTTGAACTCGGCAACGTGGATCCTGCGTACGCCGGATCTGGAAACCTCGGCCTACTTGATCAGGTGGCGGCGCTGCAATGGGTGCAGCAGAACATCTCGCAATTTGGTGGCGATGCCAGCAACGTGACCATCTTTGGCGAGTCTGCTGGGGCGATGAGTGTCTCGACTCTGCTCACCATGCCGCGGGCCAAAGGTTTGTTTCATAAGGCGATTGCTCAGTCGGGGGCAGCCTCTGCAGGCAGGTCACCGGAGCAGGCATCCATAGATACCGCCGAATTTTTAGGATTGGCGGGTCTCTCTACGATCGAGCAGTTGAAGGAAGCGTCTGTCCAAGAACTTCTTGCGGCGCATGCTGCGATGGGCGCTGCACGTATGGCCGACCCACAAGGGGTTGTCGAGAAGCACCGCAGCCCGCTCGCATTCTTGCCATTTCGCCCGGTGACCGATGGGCAAGAAGTTCCGTCCGATCCTCTCGCTGCCGTAGACCAGGGAAGTGCCGCAGGCATCCCGCTGCTCATCGGAACCAATCTCGAGGAATGGAAACTCTTTGCCCTGATGACTCCTCCGGCCACCACCGAGGAGGGCTTGCTTGCTCGCTTTGGTTTGGTATCGGACAATCCTGCTCAGGCGCTAGAGGCCTACCGAAGCGAGCACCCGGGTGCGTCACTTGCAGACCTTGAAGGTGCCGTACTCACCGACTTTGTGTTTCGCATTCCGGCAACTCGCCTGGCACATGCTCAGGCAGCTCACGCACCAGTCTGGCAATACCGCTTTGACTGGCGAAGTCCAGCTTGGAACGGAATGATCGGTGCAGCGCACGCAGTAGAAATTCCCTTTGTATTTGACCTTGTGCATGACCACCGTCTGCACGTACTCGTAGGTCCAGAAGCGCCGGCTGAGTTGGCATCGGCGATGCACCTTGCTTGGATTGAGTTTGCCCGGGCGGGAGTCCCCGCTGCGCCACAGTTGCCGGACTGGCCTCTAGCTGATGTGTCTGGTCGGCCGGTGATGCTTCTCGACGCAGTGTCGCAGGTTGCGCTTGATCCTGAGCCGCTGACTACTCAGTTCTGGGAGTCCGCTCACCTTGCCCAGGCCTGAGCCCCCGCAAACCAGCACAAAACACCTATTGGGTTGCACAGCGGTCGATACATGCCCCGGTTGCAACCCAATAGCCGGATAATGCTCTGGGCGGGCCGGCTCAGCCGCTTGCGCAGAATGGTTACAGGTTGTCGTCTACGCCCTGGGCTAGAGCTGTCAGATCAGCAACGTCGACTGCGTCACCTGTCTGCGACACAGCAACTAGCTGAGCAGTTCCGGCAGCGAAGCCAATGGTCTTGCCGACTCCGCCACCGCCAGATACCAACGCAAAATCGTAGAGCTTCCCGTCGGTTCCAACGTCAACTGGAGTTGCCGCAGGGCCATCGCCGCTTGAGCTGCTCAACAGGATCTCAAGCGGATTGACGACTGCGTCTGGGCCTTCGGTCAGGACCTGCACCGTGACCAATCCGCCAGTCTCAGTGAGCGAACCCCAAGTGCAGATGTTCCAAGCAATATCTGGTGGGCCGTTCTTGCCGCCGCGGTCTGTTGCTTCACCTTCACCGGTTACGCCGAGCGCCGAGATGAGTGCGGGGTCAGCAAGTGCGCACGCATCCACGCTGTCGGGCCCTGAGGTAGCTGAATCGCTCGACCCTGAGCTGTCTGAGTCTGACGCGGTCGTGCTGCTCTTTGAGGAATCACTTGAACTATCAGAGCTGCTGCATCCAGCGAAGAGCAGCACAGCTGCAAAACCGGCAGTGACAACAAGCTTGGTGCGCATGATTCCTCAATCCATTTGGCGGGCTAACTCTTTAAGTCCTTACCCCTTTTAGGCTAGCGAATCATGTTGGTGTTTGCGCGCCAAACTTCGCCCTTGGCATCCACCGGGGTGGATCTAGTCACCCTGGGTGCGAAGCAATCTACGGCGAATGGGATTCGATTCAGATGCACCCCACACCACCCAGGCTCCGACTCCGAGCAACCCAAGTGCCAGAAGCAGTAGTCCAGCCACCTCAGATCCGGTGAGTGCAAGAGGGCTTGCAGTTCCGGGTGCGGTGACTTGGGCCGGCCAAAGGTCAGTGACCTGAGCGGTGTTGTTCGCGGGTCGCCCCCAGCACAATGAGCCAGGTGAGGAAGGAGTACGAGACGATAAAGAAACTTGGGGGAAGGTTCAGGATCGTTGCAGTAATCAGACCCAAAATCACAGCAGCCAATCCAATAGCGGTGCCCAGAAGAACCACTCGGATTGGCCTAGCAGTCAGCTTGAGCGCCGTTGCTGGCGGGGTAACCACCAGGGCAAAGAGCAACAGTGTTCCCACAACTTGCACTGCCATCGTCACGACCAAG
>Ga0194041_10000451_pt1 | contig 16498 bp, 18 predicted proteins | sample JunL449m_MetaG_FD_160082 | JGI IMG/M metagenome (GOLD analysis project Ga0194041, IMG submission 160082) | Anoxic zone freshwater microbial communities from boreal shield lake in IISD Experimental Lakes Area, Ontario, Canada - Jun2016-L442-9m | ecosystem: Environmental > Aquatic > Freshwater >...
GAAAAAAGAGTTCCAAATAAAAAAGTGTAAATTGTGTGAATATAATGATTAAAATATATATTTGACAATTTTATCCCTATTAAATATATAAATGTCCTTGTCAATATTTTTATTTATCATAATATTCTTAATTGGGTTATATTTTTATGCCAAAAATGCTGACCCCAACCATTTGGAAGGACTTACCGGAAATGACAAACCACGATGTCCTAATATGCTTATTCAAAAGGGAGCCGGGTTTTATTTGTATAACTCTTCCCTCGCAAAAGTCCCAGGCGTGAATCCAATTGAATTTGATAATTTAGAAGATTATGTTGAATTTTTAGATTGGCAAAAAAGTCAAAATATTCGGTGTCCTGTTTTATATTTACAAGAATCATATAATGCACAAGGAAAACCTTGCTATGTAGTTAGACCAGGGGTAAGCGAACCTCAAGGCGGATTACCCCCATGTACTCCTAAAAACCCTAATCCTACTTTATTAGTGGATGCTACTCGCAATGATGCACCTTATAATAAAAATTCATACCCTGCATATGATAATACGAACCAAGATATTGGAGCAACGACACCTTTAGATGCAATGAACCAACAACAACAAGGATTACTTTTTAGTCCTAATGCAATGGACCCTAATTGGGGAGGTTCTAAATATACACAATCTTTAATTGATAAAGGATTTTATAAAGATAATGAGGTTTCCATTGCGATACCTTAATTAGAACTATCTACATGGCTCATGATACTATTTAGTGCGGATTTTACATTATTTAATGCTACCAAGTCCATTAAATCTTTCTGTGGATTAGAAGGATTCACACTTAATGCTTTTTCCAACATTAATGAATTGACTAAATCATCAATTGCCATTATGCTATTTTCATAGTCAGAACGATATTTACTTATTAATAATATATCTTGCATTTTTATTACTTGTGCTTTAATATTTGCTGCATAAGATGGAGAATTGCCGGCAATTCCATTACTGGTTGAATTAGTAGAAGTGGTAGTTGGTCGTGTAGCATCTTTTTGTGTGCTTGTAGAGCCAGAGCCAGACTCGCGATTTTGCATATATTCTTTGATATTTACTGTTCTAAATATTATATAAATCAAAAAACAAATACTTGCAAAAATAAAAATATTCATAATCATATCTTTATTCATTTTTTATTTATATATTTGATATGGATTAAAATATTCTTTTTTTATTGTTTTATTTTTTCTATGTTTATTTTTATATTTATTGTTTTTACATTTTCAATAAATATTTCTTTATGTTTTCTATGCATGTTTTATTTATTTTTCTAGTTTGATTTTTAGCATTTGTATAACTAATGTCATTTAAACAAGTTATGTCGTTTTCTACAGCTTTTATTAATCCTTGAATGTGTTTAAATTTATTTATAACAGCAATCGCAGTGACTGAACTAATTCCTGGAATTTGACACAATATAATTTCATCAATATTATCAGTAGTAATATTTTCCTTTTTTACTCTTTTTACTACATTAATATAATCTTTATCAGATGATTCTTTTTCTTTTTCATTAGGTATCATGCTTTCTATCTCTTTATCATCTTGATTATCATTTTGATTCGCGTCTTGATTCTCTTCTTTTTTACATGTATCAATTGTGTCAGCATCCGGTATAATTTGTCTAATTTGTTTGAAATTGGAATAATACGCCTTTTTATTTTCTAACTCTGATTTTGTTAATTTATTAGTTGTGTTGCATAAAAAAATAGCGGTTTCGTCTATGGAAAATGTTCTTATAACAGAAAAACCCTTTGTGTAATTGAGAGAGAAAATAGCAGAATATAATGTAAGTTTTTCTATATGTTGATTTTCTCTAAATCGGTTTACTCTATTGACATCCCCTTCAATTAAATAAATAATATTATGATTTGGGTGATTTAATCCAGACAAACGATAAGATTGCTCTTCATATCGTCCATCTTTAATACTTGCTATTAAATCATTAACGGACTTTCTCTCTATAATTAATCTTTCTTCTGTTCCATTTGAAATAATAATATCTCCAATCGGCAAATTTTCAGTTGTTAAAACAATATTTTTAAAAGATGGAATCGTTTCAATTAGTTGTTTCATTTTTTGAATTAACTCTTGTTCGCGAATGTCCACCTTAATGTTCATATAAGATAATGTAGTAAATAGTTATTAAATTATTTTTTACATTAATTAATTTTTTACGAATTAAGGTTAATTTTAACCCATATTTCCACCGTGGACTGCTCGGTATCCATACTTTTGTGTTTGAATAGTAGTATTAGGGACACATCGGAGTGGTAGTTTTTGAGGAGCACCTCTTAAAGTAGGATTAGATTGCATAAACCACCCGATTCTAGGCGCAAGTCCGGATTTTTTTGGGCCACCACACGAAGGTCTGTTAACAATTGACGCTTGATTTCTTGCCATTTTTCCACCGCTCATATAGACCATTTTATATAATACTTAAATATTTTATTTATTTTAAATGATTAAATTACTCTAAATATTTGAATATGAATCCACCAGCGGTATTTTGCTTTTTATATAATACAGCTTTAATACTACTATAACAAATATCTAATTGAATACTAGCTTCCTTAATTGTATTAAATGTTTGAATTGTATTCGTTTCTAAATCATGCTGACTAATTTTTCTTTTATGCCCCTTTGTTAACCCTACTTTATGTGAGTGTAAATTATTTTCAGAACATGTAACCCATTCTAAATTATCACGATTATTATTTATTTTATTGCCATCAATATGATTTACAAAAGGTTTATTTTCTTTATTTTCTAAAAAGGATAACGCAACTAACCTATGTAAGGCGTATTTTTTAATATTTACTCTAAGATAAATGTATCCGCTATGGTGTGGTTTATAGTCTTTCATTATTACCCCTTTCTTATTTTTAAATCTTCCTAAAGAAGAAATATAATATCCTTTTGTATTTTCTTTCTCAATATTAATTTCTTTCCAAATTTCATTTTCTAAATTCTCACATTTATCTAATTCCCATTTAAACCCAAATGAATATTTATAAAGTCCTCTACTAGCGAAACTAATAGATGATTTAATAGAGCATAAATTTTTTGATACACCTTTCTCAAATAACCATTGACTTGCTTCTTCAAGTGAGTTATATTTTTCTAATTTTTCACCTGAATTTATATCTGTTCGCCAAACTATTAATTTTTGATTTGTTGTTTGTATAACTCCAGCACTTCTATGAATACAATTTTCTTTGTTTGTTGTCCATTCAAGATTAGACAGCTTATTATTTAATCCATTCTTATCTATATGATTGACTTGTGCTTTACTTTCTGGATTTGATATAAATGATAGCGCTACTAATCTATGAACAGGGAATGATTTTGTTTTTACATTTGATAATCCAACAGAATAATAACCTCCTATATTTGCGGGTTTCAATATTCTTCCTGTTTTTGAATTTCTTACATTGCCAAATGAAGATACTTCATAATTATCATAATTCATAACAGGTTTCCACTCTTCTGTATCCTCCATATATAATGATATATATTGTCTTTAAATCAATTTAAAATTATATATATGGGTTATATGAAAAAGGTGGAAACCTGTTATGAATTAAGAATTGCTAAAATTAAAATAATTATGCGTTTTAATAACAATATTATTATATATTATTATATAATGAGTCTTTGTAGTATAGTGTCTATCGGATTTTTATTGATGTATTTTAATACAACAGTGATTTCTTCTGTTGCTCCTAGTACAAAACTATCTACTAGGGTTCCAAGTATTAAACCTAGTAGAACTCCAACTAGTTCCAAACCATCTACCAGGATTCCAAGTATTAAACCTACTACAACTCCAACTAGTTTTAACACATATACTAATATTCCAAGTATTATACCTAGTGAAGTACCTAGTGAAGTACCTAGTGAAATACCTAGTGAAGTACCTAGTGAAGTACCTAGTGAAGTACCTAGTAAAATACCTAGTGAAGTACCAACTAGTTTCAACCTATCTACTAATATTCCAATTATTACGTATAGTGAAGTGCCAAGTAGTATGCCTAGTAGTATACCTAGTATTATATATAGTGAAGTACCAACTAGTTTCAACCTATCTACTAATATTCCAATTATTACATATAGCGAAGTACCAAGTAGTATACCTAGTATTATATATAGCGAAGGACCAACTAGTATTCCAAGCAGTATATCTACTAGTATTCCAAGTATTGCGTCTAGTCTAGTGCCAATTAGTTTTAATCAATTTACTAATGTTCCAAGTATTACATTTAGTGAACTGCTAACTAATATTCCAAGTATTACATCTAGTAATATCCCAAGTATTGTCCCCACTAAAATGACTATAATTACACCATCTAGTAATAATGTAGACTATGATGATTACGATGATGATGATAAAATCACTGTAACAATTTTATGTGTAGTTATTATTATTCCAATATGTATATTTTTATGTTGTGTAGTATTATTAATTATATTGTATAGAAGACAAGAACAAAATCAACAAACAGAACCGACAAGTTCAGAAGAAGAACCAATCTCAGAAAATGAAGTAACAATTATTATATAATGTAAAAAAGTAAAAAATGAAATATTTTGTAGATGCATACAAATATAAACAATATGATATTATGTCTACGAATTACGGAAGACCTTTGTGTAAACAAGCAACTTGGAATAAAGCCAGAATAATTCCTAGAAAAGACCCTGCTGTTTGGAGAATGGATAAAGGGGGAAATGTAATAAGATATAGTCATCATGGAAAACATCAATCCAAATTTGGATGGGATATTGACCATATTATTTCTAAAGCAGATGGTGGTTCAGATATTATTGAAAATTTACAACCTCTAAGATATGATGTAAATCGTAGCTGTGGAAAAAAAACAAATAAACCGGGCATGAATATGAAAAAATTGCATGATGCAAGAAAAGAAAAGCAATTAGAACGAAACCCAAATGCCTTTTTGAAACCACGCGCGAACGTTAATTCACCGATAATTGAAAATGCGGTTATGTTTGTAAAACAGTCTCCATTAACGAATTCAAAATTAGCAAAGATAATAAAAATAAAAAAACATACTATAACAGTCCATTGGTTGCATGCAAATTATCTAGAAGTTCTTGTGAATGATACAGATTTGTTTGAAGAATTGCCTCTTACGCGTAATCGTAATTATAATTGCAATTCTATTTCATGATATATATTATATAAAAAATACATATAAAGTCAAAAATATATACTTTATATAATCTACAAACAATGAACGAAATGACTCCCAAAAATATCATGAATGACGATGATATTGTGAAAAGTGATGAAGGATTAATATTTAACCCTTATAATTCGTTAAATACTGAGATTACATTGAATGACATTCAATCTATTCTTACTAAATACGGAATTCCCCCAATTGTTCATAATATATCCCTTTATAAACGTGCATTTGTTCACCGGTCTTACACCAAAAGACCTCATTTTGAAAATGCATTGCAAAATATAATTATTGTAGAGAAGCCGGATGATTGTATGCATTTAAGTAGTAAATCAAATGAACGTTTAGAATTTCTAGGAGACGGTATTCTAGAATTAATTACCAAATTTTATCTTTATAGACGATTCCCCAAAGAAAATGAAGGGTTCATGACAGAGAAAAAAATAGCAATTGTTAAAAATGAGGCGATTGGAAAAATTGCACTTGAAATGAAATTAAACGATTGGCTAATTATTTCCAAACATGCAGAAGAAAAAAAAATACGAACAAATTTAAAAAAATTGGGGTGTCTATTTGAATCTTTTTTAGGTGCCCTTTTTTTAGATTTTAATAAAATAAATGTGAAGGATGAAGACGGCTGGTTTTCCAATTTATTTGTAAGCGGGAATGGATTCCAAACAGGTATTGGATTCCAAATGGCACAAAAATTTGTGGAAAATATTTTTGAGAAACATATTGATTGGATAAAATTGATTCAAAATGACGATAATTATAAAAATATCTTACAGGTAAAAATACAAAAAGAATTCAAGGTGACACCGTGCTATTTGGAGATGGAGCATGATGCGGAGCTAGGATATAAAATGGGAGTATATTTATGTTTAGGTCAATCTATTCATCAATTAAATTCAATAGATTCGGTAGATATTGATAGGTTTAAAACATTTAAAGCTATTCAGGATTATGTAGCAAAACATGGAAAAATTTTTTTATTTATGGGAAAGGGACAACATAAAATAAAAAGAAAGGCGGAGCAAATTGCTTGTAACGAAGCCTTGCAATTTATGGAAACGAACAATTAAAACTGGAAAGGATGTTAATTTATTTCGTATTTTTATGTACGAGAATACATACAATTTGTAAAAGTTTTATATGTTGATTTTATATATATGAATCCTTTAGAAGCATTAAAAGATAAATTAAAAATTAAACCAGCCGTTGTTGAACGTAAACAAGTGGCTGTTGTAATAAAGGGAACAAAAAAACAAATTCTGACTCCTAAAAAAGTTCAAGAGGAAGAAGAAGGAAAGGAAGAAATAGGACAAGAGACAGAAGAAAAAGGAAAAGAAGAGGAAAAAGAAGAAGTAATACAACCTGTTACAATTATTGATAAACGCAGTGATGGTTATGATAGAAACGCATTGCTTAAAAAAGTAACTGAAAATAAGTTATCTAAAGTAACTATTAAACCAGTTTTATTACCAACTATTTCAGAAGAACCTATAACAAAACCGGTTGAAATGCCAAAAAGGGCAAAGAAAATAAAAGATACAAAAAAGACCAACCTCATTATTTTAGAAGATGATGACGATGAAGAACCTGAACAAAAAGTAGTAGAACTTGGTGAAAGAGAAGCGACTGGAGAAAGAGAAGAGCTTGAACAAAAGGACGCAGAACCTGAAGAAGAAGAAGAAAAAGAAATCACCATAGTGGTTAAAAAAAAAGAAAGAAAAACAAAAAAAATAGAAAAGGGGATAGCCGTTTTGGGTCCAGAGTCAGTTGTTGTAATAGGCGATACTCCTATTGCAGATAGAATACCTAAAAAATCTGCACCAATAAATATCAAGGTCTCTAGTTATTACATGAACAATCGCGAGATATTTGTAAACTTTATTAATTCAATGTTTGAACCATATAAGAGAGAATTACAAGAAAATAAGGAAAGCATTTCGTGTGATACAATCGGCAAAGATTCAGGTGATTTTTCTCTCTTAACCCATCAAAAAATTGTAAGAGACTATATGAATTTGTATACTCCTTATCGTGGTTTGTTGTTATACCATGGACTAGGTTCTGGGAAAACATGTACTTCTATTGCTATTGCAGAAGGTATGAAAGATACGAAACGAATTGTTATTTTAACTCCTGCTTCTTTGCGTACCAATTATATAGAAGAATTAAAAAAATGCGGAGACCTTATGTATAAAAAAAACCAATATTGGGAGTGGATTTCAATTGAAGTAAATCGTGATTTGGTGCCAGTTCTCTCTTCAGTATTGAATTTGTCGGTTGATTATATTACACGAAAAAAAGGGGCTTGGTTTATTAATATTACCAAAAATTCTAATTATGTAGAATTAAATAGTTTGGATAAAAAATCGTTAGATGACCAATTAGATGAAATGATACGGTCAAAATATACATTCATTAATTATAATGGGTTACGCACAAAACGATTAGAAGAATTAACAGCTGGATTTACCAAAAACTTATTTGATGATTCTGTTGTTATTATTGACGAAGCCCACAATTTAATTAGTAGAATTGTAAATAAAATAGAAAAAGAAAAACCGATTGCGGAATCTGAAAGAGGAGAGAAAGAACATGCGCCTAAACATTTGTCAGTCAAGTTATATGAATATCTGTTAAGCGCTAAAAATGCGAGAGTCATTTTATTATCAGGAACGCCCGTTATTAATTACCCGAATGAATTTGCCATTTTATTTAACATTTTACGCGGATATATCAAAACATGGGAATTCCCATTAGATATTAAAACATCCAGTAAAATAGATATCAAGTCACTCCAGGAAATGATGATAGGAGAGAAAACACTGGATTATTTAGATTATTCGCCTTCCAGTAAAATACTGACTGTTACACGAAACCCGTTTGGATTTAAAAATAAAATCAAAAAAGAATCTGGATATCAAGGTGTCACAAATACTACAAAAGATGCAAAGGGGAAAGAAGAGTTTGAGACGGATTATATCAGCGACGAAGAATTTGAAATTAAACTAATTAAAATATTACATAAAAATAATATTGAAGTTTTGCAAAGAGGTATTAAAATTAAAAACAAAAAGGCGTTACCTGATAAATTGGAGACATTTCAATTGAATTACGTAGATTCGTTAAAATTGGTTAACGAAGATTCATTAAAACGACGCATTCTTGGGTTATCTTCTTATTTCAGGAGTGCCCAAGAAAGTCTGCTTCCTAAATTCACCAAAACATTAGGGCTTGACTATCATATTATCCGTATTCCTATGAGTAACGAACAATTTAAAATTTATGAAAATGCCCGGAAAGAGGAGAGAAAATCAGAGAAACCCAGGACAAAACCGAACCCTGCTGCGGAACTTTATGCAGAGCCTTCTTCTACTTACCGTATTTTTTCGCGATTATTTTGTAATTTTGTTATGCCAAACCGTCCATTACCAATAAATGATATAGCGAGCGCAAAGACAAACGTGAATGCAAAAGGTGAGGAATCTTCTTTAAATGTCGGTCAGTTATTAGATAATGCAAAAAAGATGGAAAATAAGCAAGATGTTGCAGAAGAGGAAGAAGCTGAGATTGAAGGTGATGTAATTCTTGACAAACTAGGAGGACAAAATTATAAAGAAAGAATTGATTTAGCAGTTAAATATATTTGGGAACATTCTAATGATTATTTAACTCCAGAAGCATTACAAACATATAGTCCCAAATTTTTACATATACTTGAAAATATAAAGGACCCTGAACATTTGGGATTACATTTGGTGTATAGTCAATTTAGAACCCTTGAAGGGATTGGCATTTTTAGTTTAGTGCTTGATAAAAATGGATTTGCACGATTTAAAATTAAAAAAAATAATCTAGGTGTTTGGGAAATAGATATTAAGGATTCAGATAAAGGGAAGCCGACATATGCATTGTATACCGGTACAGAAACTGCCGAAGAAAAAGAAATTATACGAAATATTTATAATGGGTCATGGAATTATGTACCTACCACTATATCTGAACAGTTATCCAAAATGGCAAACAATAATAACATGGGGGAAATTATTAAAGTGTTGATGATTACTTCTTCTGGATCGGAAGGTATCAATTTACGAAATACCCGATATGTACATATTATGGAACCTTATTGGCACCCTGTACGTACAGAACAAGTCATTGGACGTGCTAGGCGTATTTGTAGTCATAAAGATTTGCCACTTGCCTTACAAACGGTAGAAGTATTTGTATATCTAATGATTTTTTCGGAAGAACAGTTGAAATCAAATGACTCTATTGAATTGAAAAAGAAAGATTTAAGTAAAAGTATTCCAAAAGTACCCATTACAAGTGACCAGTTTTTATATGAAATATCTGAAATAAAAGGGAACTTAACTTCTCAATTAACAGATGTGATTAAACAATCTGCGTTTGATTGTTTTATTTACTCCAATGGCAAATGCATTAATTTTGCAAACTCCACCAATACAAAATTTTCTTATGTACCAGATTATGCTGAAGAAAAAAATGATGTTCTTGTTCAAACAAATATCAAAAAAGTAGAATTAAAAGGAAAGCCAATTACTTTAAATGGTGTAGACTATGTGTATGTGAGAGTAAATCCAAATATGATGAATATATATGACAAATCTAGTTATGAAGAAGCGATTAAAAACCCCGGGATAAATCCGGTTCAAATTGGCACATTAGAAATTAATCAAAAAGGGGAAAAGGTTTTTCGTCTTATTGGTTAGGTAAATAAAAATATCTATGTATATATTAGAGTATATATGTAAAAATATTATTTTATCACATGGTTCATTTTCTGCTGTAATAGGCTATTTAGGTTTTTTTTCTAAAATATATTATCCAGAATATGATTTAAATAAGATATGGTATGGAGACATGTTTTCTATAAACAATTGGGTTATGATGACTAATAAGTAAATAGAGAATTGTATAAAATCTTGAAAATAAAAAAGTCGTAATGTAAATAAAATATGTAAAAACAAATAGTGCTAATAAATTATAGTTATGTAAGAATACACTTCATACATTGAAATTTTTATACATTATCACTATTTGTTTTTACACGTTGTGTTGGAGTTTTATGTAAGAATACACTTCATACATTAGAATTAGATTGTCAGGTTGTTATGTAATTATAGTTATGTAAGAATACACTTCATACACTAGATTCATCACACATTAGATTCATCATACATTGAAAACTTTTATACATTAATTTTGGAAATGACCATAGACTATGTTATAAAGACATACTTATGATTGTTTCAATAATTGTCTTGTCTTCTTCGCTTAAACTTTCGTAGGTGCAATAGCATACACAATAATTTAAAAAGCACGTATTGTAAATGGTATCGCGTTTATGTTGAATCATCAAAAATTGGTTTTTGTATTTTTTGTAATCCAACGATAATAATAGTTTCAGCGCTTTGTTCCGTATTATTAATCCTAAGTTATTTGAATTATAACTGTACATTCTAGAAACACTACTAGTGTATTTCATATAGGATAAAAGAAACAGGAAGATAAATAATAAAGACATTTTTGAAATTATTATTATATATATGCAATAATAATTTTTAAGTATAATTTATTTCATTTTTATGTTTTTTGTATTTGTTTGGTTATTTCAAGTAATTGATTTTTTATGTCAGTCATTTGTTCTTCTACAAACGCACGTAGTTTGGCTACTTCTTCTTGAAGAGTTTGTATTTCTATTGTAGGTTTTGGTTCTATCAGTTTTAATTTACTAAAGATATTGTCATTTGTATTTATAGGCGTGACATTTGTACTTATATTTGTATTATTTGTATAAAAGGATTCATCTTTGTCTGTTGACCAATGAACATGTTTTTTATTTTCTTGTACATTTAAATTTAAATCAATTACCTCATTTTTATAATGATCAAACTCAATGTTTGTATTGTCAATTTTAATGTATTTTATATTAGAAGGTGGTCGCAACTGATTTTTTTTTGCTTGAAAAGGTTCATTATAATTGTTTTGGATAGTTTGATTTTGATTTTGGGGAATATTCGTTTTATGCAGCATCTGATTATTTATATGCTCAATATCATAGTTTCTTTTTGCGATTGCGCGTTTCATTTCAAGTTCTAGCTCGCTATTTGGAGTATCCTTTTTATCACTAAAATTAGGTGTAGGAGGCACAGGTAATGCCATTGCGTTCATAAATTCGGTTTGTTTTAAATTATAATTTTGTTCAAAATCACTCATTCGTTTCGCTTCAATATCCGAATGGGTAATTAATTCTTTTCTCTCTGGATTATTATTGCTATTATTGGATAAGGTAGGTAGTATACGTTTTATATGTAAAATAATCAGATTAATAAAATGCTTATTTATTTGGATTAAATTAGAATGCTGCGTTTTTTCTTTTTCATAAAAAGCGCCCACATTTTCATTAAACATAAGACCTATTTTTTCTAACATTTCCGCAGACCCCTGTTTTACAATATCTTCACTCGCAACCACTTCCCATAAAAGTTGCAAATTTTCTTCTGTTAAAAAACGATTTACTGATATTGACATATAATATAATTTATATTATATGAAAAGAACTATTTAAATACTTTTTTACGGGTTACAAAGCATCATTAAAATATATTTTTCTAAATTGGGACATATATTCGTCTTTTAATATATGATTTTTTAAATAATATTCGGTAATTTTGTCTTGTAACATGTGCACAATAAAAAATATACTATATATTCCACATTCGGTATTCCCATATTGGTGTTCAACTGGATAATTTTGGTCAAATGTGAAGTGAATTTTATTTTTTAATTGGGTTCCTTGTTCTATAATACGATTTACTAAAAGCATTATTTGAGGCGGAATTTTCTCTCCCACGCTATCAAAATAAAATATTTGACTTTTTTTTATATTAATAAACATGCTTATCCAATGCTGCCCACCACGATAGTGCGGGTCTGTATTGAAAATAATTCCTATTTTGTTTTTTCCTCGTTTGATTTGTTCTGCCAAATTAAAATTACATAATTCTTCCCATACACATGTTCCGTACATTTTTTTGGTATCAAAATCAATTGGGGAAGGACCTAAAAATTCAAAACATTTATATGCCTTTTCGTATTGTTTCATCACTTTCATAATATCTACACTAGATAACCATTCATTTGGTTTTTGTTTCCATTCTTTTGGTGACTCAGGTGCAAAAGAATCTTCCATTATATGTTTATCATCTATTTTACCAAATTCAAGTTTTTGTTTTAACCAACACGACTCTTTATTACAGACATGTTTTAATTTATTATTTAGTATGGTGTGTATTTCTTTCGTGTCATTTGTTTTTATTACACTATCAGGATGTCGTGCATTCCATAAATCTCTTAATTTATATAATGTTTCATCTGTATAACAACTAAAAGTATTCATTTTATGTTTCTCTTTCGGACTACATCGTACTTTTTTAAGTGTTGTTGGCACATGTTTTCTTGTTTTTTTTTGTCTTTTTAATGAATTCTTTATTTTATTTAATTTATTTGTTCTATGTTTATTTTGTTTACTATTTATGGATTTCTTCATATATAATATTTTTATTTTTCTTTTTACAAATTCCTTTATTCTTCAAAAGCGGATTACTTAAATCTATTTCTTTTTGTTGCGGAATAAAAAAAGTTTCTTGAGTAGATTCCCCCTTTTTTACAAATTTATCTAATGAGGGTTTTATTATTTTTATAGAACGCATAAAAAGTGCGTCATTTTCTTTTTTATTATTTATTGACTCTAAGGATTCCAATTCTTGTGTAAAATCTTTTTCAACTTGTTGATAGTCTTTGTACTCTTCTTGTATTATATCATTGTTATCAATAAGTTTAAAATAGTGAACACATGATTTCACATAATTATCAAATGCATATTTTACATCTGGCAAAACATTCAAAGAAGAATCTTGTAATAATAATTCCTTTGTTACATTTACAATTCTTTTTCTATAAAATTTTTTGTCTTTATTGCTTATCTTTTTAGAAATTTTTTGTGCTACATATTTTGCATACTGTTCTTTATTCATTAGGCAATCTAAAGTTATTTGATTAACAAATGACTCTATACACGTGGATTCTAACTGGAATGAAATTGGGTCTGAATTTAATTCAGTTGGCATAATTTATTGTATATTATTCTAATGTAAAATAAATTCACAATTATACATTATTAATTTTATAATCGCATTTATTGCTTTTTATAGTCACAAATTATGTCTCTTATTTGCACTTTCGTAGAATTATGAAACAGATTGGTTCCTACCAAATTAGAGTCTGGATTAGGATTAAATGGGACAAAGTGTTCTTCTTTAAATAACAATGGATGATTCTGTTGAATATTTTGCGGATTTATAGATACTTCATATAAATCGCTTTGACTACTAGGAACATATACTGCCTGACTACATTTTTGCAATGCAAATACTTGATTTCTTAAATCCGATTCCAAATTAATATTTGAAGCAAACCCTGACCAAGGTGCCGTTGCATTTCCTGGATTAAACACTTTAGATACATTATAAGTCGGTTGTTGTACTAATCCGGTGGAGATTTCTTTTCGCGGGTCCACTACTGGAAAATAAGAATATTTTGTCATGACAGGTCTAACATTTATATACGGTTGCAATAAGTGGGAAGGAACATTTCTGCTATATAATTCGCGGTTCTCCTTGTCTTTTCTCTCAGAAACACATTCTTGAGGTTTGATATGATTATCCATTAATGTATATGGATACTATTTTTATTTTTATATTATTGTTTTGTTTTTTTGTTGTTTTGTTTTTTTGTTGTTTTACTTTATTTTGTTTGCTTGCAATGTTTATATAAAATATATAAAAATAATATATAAACATTTATTGATACCTATTTATAATAGAGTAAATTAGATGTGTGGAATTTTTGCTCTTCTAAATATGAATGAATCATCTAGTCAGTTTTCTAGTGACTTTATAAATACCCAGTTTCAAAAAGGAAAACATAGAGGTCCAGAATTTTCTAAACTTGTAGATTTATATAAAATACAATTAGGATTTCATAGATTAGCTATTAATGGGCTAAATAAAAAATCAAACCAGCCTATTATAATAGACAACATAACTTTGATATGTAATGGTGAAATCTTTAACTATAAAGAATTGTACAAAGAGATAAATGTGACTCCTCAAACGGATTCTGATTGTGAAGTTATCATTCATCTTCATAAAAAATATGGCATAGAACATACATTACAAATACTAGATGGTGTATTTGCATTTATTTTATTAGATAATACATTATATGATGGGTTGCATGATTTAACGAGCAAATTATATGTTGCAAGAGATACTTATGGTGTTTGTCCATTATATTATCTAAAAGATACAGATAAAGATAAAAATCATGGTATTTGTGGATTTTCTTCTGAGCTAAAATGTATGTCAGAAATATTTAATGTACTTTATTACAAAAATACATCTGTTGTACTAGATCAGTTTAAGCCTTCTACTTATAGTATGTTTACTTTATCAAGTAAAGTAAATTCTTTATGGGAACCAGTTATAGAAAATAAACCATATATTATTCCTACTTTTGCATATACAACACGATTAAATTATGGTAATGAAAGTGTTTATAGTAATTATTTTGATGAAGTCCATAAAAATATTGCGTTCTATTTGATGAATGCGGTAGAAAAAAGATGTTTTACTACGGAGAGACCTATTGCATGTTTATTATCTGGAGGTCTTGATAGTAGTTTAATTACCGCACTTGTAAATGATTTTTACAAAAAAAACTCTTTGCTTACTCCACTAGAAACATATAGTATTGGATTAGAGGGGTCAGAAGATGTAAAAAATGCAAGATTAGTTGCGAAATATTTGGGGACTAATCATACTGAAATTATTGTTACTGAAAAAGAAATGTTTGATTGCATCCCTGATGTTATTTATAATATTGAAAGTTATGATACTACCACTGTTCGTGCAAGTATTGGCAATTATTTATTGGGCAAATATATATCTACCCATAGCAATGCAAAGGTTATTTTTAATGGGGATGGTTCCGATGAATTATGCGGCGGTTATTTGTATATGAATCGCTGTTATGATAATATTGAATTTGATAAAGAAACACGCAGATTATTAGCGGACATTTATTTGTTTGATGTATTAAGGTCTGATAAATCAATCTCTTCTCATGGATTAGAGCCAAGAACCCCATTTTTAGATAAGACATTTGTTAATTATTATTTATCTATTCCGCCTTATTATCGGTTTCATAAAAATCATGGACGCATGGAAAAATATTTACTAAGAAAAAGCTTTGTTTCTCATTACTTTAAAAATCATTCTGGCAAACCATTATTACCAGACGATATTTTATGGAGAAAAAAGGAGGCGTTTAGTGATGGGGTTAGTAGTCAACAACGGTCCCTCTTTGAAATTTTGCAAGACCGTATTATAGAAAAGTTAGAGGGAAATGATAGTATTCTCAAGATGAGTAAAATTGAAATTGAAAAAGCGTATTATAAAAATATTTTTGAAATGCATTTTCCTAATTTACAAAGCGTGTTGCCTTATTATTGGATGCCAAAATATACAACTGCGCAAGACCCCAGCGCTAGAACTTTAGATATTTACAAATAAAAGTAATAAATGAAAAGCAATATTCAAAAATTCAAAATATATTGTAAAAAATATATTGTGAAAATAGTATATATAGATGTTAGAAGCAATTACAAAATATCAAACACAACTATATGACATTATAATTTATATAACTTACATATTATATTTTCTTATTTTTTTCGGGTTATCATCCAGTGCTCCAAAATATTTAAATACTTTGAATTTTTACGTTCATATATTTATTTCATTCTTTTTATTATACCGATTTAATCCATTTAGAACTATTCAATTTAATGAACTGGATAGAAAAGTTGCATTTAGTGCAGGAATATTTATTATGACTACAAGCACAATTAACGAACTTGTGTTAAATAATTTACATCGTGTACATAAGCTTTTCAATTTTCAAGCACACTAATACTTATATTTTCTTGTTTTATTTGCATATATTCTATTTTTTTTTGTTTTATTTTTAGAAGTTCCTGAGCCCGACGATTGTATTATAGTTCTTGGTTTTTTATTAAAAAAGTCTTGTAAATAAATAAGTATTTGTTTTGATAAGATTTTATCAATATCATAGTCATCTTTTTTCTTTTCTACACACG
>Ga0194041_10000457_pt1 | contig 16418 bp, 16 predicted proteins | sample JunL449m_MetaG_FD_160082 | JGI IMG/M metagenome (GOLD analysis project Ga0194041, IMG submission 160082) | Anoxic zone freshwater microbial communities from boreal shield lake in IISD Experimental Lakes Area, Ontario, Canada - Jun2016-L442-9m | ecosystem: Environmental > Aquatic > Freshwater >...
GTCGAGCGAATGTGCGGTTGGCGGCACGTCTGCGATCGGTAGTGCCGAGATCGTGGCGACGTGGCCGAGGATGGTCTGCAGCTCGCCGGCCAGGCGTTCGACCTCAGCGTCGTCGAGCCCAAGCCGCGCGAGCGTCGCGACGTGTCGCACCTCGTCGGGACCTAGCTCGATGCGCTCCGCACTCATTTGCTCAGCGACCTGCGCTGGCCTCGGCGGCGAGCACCGTGTTCTTGAGCAGCATTGCGATCGTCATTGGACCGACGCCACCCGGTACGGGGGTGATCAGGCGCGCCTTCGGCTGCACGGCGCCGAAGTCGACGTCGCCACAGAGACCATCAGGCAGACGGTTGATACCCACGTCGATCACGACGGCGCCGTCCTTGACGTGCTGGGCGCCGAGCATCTTGGGGCGACCGACGGCGGCGACGAGTATGTCCGCCTGCTGGCAGATCCCCTCAAGGTCCTTCGTGCGGGAGTGGCAGATCGTGACGGTGCAGTCTTCCTTCAGCAGCAGGTGTGCCTGCGGCTTGCCGACGATCTCAGAGCGACCAACGATGACAGCGTGCGCGCCCTTCATGTCGACGTCGTAGGCCTTCAGCAACTCGATCACACCGGCAGGGGTGCACGGCAACGGCCCGGGCTGGAGCGTCATCAGTCGCCCCATCGCGCCGGAGGTGAGTCCGTCGGCATCCTTGGCAAACGGAATGCGCTCGATCGCGGCCTCGGTATCGAGGTGGCTCGGCAGCGGCATCTGGACGATCAGACCGTGGATCGCGGGATCGGCAGAGACCTCATCGACCTTGGCCTCGAGCTCGGCCTGCGTCGTCTCGGCGGGCATGACGACCTCGAGCGAGTGCATGCCGGCCTCGTGACAGGCCGTGTGCTTGTTGCGCACATAGACCTCGGAGGCCGGGTCCTCGCCGACGATGATGACTGCGAGCCCTGCACGAATGCCGGTCTCGTCGAAGAGCTTCTTGGTGCGCTCGGCTACCTCGGCACGAACTGAGGCGGCGACTGCTTTTCCGTCGATCAAATTGTCCATACCGGGAGCCTAACGTCCGCTTCGGCTCGGGGATTCAGTCGCCGGTGCGAATGAACTGAATCCGACCGACGGACGTCAACTTGTCGGGCGTATCCCACGGCGAAATCTCGACGTTGCAGACCGCGAGCGTACGACCGGCGCGCAGGCAGATACCCGTCACGCGCAGCGGGGAGAGATCCGCCATCCGCAGGAAGTCGCTGCGAAGATCAACCGCCACCCATGTCGCGGGAGCCTTGGCCATGACGGCGTACCACCCGACGGTGTCGACCAGCGTGGCCAGCGTGCCGCCATGCAGCATCGGCGGGTCAATGTAGCCGAGCGCGGCGTGCGTCGGATCGAGTCGCATCACGACGGCGTCGCCTTCGCGACCGATGTAGGTGAGGCCGATCGCCTCGTCGAGGGGCGAGGTCTCGTGTGCGAGCAGGGGATCATCCATGGCTGCAGCCTAAACGGTGACCTGCCAGACTTTGCGCGGCCCACCAAGGAGAGTCCACCGATGTCCCATAACTCCGTCAGCTTTTCCGATCCCCTCACCCTCACGCTCGATGTCGTTGGTCCAAAGCCCAACCCGTCGCGTGGCGAGCCGGTTGAGTCGGTCAAGGTCTTGTTTGAGGACGCGCAGGTCGAGGCCGGCGTCTGGGAATGCACGCCCGGCACGTTCCCGTCTCGCCGCGACGGCTTTCGTGAGGCCGTCACGATCATTGCCGGCTCGGGCACGCTCCGCGACGCCGACGGCAACGAGACCCCATTTGTTGCTGGAACCGCGTTGGCAATTCCTGAGGGCTGGTCGGGCGAGTGGGACATCGTCGAGACCACCCGCAAGGTCTACGTCGTCTCGTACACCGAGCCGCGTTCCTAACGACTTAGCGCGCAGGTAGCGGACAGGCGGCGCCCTCGGGGCGTCGCCTCCGCGCCAGCACCGCGTAACCCCGCGCACCGAGCGCGTGGAATGGCGGGACGTAGAGCACCCACGCGCCGAGGGCGCCAAGCGGCGTGCGCATGGCAATGCCCCGCACCGCATCGACGCCGAGCGCGACGCTGCCATCGGGGTAGCGCAACCTCAGACCGTCACCGAGCGCCCCGCGACCGATTTCGGGATAGCGCTCGACAGCCTCGGAGTAGCCGAGGTCGTCCAGCAGCCGGAGCCAGTCGAGGCGACGCACCCAGAGGGCGCTATTGCGACACATGCCGCAGGTGTCGTCGTAGACCACGATCGGCTTGCTCATACCTGGCCTTTCGCAGAGGCATCCGCAGGCGCCCACTCAAGACCAGCCGTGCGCGCCGCCATCGCGACGAGTTCTTCGAACCGCTCACGATCGCCCAGGTCGACAGGAAAGCCGGGTACCCAGGCAATCTGCCCAACGCCCGACAGATCGCGGAGAGCCTCAGTCGTTGCCCAGTGCAGGTCGGGGCCAATCTTGACGCCCCGCGCTCCCGCCTCGGCCAGCAGTGGCGCGATCTGAGCTGCAGCGGGGCCAACCAGCGCGACGCGCTGTGAGACGCGGGCGATCTCGCCACAGGCCTCGCGCAACAGTCGCTGCTCACCCGCCGATGCATGCACCGGACCAGCCGACGAGTCCGGAATGCCCCCGACGATCAAAACGCTCGACCTGTCGGGAAGAGCACGGAGAAACGCCGTCGCCTTAGCGGGTGTTGCGGCCATTCCGTTGTGGAAGACAGGGATGCCCACAACATCGCCAATGCGTTCTCCTCGCCATGTGGGCGAGGCAAACGAGGCGATCGCAGCAGCGAGTGAGACCTCAACGCCGAGCGACGAGCGGACGGTGGCAAGCGCTGCCGCCAGATTGCCGCGGAGATGCGGCGCGACATGCGCCTCGGCGACACCGGCATCCTCGCTCGAGAAGTGCGTGACGGCAACGCCGGGCCGCGGCGTCAACCTCGACTCGCCCACAGGCAGCACCGCCGTGTCTCCCGCGACTTGGCGGGCGAGGATGCGTTGCTTGGCAGCGAAATAGCGTCCCTCGCCGCCATGCAACTCGACATGATCGGGCCAGAGCGTTGTGACTACAGCGTGCGTCGGGCTCGTCGTCATGTACGCCAAATGGGTGCTCGTCAATTCGACCACGGTGATGTCCGGGGTGGTCTCCGCTCGCCACGCAGCCAGCGAGTCGGCACTCGGCCAGGCGTTCTCCGCGCGACCGGTCGGTGGCACATCAACCTTCCATCCCGCCGCCTCGAGCAGGTGCGCGATCAGACGCGCGGTCATCGTCTTGCCCGCCGTGCCTGTCACACCAACCACGGGCGAGCGCGCCTCGAACAGCACAAGATCGGCTAGGCACCCAACCACAATCCCCCGCGCTCGCGCCTGAACGACGTGCGACGCTTCCTCGCCCGTCCAACAATCGACCATCAGCACGTCTGCACGCGCGACGGCGGCATCGCGTTCGTGCACCAGCGCGCAGCCCGCCGGCACGGCCACCTCGGGAGCATGGTCGGCAATCACAACATCCGCCCCGCGGTCGCGCAGCAAGCTGGCCAGCGCCGCGCCATCCCGATCGAGACGATCCAACACGATGCGACGACCGGTGACACACTCGGGTGTATAGGGGTTCAGCATGCGTCGACGAGTGGCATGTGGACTGCCTTCGCGATGTTGCAGAGCTCGTGCATTGCGAACCCCTCGAAGCGCTTGGTGGATGAGAACCGGGGCAGCACCCGGCGGGATGCTGCCCCGATTATCAAGAGGCGACGACCAGAATCGAACTGGTGTAGACGGCTTTGCAGGCCGCTGCCTAGCCTCTCGGCCACGTCGCCAACGAAATCGGATGATACGCGGAGCCGACGCTAGAGCGATTCAGCAAGCGCTCGTTCGAGCACCAGACTCGGCGGCATGCGGGACATGCCTTTCATCGCAGCGTCAGCTTCGTGCATGTGGCTGAGTGCGACACTAGCGTCTCCCGGTGTCCAACGCCCGACTGCGGCGAGCATCTTGCCGGCACGAAACGGTGCCACTCCAAGCTGCTTGGCGAGGGCCTCACGCGAGGGGCGGCCGTGCTCGGCGAGCTCGACGGTGCGGCGGACCAGTTCGACATGGCGGGTCAGTTGCGGCAGGACACGGTGCGGCTCGACATCGCCGGCGAGCAGGCGCGTGAGTTCGGCGATGGCGCCACGCCGGTCGCGCTCGGTGATCGTGTCGAGCAAGGCCCAGGGAGCATCGTCGTGGCGCGCGCTGATCATCACCTCAACCAGCTCGACCTCGACAGCAGCGTCGAGTGCGTAGGTTGAGAGCTTCTCGAGCTCGCGCGTGATCTCGTCGGGACTCTCGCCCACCAGCTCGGTGAAGCGCAGCATCGCCTCGGGGTCCATGCGCACACCGAGGCGCTCGGCCTCCTGGCGCGAGAAGGCCGCACTCTTGGGCGCCTCGAACGACAGCACCGCCTCTTTGCCGCTGTTCTTGCGGACGGCGGCAAACAACGGATCGTCGCTGGGCCAGATTGGCTTGCGTGGATCGGCTGGTGCATCGGCGACAAGCACGAGCACCGTGGATGGGCTCGGATTGGCGACGTAGGCAAGCACGGGGTCGAGACGTCCGGCGCGGCGGGGCTTGACCCACGCGTCGATGCCCTCCACGACGATCAGGCGCTCCTCCACGAACAGGCCCTGCTGGCTGCAGGCGCCAGCGATTGCGTCGGGCTCGTGCTGGGATGCATCGAAAACCTCAATCGCCTCACTGCTGTAGCGATCGCGAAGCCGCTCGAGGGCTCGCCGGATCTTGCCGCGGTCCGTGCCGCTCAGCAGGTAGACCGGTGCGAGTGGCGTTGCGGACACCACGCCATCCTACTGCGCTCGCCGCCCGCGGTCGCCGCAGTGCGACGAATAGAGCAAGCAGGCCACAGCCGACGAGGACGACCGTGTCGGGCACGACCAGCGCCAACCACTCGCCCATTCGCGCACACCAGAGAATCCACAACGCCGGCCATTGCGAGCACCAGGCAATGCCGGCTCCTGCGGACGGTGCCACGGGCGTGATGATCGTCGCGATGAGAGCCGACCACAGCGCGAGTGGCACCGCAGGCGCGGCGAAGAGATTCGACGGCAACGAAGCGAAGATTGCCGCCCGACCAAAGTGCCACCACGAGATCGGTGCCGTGGCCAGCGTCGCAGCGCCCGTCACCAGGAGTGCTGTGGCGACAACGTACGGAATCGCCGTTGCCTCGGAGATCCGCCGCGCGTACGGAACAGCAAGCAGGATGCCCGCGACGGCAACAAACGACAGTTGCAGACCCGGGTCGTAGATCGACCAGGGATTCCACATCAACAGACACCCGAAGCCGAGCGCCAAAGCGCGCCAGGCGTCACGCGGCCGGCCAACCAGCCACGTTAGGCAGCCAGCGATGCCCGCGACTCCGGCCCGCAGCACGCTGGGCGATGGCCCAACGATGCCCACGTAGAGGATGATCACGAGCAACGAGAACACGAGCGCCTGCCGACGATTGCCACCAACGCTCCACGTCACCAGCACCACCAAGGCCACGAGCAGGGCGACATTGCCACCGGAGACCGCCAAGAGGTGCGCCAAACCCGAGGCTCGAAAGGCCGAGACGGCCTGCTGTGTCATACCCGCGCTGCCGCCGAAGGCGAGCCCCACCACGATCTGCCCCGGATCCCCTACTCCTGCCGGAGCAAGTGCAGCGACGGCGTACGTGCGGGCGCGATCGGCGATGCCCCAGAGACCACTACGCCGCCCGATCACCTGCTGCGTGCCGATGCGAAGGACGGCGTGGATGCCCTGGTGCGCGAGCCATGCCTGCTCGTCAAAGCCGTTTTGAGATCCGCGCGGTGCTGAAATGCTGCCGCTGACGCGGAGAATGCTGCCGCGATCGGGACCATGGCTCGCATTAATACGGAGTAGAACTGGGCCACCCCTGGCACCGAGCACCTGCCCCGTTGCGATGCGGCTATAACCACTGCCATGCCAGGCCTCCGTTACCAACACGGGTAGGCCGTCGACCGAGTGGCCGATCAGAGGACGCAGTGGCTCCGCTGCCAATCGTTCAACTTGATGGTTGCCCACGGCGAACCCGAGTGCCAGCACCACCCCTCCTGCGATCAGCGACCACCGCCGCTGCGGAAGCTGAAGCGCGAGCAGACCACCACTCGCTAACCCCACAGCCACAAGCAGCGAACCATGCGGCACGCTTGGCAACGCCAGTAGTGCTCCCATTCCAACCAGATAGCCAACGAGGTCGGGCAGCGCCGGGCGACGAAGGCGCATCAGGGAGCAACGAGGTCGCGCAAGGCCTCCAGCTTGGACGGCCCAATGCCCGGCACCTCCATCAGATCGTCCGCGGTCTTGAATCCCCCGTGTGCATCGCGCCAATCCAGAATGCGTTGAGCCGTTGCTGGCCCTACTCCTGGCAGAGCGTCGAGCGCCGTCACATCCGCGCTGTTGAGGTGCACGACGCCACTCGTGGCCGGACCAGCACCCGTGGGAGCCGCTCCCGCACCGGGCGTGAAGGCCTCGGGCACAAGCACCTGCTCACCGTCAATCAGGAGCGCAGCCAGATTGACCGTGACGGCATCGGCTTTCGTAGTCACCCCACCGGCCTTCTCGATCGCATCGACGACACGCTTGCCCTGTGCCAGTTGGTAGACCCCGGGTTTCCTGACCGCGCCCGTCACGTAGACCACGAGTGGCTCTTCCGCTGCTGGTGCGACACCGCCGACGCCGTCAGTCACCGTGGAGGAGGTGACGATCGGCATCGGCGGGCTCGCATCGCCTCCACGACCACGGAGGAACGTCACGGCAGCTGCGAGGAGGAGGATCGCGGCGAGTCCGAAGAGGAGCGTTCGGCGGTCGAGGTGAGGCATGGCGCCAGCCTGTCAGCACTCAGCGAACGTGCGACGCGCGGCGACGCCCATCAAGCGCACAGAACCACGCAGGCCGTGCGCGCTACTTGACGACGATGTTGACGAGCTTGTCAGGAATCACAATCTCCTTGACAACTTCGCGACCAGCAATGTGCTCGGCGATCTTCGGCAACTCGCGCACCAGACGCACAACCTCGTCCTGCGGGAGACCACGCGGCAGCTCGATGCGCTCGCGCACCTTGCCGTTGACCTGCGCAACGCAGGTGAAGGTGTCGGAAACCAGAAGCGCCGGATCAACCACGGGCCACGGTGCCTCCCAGAGGCGGGAGCCACCCAACTGCTCCCACAACTCCTCGGCAATATGCGGCGCAAAGGGCTGGACGAGGCAGACAAGCGTGCCAGCTGCATGACGCAGGACCTGGCCGCCGACTGGATCGCCGATCAATTCGTCGCGCGCCTTCTCGATACCGTTGAGCAACTCCATCGACGCAGCGATTGCAGTGTTGAATTGCAGGCGGCGATCGATGTCTTCGGTGACGCGCTTCGTCGTCTGGTGCGTCAGGCGCAACAGGTCGAGCGCTGCCCCGTCTTCCCCACTCGGCGCGGCAGGCAATGCCTCGCCGGGCACCTCGCTCGCGATGCGTTGCACGGCCTTCCAAAGGCGGTCGAGAAAGCGTGACGGTCCAAGCACGCCATTGTCGGACCATTCCTTGTCCTGGTCGGGCGGCCCCATAAAGAGCACGTACATGCGCAGAGCATCGGCGCCATAGCGATTGACGATCGCGTCGGGCGCGACGACGTTGCCCTTCGACTTGGACATCTTGGCGCCGTCCTTGTAGATCATCCCCTGCGTGAAGAGGTTCGCGAACGGCTCCTCAAAGCCCACAAAGCCCGCGTCGAACAGCACCTTCGTAAAGAACCGGCTGTAGAGCAGATGCAGGATCGCGTGCTCGACGCCACCGATGTACTGGCCCACCGGTAGCCACCAGTCGACCGCAGCCTTGTCGAAGACCTGCGTGTCGTCGTGCGCCGAGATGTAGCGCAGGTAGTACCACGAGGAATCGACGAAGGTGTCCATCGTATCGGTCTCGCGCAAGGCCGCAGCGCCGCACGTTGGACACGGCACGCTGCGCCACTCCTCGGCGGCGGCCAAGGGCGAGCGGCCCTTCGGGGCGTAGTCCTCGATCTCGGGCAAGACAACTGGCAGGTCGGCGTCCGGCACAGGCACGAGGCCGCAGGACGGGCAATCGATGATCGGAATCGGCGCGCCCCAGTAGCGCTGGCGCGAGACGAGCCAGTCGCGCAGGCGATAGGCGGTCTTCGTCTCGCCTCGGCCTTCCTCGGCCAGCCAGGCAGCAACCGCCGTCTTGGCCTCCGAGACCGCGAGTCCATCGAACTGGCCCGAGTTCACGAGCAAGGCATCCTCGCCGGCTGACGTGTAAGCCTCGGCCTGGACATCGACCTCTCCGTCCGCAGCGGCGACGACCTGGCGAATTGGAAGTCCGAACAGCGTTGCGAAGGCGTGGTCGCGATCGTCGTGGCCCGGCACGGCCATGATCGCCCCCGTGCCGTACTCGACGAGCACATAGTCGGAGACCCAGACCGGAATCTCCTCGAGCGTGACGGGATTGACGACGCGCCGGCCGGTGTCGACACCTGTCTTGGGCCGGTCGTCGCGCATGCGATCGGCCACCGACTCGGCGCTGCGGCGACGGACATAGTCCATCACCTCGGCCTCGGCGGCCGTACCGTGCACGAGTTCGCTGATCAGCGGATGCTCAGGCGCGAGCACGAAGAACGTGGCGCCAAACAGGGTGTCGGGACGCGTCGTAAAAACGGGAATTTCGGCCTCGCTGTCGACGACGCGGAAAACCACCTCGGCACCATGCGAGCGACCAATCCAGTTGCGCTGCATCGTCAACACGCGCTCGGGCCAGTTCTCCAACTGATCCATGTCGTCGAGCAGGCGATCGGCGTAGTCGGTGATGCGGAAGAACCACTGGTCGAGATCGCGCGCCTCGACCTCGGCACCACAGCGCTCGCAGCAGCCATCCACAACCTGCTCGTTGGCAAGTACCGTCTGATCCTGCGGACACCACTTGACGGCAGCCGTGCGCTTGTACGCCAGACCGCGCTCGAACATCTGCAGGAAGATCCACTGCGTCCAGCGGTAGTAGGCCGGGTCCGACGTCGAGAGCTCGCGGCTCCAGTCGATCGACCAGCCCATGCGCAGCATCTGCTCGCGAATCCGAGCGATGTTGTGCGCGGTTACCTCGGCAGGCTTGCCACCCGTCTTGATCGCCGCATTCTCGGCCGGCAGACCAAACGAGTCGTAGCCCATCGGGTGAAGAACCTGGAAACCGGTACGGCGACGAAAGTGCGAGACGACGTCGCCCATCGTGTAGTTGGTGACATGCCCCATGTGCAGGTCGCCGGACGGATACGGCAGCATCTCGAGGACATACGCCCGCGGCCGCTCGTCATTGCCGGGATCGCTCGGATTGGGCGTCTCAAACGCACGCTCGTCGGCCCAGACGGCCTGCCAACGAGCTTCGATTGCCTGAGGGTCATAACGCTCCATAAAGGCAGGATACGTGGCGCTCGCACAAAGCACGGCACTGCATGCGCTAAAAAACCGCGTAATTCCCCACTCATCGTAAATCAGACACGGTGCGAAGAGAAGAAAAGATACAAGTACGTGTCTACGTTAACTACGGAGGAGAGAACAATGGAACTGACCTCGACACAAGAGACAATCTTGTGGGCCGGGACGATCGGGATGTCGCTCGGCGCGATTATTATCGCGGCGCTCGGCTTCCGACTACCAAAAGCTGAGCGGCATCACGTAACGGCGAGCTTCTTCGTCTGCGCGATTGCAGCGTGTGCCTACCTCGCCATGGCGACCGGCATCGGCACGATCACAGTCAACGGTTACGAGATTTTCTTCGCTCGTTACGCCGACTGGGTGCTCACAACGCCTCTGCTCTTGCTCGGCCTCGTAACGGTCGGTATCGCTGCAGTGGCGGGTGGAGAAGCTGGGCGTGAGCGCGGCGGATTGATTGGCTTCGTTCTTGGAGCCGACATTCTCATGATCGTGACGGGCTTCGTTGCGGCACTCCGCAACGGCCACGACGATAAGTGGCTGTGGTACGCAATCAGCTGCGTGTTCTTCCTGCTCGTCCTGTGGGCTGTCTACGGCCCCGTCAAGGAGTACGTGTCCAGCACGATGAAGCCGCTGTACGTGCGCCTCTTGACGATCCTGACGGTCCTCTGGCTGATCTACCCCGTTCTCTGGGCCCTCGGCACCGAAGGTGCGGGCACATTGAGCCTCACGGGCGAAATCGCCGTCTTCGCGGTGATCGATGTGATCGCCAAGGTCGGCTTCGGCATCCTGCTTGTCACGGGTGTCAGCAAAGCGTCCAAGCACGTCGCGTAAAGCGTTGCTGGTTGTCCGAGCTTCGAGCCTCGATGGCTCGAAGCTCGGACCGCTATGCGCCCCCCCAGCGCGCGAGTGCACCACCATCCGCACGGGTGGCGCTGATGCGCAGCAGCCGGTTGTATTTCGCCAAGCGCTCTGACTGCGTCAACGACCCAACCTTCAGCTGGCCGGGTCCAGCGGCAATCGCCAAATCGGCCAGCCAGTCGTCTTCTGTCTCGCCTGAGCGAGCACTCACAACCACCCGCCAATTGGCCTCGCGGGCGCGTGCCGCCACGGCGAGCGCGTCGGACAGCGTGCCGACCTGGTTGGCCTTGACCAGCACCGCATTGGCAGCATCGGTGGCGATCGCCTGCTCGAGGCGATCGAGCTGCGTGCAGAGGAGATCGTCGCCGATGATCTGAACCCGCGACCCAAGCGCGGCTGTCAGCTGGGGCCAGGGCACCCAGTCGTCCTCGCCGAACGGATCCTCGATGCTGACGATCGGAAAGTCCTGAGTCCACGCGATCAGGCGCTCGCACCACACGTCCGCCGTGACGGTCTCGTTGTCTGCAGCGAGGCGATAGCCGCCCTCAGTGACAAGCTGACTCGCAGCGACATCGAGGCCGATCGCGATCTCGTCGCCGGGCACGAAACCCGCGCGTTCGATCGCAGCCACGAGGAGTTCGAGACCATCGCGATTGCCGAGGCCGGCGGCAAAGCCACCCTCGTCCGCACGCAACAGTGTCCGGCCACGAGCGCGCAACTCGTCGGCCAGCGCGGCCAGTACCTTCGCGACGTGCTCGATTGCCTCCGGAAACGTCGTTGCCGCCACGGGAATGGCGAGATAGTCCTGGAGATCGACACTGTGCTCGGCGTGCAGCCCGCCCGACAGAGCGTTAACCATCGGCCTTGGCAGCACGGATGCCTGATCGCCACCCAGGTGCTGCCACAGGGGCACGTCCTGCGCCAGCGCGGCAGCGCGCGCTGTCGCCACCGAGGCAGCGAGGATCGCGTTGCCGCCGAGACGCGAGCAGTTTGGTGTGCCATCGAGGCTGCGCAGCGTGGCGTCGATCAGCGCGCGCTCAGTCGTATCCAATCCTTGGAGGGCCGCACTGATCTCGCCCTCGACGTTGGCGATGGCACCTAAGACGCCACGCCCGGAGTAGCGCGCCGCATCGCCATCGCGCAGCTCGACAGCCTCGTGCCGTCCAGTCGATGCGCCCGAGGGAACGCTGGCTCGGACGGTGAGTCCCGAGCTGAGTGTGACCTCGGCCTCCACGGTGGGTCGGCCGCGCGAATCGAGCACCTCGTAGGCGCGCAGGCCGGCAATGCGGCTGCTCACGGCGCTCCCACCTCGACGCGCTCGATCGCCTGCAGCACCGTCGTCGGTGGACGCAAGAGCAGCGATCGACCAATGGCGCGCGCCAGTGTCTGCGAGTGCTCATCGAGATACTCAGCGGGCGACTTGCCATCGACACGCGCGACCATCAGGATGCCGAGCTCGCAGATTGTCGCGGACTCGTCGATCAATGCCTCGGCCCGCTCGCAGTAAGCGCCATAGAACCCACGCGCCAGCGCCGCAAACAGGGCCCGTTGGCGCGGCATGTGCAACGCCTTCAGACAGAGGTGATTGAGACAGAAGGCGACGTCGAAGACCGGGTCGCCCCAATGCGCAACCTCAACGTCCAGCACCAGCATCCGATCGGGATACGCAATCAGGTTCTTAGGGGCGTAATCGCCGAGCACGAGCGCACGGCGCGTTGCGAGCAGGCGCTCGATCTCGGCGTCGATCAGTTCGGCGAGGTCGGGGTGTCGCGCCGCCACGCTGCGGTGATACGGGTCGATGCGGCCCTCGATCATCGTCTGTAGGTCGTCGAAGTCGACTGTGACCTGCGCATCACCAGCGGATGCTGTGTGAATTCGACCCAGCAAGTCCCCCGCCCGGTACCCGTCACGGAGATCGAGCTGGCTCGCCAACAGCAATTCCTTCCACGGCGTGCCACCTGGCGGCGCACAGGTCATGCCAAAGGCGTGGTTGGCGTCGTCGGTAAAGACCACCGAGGGCGCAACACCCGGTCCAAGGAGACGATTGATCGTGCTCAAACAGCGATGCTCGACTGCGCTGCGGTCGACATCGTAGGCCCAGACTTCGGCGACTCGAAGAAACGGCAGCGCCTGCTTGACCACCAGACGCCCGGTGTCCCACTCCACGCACCAGACGTCGTTCGAAATGCCTCCGCCGAGAGCACTGACGGTGCAATCGTTCGAGGCCGGCACGACGCCGCGTTCGACGAGATACGGCACCAGCGTGGTGGCAGTAAGTTCCACCTGCGCAGTATCCACGATTGCCCCTACCCTTAGCCCGTGGAGCAACCGACAGCGATCGAAGTTCGAGGTGCGAGTCGTCGGTATGGCAGCATCCAAGCGCTCGACAACGTGACGCTGACCATCGACGCACCGGCCACCGGACTGCTGGGCCAGAACGGTGCCGGCAAGTCGACGCTGATGAAGGCCATTCTCGGTCTCGTGCGCCTCGATGCCGGCGAGGTGCGCGTGCTTGGGCACGACGCGCGCCGCGCGGGCGAACAGGTCCGGCGTCGCATTGGCTACGCCCCCGAGCACGAGTGCCTCCCGCCCGAACTCACAGCTGCCGACCTCTGTCGCCATCTGGCCGAGTTGCGCGGCCTGTCGCGCGCTGACGCGATTCGACGCGCATCGGAGGTCCTGTTCGCGGTCGGTCTGGAGGAAGAGCGGTCACGGGTAATCGGTTCGTTCTCGCTTGGCATGCGCCAGCGCGTCAAGATCGCCCAGGCACTCGTTCATGCGCCCGAACTGATCATTCTCGACGAGCCCACCAATGGACTCGACCCCGCTCAACGAGCCGAGATGCTCGATGTCATTCGCCGCGTATCGCGCGACCTCAACGTCCGCGTGCTGATCTCATCGCACATCCTCGACGACATTCGTCGCACCTGTGATGCCGTCGTCGTGATGCGGGCTGGAGCCGTTACGCTGGCCCGCCCACTCGAGGCCGAGGCCGACGAAGCCGACGTCTTGCGTGCCGAGACAGTCGCCGATTCGGCACCGTTCGTCGCCGCGATGACCGCCGCAGGTCTCGACTGTACCGTGATCGACACCACGACGACACGCGTCGTGATTCGTTCTGAACGCGACCGCGACGTTCTGCGTGACACAGCAGCCAGCACCGGCGTTGGCCTGCGGCGCCTACACCGCGATGGCCCGTCGATCGAGGACGAATTGCTGGAGGCGATCGGATGAGCGCCGCAAAGATCCACGACGTTCGGTACCGCCCTTACGACGGCGAGGTGACCGGCAGTAGTCGCCGCGCGATTATCTCGATGGCGCGATGGAGTGCTCTGCGCGCACTCGGCGCACGCCGCCCGTGGACCGCGAAGATCGTGCCGGTCGGCCTTGCCTTTATCGCACTCGGGCCCGCCATCACTGCCCTCGGCGTCAAGGCCCTGCTCGGCACGCAGGTGACACAGAAACTGCCTGGCGACCTCGTTCCCTATGGCCCGTACTACCAACTGATTGGGTTTGCGATCCTCGCCTACGCCGCGATCGTGATCCCCGAGACGATCTGTCCCGATCGTCGCAGCCGCGTACTCGACCTCTACCTCTCAACCGCGCTGAGCCCGCGCGAGTACGTCTTGGGCAAGGTTTTCGCGTCCCTCACGCCACTCTTGGCTGTCACAACACTGCCACTTGTCTTTCTCTACGTCGGCAACGTCTTTTTCGCGACGCACCCCTTGGCGTACGTGCAGGACCATCTGCGTGAGATCCCGGCAATTCTTGGCGGCGGACTGTTGATCGCGCTCGTCTACACGCTGCTCGGCCTCGCGATCGCGTCATTGACCAGCCGGCGCGCGTTTGCCAGCGTGGGCTTCATTCTGCTGATGATCATCTCGACCCTGATCAGTGGTGTTCTGCGCCATGCGGCAGACCTCGGGCCGAATTCGCGCCTGATCAATCTTCAGGGCCTCCCGATCTGGCTCGCACAGAAGATGATCGGCGAGTCACCGGGCATCATCAAAGACGGGCCACTCAAGCACGTCGATACACCCGACGTCGGACTGTTGATCCTGATGAACGCGATCTTGATCGTGGTCTGTGTGGGCATCCTCGCGTTGCGCTATCGACGGAGCGACGCATGACGCCGCTACTCGAGTTTGATCGCGTCTCCAAGTGGTTTCGCGACACCGTCGCCGTCGGCGATGTCTCCTTCGCGATCGAGCCCGGTGTCACCGGTCTGCTCGGCCATAACGGTGCGGGCAAGTCGACGGCCATTCGCCTCGCAACGGGTCTCGCTCGCCCTGATGAGGGTTCGGTCCGCGTGCTTGGTCTCGACCCACGCTGCAGCGGGACAGCACGAGCCGCCATTGGGCTGGTTCCCGATGGTGATGGACTCTGGCCTGGCCTGACCGCACTCGGACTGGTCGTGTCCTGTGCGCGCCTCCGCGGTGTCACCAACCCGCAAGAGGCTGCTCGACGCGCATTGACTACCGTCGACCTGCTGGACGTGGCCGATCGCGAGGTCAAGGGCTTCTCGCAGGGCATGCGTCAGCGTGTCAAGATCGCCCAGGCGCTGGTGCACGATCCGCAAGTGCTGATTCTCGACGAGCCACTCAACGGGCTCGACCCCCAACAACGCGAGACAACTATCGCGTTGCTGCGCGACCTCGGCAACCAGGGCATCGCGACGCTGTTTTCCAGCCACGTCCTGAGCGAGGTCGAGCGGGTCGCCGATCGCGTACTCGTCTTGGTCAATGGACGCCTCGTCGCTGAGGGATCGCCACAGGGCCTCCGCGAGTTGATGGACGAGCGCCCGCGCCGCGTCCAGGTTGCGACCACCAACGCACGAGCCGTCGCCGCTGGCTTGGCCGGCTTGCTTGGAGTTGAGAGCGTCGAGATCTCGGACGAGGGCGTCCTCGTCGAGACGCGCGATCCAACCGCACTGGCGCTCGCACTGCCCGAGTTGGCCGTGGCAACGAACGCTCAGTTGCGCTCGATCGAGCCAACGGACGAAGACCTCGAGAGCATCTACGGGTATCTGACCGAGCGGGCCCGAGGGGCGCGTCGATGACGGTCACGCGCCTGACCATTCGCGCACTACTATTCCGCCGTCGTTCACTGGCGCTGCTCTTCCCCGTTGCCGCCGTGGTGTTCTTCGTCGCGCTGGCGATCATTCGCGGCGACGTCGTCCCTGACACTCAGGCCATCATCGTCGGACGTCTGCTCGTAACGACCGTGGCACCGCTCGTGGCACTCGTCTTGGCCGTCACGGCGATCGGCGACGAGCGCGAATCGGGCACGATCGTCTATCTCGCCACGGCCCGCATCTCACGACTTCAGATTGCCGCGGAAAAGACCCTGGCCGCAGCCATCTGCGCCGCGATCTTGCTCTCCCCCGCACTTGTTGCAATCACCCTTCTTGGCAGCCATCTTGGCGTTGGCACCGATAACATTCTGCGCGGCATTGCCGGCACGCTGCTGGTGGCTACGGTCTACTCGGCTGTCTTTGTGATGGTTGGGCTGTTGCTACGCCGGGCTCTTGTTGCTGGAATTCTCTACATCCTCGTCTGGGAGGGCGCGATCGCCACGATCGCTCCCTCGGCCGAGCGATTCAGCATGACGGCCTGGGGTCGGGGAATCACGGATGGCGGAATTTACGGCTTGACGCCGGACCTCGTGCCGACGCTTGCCGCCAGCACAGGCGTGATCGCATTGGTTGGTGTCACCGTGCTTGCCGTCGTGCTGGCAGGTTGGCGTCTCGGGCGCATGGACCTGCCCTAAAGGCTCTCCAATCCTGAGAAATCTCTCAGGTAAGACGCGTCAGATTTCGGCACACTCCGGGTCAGCAACAACGACCCACACCACGACGACAGAGCGTTCTGTCGCCGACATCGTGCCCAACACATCACCTGACCCAGGAGCTCTCATGCACGTCCCCTCTCTCACTCGCCGTCGCATTCTCGCCGCCGCAGCCTCAACGGGTGCCGCTGCCCTACTCGCCCAACCCGCCGGCATCATTGACAAGGCCGTAGCCGCTGCCAATCCGCCCTGCGATCCGCACGCGGCGATCAGTCCGTTTGGCATCAACCAGGC